>ENA-UEPJ01004764-UEPJ01004764.1-human-gut-metagenome-genome-assembly--contig:-NODE-4764-length-10154-cov-5.385333_pt1 | contig 10154 bp, 9 predicted proteins | sample MGYA00242890_ERZ507896 | MGnify/ENA primary metagenome ERZ507896 (study PRJEB26167, sample SAMN06115508) | human gut metagenome | host: Homo sapiens | place: China:Qinghai | collected 2015-08-20... | reverse complement strand
GAGGATAATATAGGGAACATAAAACTAAGGATATATTTCGAGTTTTATTTAGTGAAAGAAAAAAAGTTTTAGAATCATCGGTACCTTTTTTCTCGTGAAGTGTTATAAGGGAAATAGCGATGAGATGAGAAAAGAGAATGATGATATTATTCGTTTGATTGTACGGAGTCTTCGGGGGGAATTGACCCCGGATGAAGAGGTACTTTTTATATCGTGGAAATTTTGTTCGAAGGCCAACGAGGAGATGTACCGACGTTTGGAACGTGAATACAAGGAACATGCGGAGTACGCGCTGTACAAGCAATTTGATACCCGCAGGGAGTGGGCTGTCGTGGAGAAAGGTATTCGGAAAAGACGTTCCGCACATCGTTTGTATCGTGTGGCAATTGCCGCTTCGTTCCTCGTTTTGGGTATTGCTTCTTATATCTTGCTCGCTCCCGAGAAGGAGCCTCCCCGGCAGTTGGCAAAAGTCTTGCCAGTCGGCGAGTATTCTTTCAGCAAGAAGGCTTCTTTGATTTTGCCCGGGGGCGATACGTTACAGATTACACCCGTGATGACTGACACACTAATCGAGCGATTGCCTTTCGTGAGTAATAACGGGGAGGCGTTGGTGTATCACGAGAGTTCAGGTTCGGATACTCTTGTGTATAATACCTTGGAGATTCCGCGAGGAGGGGCTTATTCCCTGCAATTGGCGGACGGAACGAAGGTCATGTTGAATTCTGAATCGCGATTAAGGTTCCCGCAGGCGTTTAACGGCGATACCCGGGAAGTATTCCTTGACGGGGAGGGATTTTTCCAAGTGGCTAAAGACGCGGAGAAACCTTTTATCGTGCATTGTACCGATTACAAGGTGAGAGTACTGGGTACGACGTTTAATATCTCGGCTTACGCGAGTGATGACGTGTCTATGACCACGCTGGTCGAGGGACGGGTGAACGTGGAGCGAGGGGACACGAGGGTGTTGCTGATTCCCGGGGTGATGGCTTCGGTGACACGTTCGGGTATCACCACGCGGGAGGTGAATGTCGATTCGTATATCTCGTGGACGAAAGACCAGTTTAGTTTTAGCGAGGAACGATTGAAGGATTTGTTAAAAAAGATATCCCGCTGGTATGACGTGGATTTCGTGTTTGACAACCCGGAAATCGAAGAATACAAGTTCTCGGGATTTATTCCCCGGTACGAGAATATAACAGCCGTATTGCAAATCATGGAGCAGGCTGCCGACGTGGTATTTAAAACAAGTGATGATAAGAAGATTACGGTGTACGATAGTCATGAGAAAGTACACTAAAGGTATAGAGTGAAAAAATAAGTTTGGTTTAAATTTTTGAAATGAAAAGATGGATTACCTTAAGTATGGTGATGCTATTTGTATTGCCATGCCCGGAGCTAACTTTTGCTTCCGCTAAAAAGAAGAAAAAAGCCACCACGGAGGTGAAGAAAGAACCCGTGAAGCGGCAGAGTAAGTATGACAAGCTGGTGAAGAATAAGCTGTGCGTGACGGCACGGGGCAATTTTGTTACCTTGCATAAGGTGGACGGGAAACTTTATTTCGAGATTCCCGCGAAGTACCTGAACCGGGAAATGTTGTTGGCATCGACGATTTCTGAGGCGAGTGACAATAACCTGTGCGCTATCGGGTACAAACCGAAACCGCCTATGCATATCAAGTTCACGAAGACCGATAGCACGATATTCATGAGAGAGGTGAACGTGACGGCCACCTGTAACGAGAACGAGGGACACATGAAAACCGTGATGGAGCGGAGTTTTATGGACCCGATTATCAACTCGTTCAAGATTTATTGCTACACGAACGATAGTTCTGCTTTTCTGGTCGATATGACCTCCCTGTTCACGGGGAACGTGGAGAAGTTGGCGCCGATAGCCAATTCGGGGGGAACGGTGGAGATCACGGCGGCGTTTAATAGTTCCGGGTCTATTCTGGATGATATTAAAGCGTTTGACGATAACGTGACGGTGAAATCATACCTTTCTTATTCCGTGACGGCGAAGATGTTGGGTATACTTTTATTGAAAAGGAACGAGCCGTTGACGGTGAAGGCTACGCGCACGCTGTTGTTGTTGCCGGAGGAGAAGATGCATCCCCGTGTCAGCGATTCCCGCGTGGGGGTGTTCCTGACGAATGCGAAACAGCATATCTCGACCGATCAGGATAAGATTCAGGCCTATACTCTGGCTACCCGTTGGAAGTTGGAACCCAAGGATATGGAAGCCTACAAACGAGGCGAGTTGGTGGAACCCGTGAAACCGATCGTGTATTATCTGGACGATGCTTTCCCGGAAGCGTGGAAGGAGCCGATGCGTCGGGGTACTTTGCGTTGGAACAAGGCTTTCGAGAAGATCGGGTTCAAGAACGTGGTACAAGTGTTGGATTTCCCGAAGGACGACCCGAATTTCGATCCTGATAACTTGAAGTATTCCTGCATCCGTTACGTGCCGGCAGCGATATCCAATGCCATGGGACCCTCGTGGACAGACCCGAGAACCGGGGAAATTATCAACGCGTCCGTGATTATTTTCAATGATGTGGCGAAGCTCGTGAACCAATGGCGTTTCTTGCAGACTTCACAAGTGGATGAATCCGTGAGGGGGAAGAAGCTACCGGATAACGTATTGGCGGAATCTTTGGAGTATATTATCGCTCACGAGATTGGTCATACGCTTGGTTTGATGCATAATATGGCTGCTTCGGCCGCCTATCCCGTGGACTCGTTGCGGTCGGCAACTTTCACTCGAAAGTATGGCACGACTCCCTCTATCATGGACTACGCCCGCTTTAATTACGTGGCGCAGCCGGGCGATAAAGGGGTGAAATTGACTCCGCCCGATCTGGGAGTGTATGACGAGTACGTGATTAAATGGTTGTACACGCCACTACCGGGACTTAGCCCGAAAGAGGAGGCAGCCGTGTTGGAGAGTTGGATAGACGAGAAAGCGGGCGATCCGTTGTACCGCTACGGGAAACAGCAGGTGATAGAGCGTTATGACCCGAGTGCTATCGAGGAAGATTTGGGGAATGACCCGATTAAGGCGGGGGAGTACGGGATACGGAATCTGAAATATATTTTGTCACACTTGAACGAGTGGATTCAGGATGACGCGGACGGTGCTTACAAGGAGCAGATGTATAACGAGTTGGGGAACCAGTATTATCGTTATTTGCGCAACGTGATGTATAACGTGGGTGGTATTTACCTGTCGGAAGTGAAGGCGGGAACACCGGGTAAGACGTACCAATCCGTGCCGAGAGAGGTGCAACGGAAATCTTTCTTGTGGGTGTTGAATCAATTGAAGAATAGTGATTGGCTGCACAACGAAACGTTGACCGACCAGTTCTCGTTGCGGGTTGCCTTGCCCCCGATCGTGCGCTATTACACGGGAACCGAGTTGTTGGGGTGTTACAAGAACGTGATGCTTTCCGCCCATGTATCCAAGAATCCCTACACGATGAAAGATTATTTTGACGATATGTACGCCCAAGTTTGGGAAAGTGCTATTAAGAACCGGAAGCCGACCGAAGGGGAGAAGATCTTGCAACGTTTGTCGATAGACCAGTCTGCCGACGTGATCACGAAGAAGTCGAAATTGGTGAAAGTGTTGACTGATGAGGATGTGCCTGCCGTGGGGAACGAGGCGTATATGCCTTCCGTGGATGAAATTGTCACTTACGGTCTGGACGAATCCGGTTTGGTGAGCGCGTTTCGGGATGAATTGCGGGAGATAGAACGTGAACGGGGACGCGGCTTCGTGGCGAAACAAATGGCTCTTAATTCTTTCAAGTACGGCTACGGGTGGCAATACCGCGTGAATACCCGCACTATCGATGATTCCAAAACCCGTTTCCACGCTTACGCTATTCGGGTGAAGAATCTGTTGAACAGTAAATTGTCTTCGGCAGATACCGAAACGAAGGCACACTACCAAGCGATGCTTTACACGTTGGATGAGGCGTTGAAAGCGTTGAATGAGAAATGAGTTCATAAAGTTCATAAAGTCTGTAAAGTTCATAAGGTTTAGAACCTCGTCACTTTATAAACTTTATGAACCTTATAAACTTTATAACCCCTTACACGTATACCCCCTATAATTAAACAAGGTATTATGTGTAAATTAATATTAGTCCGGCACGGGGAGAGTGTCTGGAACAAGGAAAACAGGTTCACCGGATGGACGGATGTCGATTTGAGTGAAAAGGGGGAACAGGAAGCTCGCCGTGCCGGTGAGTTAATTCGGAAACACGATTTGTTATTTGATGTAGCTTTTTCTTCCGTGCTGAAACGGGCTATCCGCACGTTGCATTTACTGGAAGAATCGGCAGACCGGATGTGGGTACCGGAAATTCATAACTGGCGTTTGAACGAGCGGCATTACGGGGCATTACAGGGATTGAACAAAGCGGAAACGGCAAAGAAGTACGGGGAAGAGCAGGTACATATCTGGCGAAGGAGTTTTGATGTTACACCTCCTTTACTGGAGCCTGACGATCCTCGCGGAGCCGTCTACGAGGACAAGTACAAGAACATGGACCCCGCCGTGCTTCCCTTGGGCGAGTCGCTGGCACTGACGATCACGAGGGTCATTCCTTTCTGGCAGGATTATATCGCGCCCTGCCTGATTTCGGGAAACACGGTGCTGGTCGTGGCACACGGCAATAGCCTGCGGGCATTGATTAAATACTTGGACGGGATCAGTGACGAAGATATTGTCGGTTTGGAAATCCCGACAGGAGTACCGCAGGTATATGAATTGGATGCACAATTGCGCCCGAAGAAACGGTATTATTTGAAATAAGCCACCGGGGCAAAGCAGTAAAGTTTATAAGGTTTATAAAGTTCATAAAGTTTATAAAGTGACGGGTGTCCTTCGGACTGTGTTTAACGGCAGCTATAGCTGCCGTAGACAAAGCGCCCCGCAGGGGTCTAAGAACCTTATAAACCTTATGAACTTTACAAACTTTATGAACCTTAAGAACCTTCGGCTCGACATTAGTAAAACTTTTTTTGTAAGTTTGAGGCATAATGCAAAAAAACGAACCATGAAAATAGTTACTTATAATGTCAATGGCCTACGGGCTGCCTTATCGAAAGATTTCACGAAATGGTTGGAAGACGAACAGCCTGATGTCGTATGCCTGCAAGAAACAAAAGCGCAACCGGACCAGATACCGACACTGGAATTCGAGGCTTTAGGCTACCGTTCTTACTTCTTTTCAGCCAAGAAAAAAGGATATAGTGGGGTTGCGATACTCTCGAAAACGGAGCCGGATCACGTGGAATACGGGATGGGGCTCCCCGCGTACGACGACGAGGGACGTTTCATTCGTGCCGACTACGGCGACTTGTCTATCGTAAGTGTATATCATCCTTCCGGAACGACAGGAGATGAACGGCAGGCATTCAAGATGAAATGGTTGGAAGACTTCCAGAATTACGTGGAAGAACTGAAGAAAACCCGCCCGAACCTGCTCCTTTGCGGGGACTATAATATTTGTCACCGCCCGATAGATATTCACGATCCGGTACGCAACGCCAAGAACAGCGGTTTCCTGCCCGAGGAACGGGAATGGATTGGTGGGTTTATCGACTCCGGCTTTATAGATACCTTCCGTTACTTCCACCCGGAAGAGGCAGAAAAATACACGTGGTGGAGCTATCGCTTCAACGCCAGAGCCAACAACAAAGGCTGGCGCATCGACTACTGCATGGCAACCGAAAACTTGAAACCCCGCCTGAAAGACGCGTATATCGAACCGGAAGTTTATCATTCAGACCATTGCCCAAATGTTTTGATAATTGAAAATTGAAAGTTGAAAATTGAAAATGAACTCCTCCGTCTGCTTCGCAGCCACCTCCTCTATAAACAGAGGAGGAGCTGGTGACTTTTACCAAAGATAGTGAGTAATCCAGCTCTCCCTCTGTTTATAGAGGGAGTACCCCGAAGGGGGGAGGGAGTTCTTTTCATTTTCAATTTTCAACTTTCAATTGTTACAGCAGTCTTTGTCCGTTGACGATCAGTTCGAAATGAATATCCAAGTACTCGGCAGCTTTGCGGCTCAGAAGCATACGACCGAGGAAAATTTCAAAGTAATCCATGACAGCGGAGATTGACGTGTCGATTTTCAAGTCAAGAATAATAGCCGTGTTGTCCTCGTTGAAGTAGATACGGGATTCTTCGACAGCATAGTTTACACGGTCATGTATGTCAAAGTTAGAGAAATCTTGATTGCGTACGCGGGAACGACGTACATCGGTTTTATCCGCGAGAATCAAGGCAGCGGCGATCGGGTTGACAGCCGCGGCTGTCCCCTCGTCATGGTTGCCGATGGCACTGATGACTTGGGCTATCTCATCCGGGTCCATTCCCATGCGGTCGAGCAGGCGGAACGCCATGACGGCTCCGCTTTGAGCGTGGTCGATACGGTTGACGATATTCCCGATATCGTGCATGTATCCCGCGATCTTGGCCAACTCCGCCGTGCGTTTCGGGTAATTCAACGTCAACAGAATCATTTCTGCCATTTTCGCCGTTTTTACCACGTGGGGGAACGAGTGTTCCGTGTACCCCAAGGCAAGCAGCACCTTATCCGCCTCGTTAATATACGTTTTTATACTCTCGTCGTTTCGGATATCCTCGTATGTAACTAACATCTTCTCTTTATTTTATTCTCAACATTCTCAAACATAAATCAATTTCTTCGGGATCCCCCGTATGCTTGCCCGCCACGTCAGACAATTTGACAGTAGGGAGAAATATATCACTTCCCTTGGGACGGCACTCGAAAAGTTTAATCACGATGTTCAGCGGTGTCACGCCGACGTCGTTCGTGATATACGTGCCGATACCGTAAACATCGTGCAGGCGCCCGGCAACGTACTCTTTGATTCTCTTTACCCCGTCGAGGTCAAGAGCATCGCTGTACACGATCGTCTTGCTCGCCGGGTCAACCCGATGCCGACGGTAATGACGCAAAGCTTTCTCCGTAAACTCGAAAGGATCGCCGCTATCCCACCGCAAGCCGTCAAAGAGCTTGGCATACTTCGTATCAAAACTATTGAAGAAATTATCCGAAGTATAGGTATCCGACAAGGCTATCCCCAGATAACCGTCGTAGACATCCACCCAGTTTGCCAGCGCCATGGCATTTGCCGAGCGATAGCCGAAATGCGCACCGTGATACATGAACCACTCGTGAGGATGCGTCCCCATGGGCGTGAGATTATATTTCATGGCAAAGTAAACATTACTCGTGCCGTTGAGCAATCCCTTCATGTTTTCCCGCAATATGCCGATCACCCGATCCTGCACCTCGAACGAGAAGCGGCGACGGGTGCCGAACTCGGAAATCTCCGCGTGCATTTCCGCGAAAGCCTTCGCCTTGACCATAGCCCTTTCTTCCGTGTCGCGTGCCTCCTGCCCCGTCATCCGGAAATACAATTCCGAAATAATTGCCAGCAAAGGCACTTCCCACAATACCGTCCGGTACCATAATCCCCGCACCTCGACGTCCAATCGGCCTCCCGCTTGACTCACCTTGACCTCCTCTGGATTGAAGCGAAATCCCTTTAACAAGTCAAAGAAAACAGAGTCGAAGTAATAACACCGGGCACGCAAAAAGCGTTCATTCTCGGGCGATAGCACCAAGGCGGCCATCTCGTCCACTTCCTTCCTTACCGCCTCGGCAAAACCGGGGGGAAAGAGAGTGTTTCCCCTGTTCACGAAGCGATAGACAACCTCGGCATCCGGAAACTTTTTCTGGATAGCGTTCATCGTCGTGAACTTGTAGAGGTCGTTATCTAAAAAATCATGTATTATCATCTTAGTCTTTATCCAACAATATTGAATCGGATTTGACGAAACGCGCCCCGAGGCGTGCCGCCTTGCCGTAGATAGGTACGGACAATCTCTCGCATCCCGGTATATCGCTCATGCAATCCTCGATGATCACGAGCTTGCGGACAATCTCCGGGAAGTCGAATAACTGTTTTAACGTGTTTGCCACGCAATGGGTTTTAGCCTCTCCCGCCAACCATATCGTATCGTATTGTTCAAACTCTTCTTTCAACTTCACGTTAAAGGCTGTTTCGGGAGCCGAAGCAATAGGCACGTTTGCCCGAAAAGCCCCGAAAAACTCCGTGCCGGGATGTAGTCCTTTCTCGACAATCCCGTAATAACGCCCCTGACGCGCCCAGCGGATGACGGCATCGAACAAAGCCGGAATCACGGCAGCCCCCTCGCTTCCCTTGATACAGTGCTCCGGCCAGATCACGTGCTGGTACTCCCCCGTCTCCTTGAGTTGACGCAGGTACTCAACGACTTCCGCCTTGTCGCCGAACGGTATCCACTCCCCGGACACGACTTCCCACCAAGATATGGCGGTGAATGGTTTCGGGTTTTCGCCCTTGGCATTCCGCCAATAGAAAGGATGCGCGATGTCCATCACGTGATGTTGATCGAGCGTAAGGATAATTTTGTCTATCTCTTCCTTCTTCCGATCTATCAATCTCCCCAACCGCTCGGCGTCTTTTTCCGCTCCCGGTACATATAGAGAACCGCGGGGCGAACAAAAGTCGTTCTGCATATCCACGATAAACAACAGTGTCTTCATATCCCTACAACATATCTAAATCATGAAACATTACGCGGTAATCAGCCGCTTTTTCCTCCAACGGTTTCGGATAAGCCCTTGATGACGACGGCATACGGTAAAGCCGCATCGGGCGTCCCTCGTGCACGAACTCGCTATACCCGCCTACCCGGGGGGACGCGGCATCGATTTGTTCCAACAGGGTATCGGTCGCCTTCTGTCCCGTGGTCACGATAGCGCGACACGCGGGAATCCGCACCAAGACCCGTTTCAAATCGACCGGGGTAACCACTTCCAAAAACTGATCGGATGCGTTTCCCTTGTGCCGGATGATCTCCATGGCGGTATCGAATAACGCTATTCCCTTCTCGTTGAGGAAGGCGATAATCCGATCCTTGTCAAAGCTTTTCTTTCCCTTCTCTAAAAAATAGTCCTTATCCCCGAAGAATAATACCCCGTAAAGCCGCCACATATCGTTCTGCAAATTGGGGTAATAAAAATCCATCGACCAACGTGCCCGCGGCGGAGGAAAACTCCCCAGCATGAGCAACCGGGCATTACCCGGCAGGAATGGTTGCAACGGATGCTTTTCTATCAGATCATTCATATTCCTATTATATCGTTTACTTCAAATCTTTAGTTATACTATCGTCTTCTCTTTTTCTTCTCCACAGACCAACCAAATTTACCGATTTTCTTGCCCAATTCAAAATATCCGCCGTGTAAATACACCAGAGGTTCGGCGTCCGCCAACTCGAATTTGCCCGTTTCCCCGCTCAAGTAACGGTCATCCGCTTGCACGTTCACGACATCGGCGATAAACATATGATGTGACCCCAGCGGCACAATCTCTTTCACCCGGCACTCGATAGACACGGGCGATTCCTCTATGATAGGAGCCTTCACGACCTCTCCCGGCACGGGCGTGAGTTTCATCTCCTCGAATTTATTGTACTCCCTGCCGGAACGCACCCCGCACCAATCGGTGGCATACGCCATATCTTTCGTCGTGAGATTAATCACGAACTCCATGTTCTTTTTGATGATCGGGTAAGAATTTCGTTCCGGTCGCACGGAGATATAGCACATCGGCGGGTTGGTACATATCGTTCCCGTCCACGCCACGGTCAAGACGGCGTATTCCTCCGGTTCGCTCCCGCAAGTCACCAGCACCGCCGGCAAGGGATAAATCATGTTTCCCGGTTTCCAATTGTGTTTCATTCCAGTTATTTTATCGCCAAAGATAAGCTAAAACACAAAACGATCAAACTACCCGACATCCGTTTATCTCCCCGGCAGGAAGAAGTGAAACAGAAATAAGGCAGAGAAGAGGTAGAGGACAAGACATAGTTCCATTTTATTCTCAAATCACTTTCAATTCAAAAACGTCCGTGAACGTCTTTGAAACGTCTTTGTATCGAAGGTGAAACGTCTTTGTTCCCTTATTACTCCCTTATCTCTCCGTGTATTACCCTGAAAAAAGTTTACTGTAAACCAGAGTAAACCTATGTCAGAATTAGCAAAAATTATCAAACATCGT
>ENA-UEPJ01004759-UEPJ01004759.1-human-gut-metagenome-genome-assembly--contig:-NODE-4759-length-10163-cov-4.113127_pt1 | contig 10163 bp, 10 predicted proteins | sample MGYA00242890_ERZ507896 | MGnify/ENA primary metagenome ERZ507896 (study PRJEB26167, sample SAMN06115508) | human gut metagenome | host: Homo sapiens | place: China:Qinghai | collected 2015-08-20... | reverse complement strand
AGACGCAGAGACAATCATTCAGCCAGAGTATCGTCTATGCCGGATGGAAAAGAAAGTGGCCCACAGGGAATCTATTATCATGTATCCTTCTATGATCTGCAGGCTGCCAATCACATTACGATGCTGCCCAATTCAGTTGATTTTGTAGAAGAGGAATTAAGTCAGGTCATGGCAAATGGAGGTAATGATTTCTGGGTGATCAACTGCTCCAATGTCAGACCCCATGTGTATTATCTGGATGCAATCCGTAAAATCTGGTTTGGCGAGAAAGTAAGTGATGTGAGTCATAGCCGGCAATTTGTAGATACTTATTATCACAGCAATCAGTCTATAGCTGCATGCTACAGGGAATATCCACAGGTAATGTCAAGTTATGGAAAAGAGCCGGATGAGCATGCAGGTGAGCAGCTGTATACAGAAAATATCCGATTACTGGCGCATCAGTTTCTGGTAGACAGGACGCATAATGTCCAGGGAATGTACTGGCTGGTGGGAGATGTTCCTTATGGTGAACAGTTAGACAAGCTCAGCGTAATCTGTGAAAAAGCATTGCCCGGACTGGAAGCATTGCTGGAAAAATGTGAGAAGATAGAGGACAGATTGTTTGACGCTACATTAAAATTACAGGTGCAGATACATGCATACTGCTGCCAGGGTGTTATTCTATATAGAAAAGGTTATGAAGCCTTTTGTCAGGGTGATTTTGAAAAGTCTTTTGTCTTATTTGGTGACAGTGCTGTCAGTTTTGAACAGGCTGATAAGTCTATGCGGCAGGCTGAGTATGGTGTATGGCAGGATTTCTATTATAATGACTGCTTTGCAGATGTGAAGCACACGGCATATATGGTTCGCAAGGTTATGGGACTTGTCAGAGAGTTCGGAGATAATGCCCGCCATGACAAGTGGTATCGTGACTACTGCTATGCCAAAGAGGACAGAGATGTATTCCTGCTGTTGGTATTGGATAATCATATGACGGACGAAGAACTGTACCGGGTGATGAAGGAGAAAATCAGTACGAGTTTTTACATTTGAGTACGGGTTTTTACATTTGGCTTGTAATCATTGGAGAGATTGGTATAATGCCCTTTACAAACGTTTGTAATATTACAGGAAAAGGACATTACTAATGAATAAAGTGAAATTTACCCCGGAACTGGAAAAAGTAACCGGCGAGATTGAATATAACATGACGAATGATTACATGTTTCTTACTGCATGTGCGACCTGATGAAATATTATCAGTGGAAATTACAAATCCTATTGTAATAGGAGAAACCATACAGGATAAGGAATTTCGACTTGATATTAAGGCAGTCTTAAATGGTTATCAGCAAATCAATCTGGAAATGCAGGTTGTCAACCGTCATGACTGGCCGGAGCGTTCCATTGGATATCTAAGCCGTATGTATAACAATTTGCAGAAAGGCGACCAGTATATAGACACAAAACCAGCAATCCATATTGGAATCCTGAATTTCTCACCCTTTGAGGAACAACCAATTTTCTATTCCAGAAATCTATTAATGGATGTAATACAACACAGGATTTATAGTAGCAAGTTTGCTGTAAATGTGTTAGACTTATCACATATAGAACTGGCAACCCGGGAAGATAAAAACTGGAACCTGGATTTCTGGGCGAGACTGAAAATAATTTATAAAAGGCAGGGGGGGATTCTATGTCGAGAACGTTATGTTACGTTATAATTGGCTACTTATCGGGCAGTATATTATATGCCAGGGTATTCGAGAAGCTTTTTCATAAGGAAAATATGATAGAGGGCAGTAGGGACAGGAATCCTGGGACTGCGAATGCTTTTATGCGTGGTGGTTTCTGGTGTGGTGTTCTTACATTATGCTGTGATATGGGCAAGGGCTTTATACCGGTGTTCTTTTATCATCAGGGAGAAATGTCGCAGTTGGGGCTGGCACTGATTCTGGCTGCACCTGCAATAGGACATATATTTCCCTTGTTTCATAAGGGAAGAGGCGGCAAGGGTATTGCGACTACCTTTGGCAGTTTGTTAGGGCTGTTCCCGGCTATGACTCCGGTGCTGGTGTTGGCAGTCTGCTTTATATTCTTTTCACTGATATTACGGATTACGCCGCATTTTTACAGAACGATAGGTTCTTATGGAGTATCTTTTATTATGCTATGTCTTATGCAGGAAGCATTTTCAGTAAAGCTTGGTTTTCTGTTAATTACGATAGCAGTAGGAATACGGTTTGTATTAAGTAAAGAAGAAAAGGATAAGATAAGGGTGAGTTTATTATGGAAGCGTTGATTCTATCATGTGGAACCGGTGGCGGACATAATGCAGCAGGATATGCAGTCAAAGAGGAATTAGAGAGACGGGGACACAATGTGAAGATGCTGGACCCCTATACATTAAAAGGGAATCATATTGACAGACTCATTGATAATGCCTATATTAAGCTGGTGCAGAGAGTGCCGGGCGGTATATGGGCTGGGGAATCTCTATCGCAGACTGCCTTTCCGTTCTCCGGTATACTTTCTCAATCGTAAGATGGTGCCGGTCATGGAACGGCTGCTAAGTGAGAAGCAGTACGATTATGTGGTCATGCCGCACCTGTATCCGGCAGAGATATTGACATATATGAAGAAGCACGGTTATCATGTGCCAAAGATGCTCTTTATTGCCACAGATTATACCTGTATTCCTTTTATGGAGGAAACAGAATGTGACACATATGTCATTCCTTCTGATAAATTAACCAGAGAATTTGTAAAGAGAGGGGTTCCTAAGGAAAGGCTGTTACCACTTGGGATTCCAGTACGCAGGGAATTTGCACAACATTTCGACAGGCTGGAAGTAGCAGCCAGACTGGGATTGGACAGTAAGCTGCATTATATTCTGATTACAGGCGGCAGTATTGGTGCAGGGAAGCTGGTCAGGGCAGTAAAGGTGCTGGATAGACGCTACCATAAAGATGGCACTGTGAAGCTGATTGTGATATGTGGCAATAATCGCAGATTATACCATAAACTGCATGAACAGTATGGTGAGAGACATATCATCCTGCAAAGGACAGAGCAAATGCCTGATTATGTGAAACAGTGTGATGTGATGGTGATTAAGCCGGGGGGACTCTCCTCCACAGAAGCTGCTGTTACTGGAAAACGCCTTGTTCTCATGACTCCCATTCCCGGATGTGAGAGTCATAATCTGCATTTCTTTAGAAAAAATGGCCTATGCAGAGGCGTATTGACGCCGGATATCCAACTGGTGAAAGAAGTGGACAGATTGATGAAGCAGTCCGATGACTGTGAAATGATTCGTAGACAGCATGCGGTGATCAACGCGAGGGCTGTGGAAGATATATGTGATTTTATGGAGCAGTGACGAAACTCTTTTGCACTGCTCCTTTTTGTGATATACTTGCACATATGAGAGGAATGGGAATTATTATGAATAAATATGTATCTATGTGGGGAAATGCAATATCCATCGCAGACAGGAAACCAGAGAATTATGCAAAAGACCTGACACTGCGATACCCGATTCATCCTGTGTTTGATGGAGATAAATTGAAGATAACACTGGATAATTTCTGTGGAACACAGCCGGTTACGATCAGTGAAGTATATATAGCTGATAATGTGGCAAAAGGCAGCAGAGAGATTAAACAAGAGACGGTGAAGGCTGTGACTTTTGACGGGCAGACTTCCGTAACAATCCCGGCGGGAGAGGCTGTAGTCAGTGATGAGGTGGAGTTTGCTGTGAAACGTGGAAATGACATCAGTGTCAGCTTCTATCTGGGGGATTTTACTCAGATGCGTTCCGCAGTACTGATTACAGGACCGTTGTCTAAGGGATATTATTCAGTAGGTAATTATGCAGCAAGTGCAGAACTGCCACTTGATCTGACCAGAAATACCAACTGGTTTTATTTCCTCAGCAATATTGATATCTATACAGACAGCAGTAATCGGGCACTGGTATGCTATGGGGATTCCATTACTTCCCAGGCATGGCCGGATTATCTGAGCCTGCGTGTAGAGAAAGAGCAGAAGATGCATACTGCAATTGTAAGACGTGCAGCCAGTGGAACGAGAATCCTGCGGCAGTACAACAATATTACCTATGATTCTTACGGATTAAAGGGCGCAACGCGTTTTCCACGGGAGGCGAAAGTGTCAGGCGCTGATACGATCATCATTCAGCATGGAATCAATGATATCATTCATCCTGTTGGTGTGGAGGTGAACCCATTCAGACCCTGGAGTGATCTGCCTACAGCACAGGAGCTGATAGACGGGCTTCGCATGTATGTGGAAAAAGCCAGGGAATACGGGCTGAAGGTTCATATTGGAACATTACTTCCAATATATGGATGGAGAACTTATGAACCTTTTAGAAATGATCTTCGAAATGCCGTAAATGAATGGATCCGCACGACAGATGAGATAGATGGATATATAGATTTTGATGCTGCGCTGAGAGCAGCAGACAAGCCGGAAGCTTTTGCGGAAGGATTTGACAGTGGAGATCACTTGCATCCATCAGATAAAGCCTATGAGCGGATGGCAATGACAGTCCCGGATATATTGTTGAAATAAAATGGAGTAGGGTAAATGGTAGGTTTAGAGAAAGGAATCACGAAAGAAGCAGTCAGAATGGCATGGCCTGCTGTGTGTGAATCGTTTTTTATTGCTCTGGCAGGTATGGTGGATTCACTTATGGTCAGTTCCATGGGAGCCAGCGCAGTGGCAGCTGTAGGACTGACAACACAACCCAAATTCATGGGGCTGGCGTTATTTTTTGCCATGAATGTGTCTGTATCTGCATTGGTGGCAAGAAGAAGAGGCGAGAAAAACCAGAGATCGGCGAATCAGATTCTGTTGGTAGCAATTTTATTTGTAATCGTGGCAACTGTGGTGATATCCTCAGCATGTGTAATGTGGGCGAATGAGATCATTAACTTCTGTGGCTCAGCCCCGGAGACCCATGAACCGGCTGTCATTTACTACCGCATTATCATGGGATGCATGATATTCAATGTATTGTCCATGGTCATCAATGCGGCACAGAGAGGTTCAGGCAATACGATGATTGCCATGAGAACCAATATTGTATCTAATGTAGTGAATATCATAGCCAATTATCTGCTGATACAGGGACATTTGGGATTCCCGGCACTGGGTATAGCAGGAGCGGCAATAGCAACTGTATTTGGTACAGTTATTGCCTGTATCATGAGCTTTGCGTCCCTGTTTAGAAGAGATGGTTTTGTCAGTATTTATTATATAATGGAGCAGCAGATCAGACCTGCATTGGAACCTGTAATCAGCATTATAAAGCTGGGATTTTCCGTATTCATAGAGCAGATACTGATGCGTGTCGGCTTCATGTCAACTGCCATGATGGCTGCTAAAATGGGGACAAATGCCCTAGCGGCACATCAGGTAGGTATGAATATTCTGGGACTGACCTTCTCCTTTGGAGATGGTATGCAGGTAGCGGCAGTGGCACTGATAGGAAGAAGCCTGGGAGAGGGCAGCCCTGATAAGGCGAAAGCATATGGTAAGACCTGCCGGATGATTGGACTTGGAATTTCCTGTGTATTGGCAGTTGTATACTTCTTTGGTGGAGAATGGTTATATCATCTGTTTTTTGCGGAGCAGGAGATTGTGGACATAGGCGTTATGATTATCAGAATCATGATCATTATCGTATTATTCCAGGTTTCACAGGTTATTTATATGGGATGTCTGCGTGGTGCAGGCGATACGACCTATACTGCAATTGCATCTACAATCAGTGTTACGATCATCAGAACATCAGCTTCCTATTTCTTTGGCTTTGTAATGGGACTTGGGATGGCAGGTATCTGGATGGGCATTCTGGCAGATCAGATATCAAGATTTTTATTCGCGTCAATTCGTTTCAAACAGGGGAAATGGACGAAAATACATATTTAAAAGATGAAGGAGAGGACCCTAAGCAATCAAATTTGTTGACTAATATGATTAAATGTGTTTAAATATACTCAAAGGAGTAAATTATTATGAACACATCAAATATCACAAATTACAAGCCAAAAGATTTTGCTGAACTGTTAGGTGTATCTGTAAAAACATTACAGCGTTGGGATAGAGAAGGAACTCTAAAGGCAAACCGGACTCCAACTGATAGACGTTATTACACTTATGACCAATATCTACAATTTAAAGGAATAAATACTGAAGATGACCAACGTCAGGTAGTTATTTATGCCAGGGTATCTACAAGAAATCAAAAAGATGATTTACAAAACCAGGTTACATTTTTACGACAGTTTTGTAATGCCAAAGGTATTATTGTAGACCAGTGTATTGAAGATTATGGAAGCGGTCTTAATTACAATCGTAAAAAGTGGAACAAATTATTAGATGAAGTGATGGAACAAAAAATCAAAACTATAATCGTAACTCACAAAGATAGATTTATCAGATTTGGCTACGACTGGTTTGAAAAATTCTGCACGAAGTTCAATACGACTATCGTGGTAGTGAACAATGAAGAACTATCACCACAAGAAGAACTCGTGCAGGATATTGTTTCAATACTCCATGTGTTCTCTTGTAGGTTGTACGGACTTCGTAAGTATAAAAAACAAATAGAAAGGGATGTGGAAATTGCTAAAGAGCTTCAAGACGGAAATAAATCCGTCAGAGGAACAGAAAGTCAAGATTCATAAGACGATAGGAACTTGTAGATTCATTTATAATTTCTATCTTGCTCATAACAAAGAACTTTACGATAAAGGCGAAAAGTTTATGAGTGGTAAAAGTTTTAGTGTTTGGCTGAACAATGAGTATCTTCCACAAAATCCAGACAAGTTATGGATTAAGGAAGTCAGTTCAAAATCTGTAAAGCACTCAATTGAAAATGGTTGTATCGCATTTACCGGATTTTTCAAACATCAAAGTGCTTTTCCGAATTTTAAAAAGAAAGGCAAATCTGATGTAAAAATGTATTTTGTAAAGAATAATCCAAAAGATTGTCGTTGCGAAAGACACAGAATCAATATTCCGTCACTTGGTTGGGTTCGCATCAAAGAAAAAGGATATATTCCAACAACTAAAGACGGATATGTGATTAAAAGCGGCACGGTCTCAATAAAAGCTGACAGATACTATGTTTCAGTTCTTGTAGAAATTTTAAATAACAAGACAGCCAATAATTCCAATGCAGGAATTGGCATTGACCTTGGATTAAAGGATTTTGCCATTGTTTCTAATGGTAAAACTTATAAGAACATTAACAAATCTGCAAGATTAAAGAAACTTGAAAAACAGCTTATTCGGGAACAGAGAAGTCTTTCTCGAAAGTATGAAAATTTAAAGAAAGGAGAGTCCACTCAAAAAACAAATATACAAAAACAAAGGCTTAAGGTACAGAAACTTCATCATAGAATAGATAATATTCGTACTGATTACATCAATAAAACAATCGCAGAGATAGTAAAAACCAAACCATCTTATATTACGATTGAAGATTTGAATGTAAAAGGTATGATGAAAAACAGACATCTTTCAAAAGCTGTTGCTTCACAGAAGTTTTATGAATTTAGAGCAAAGCTTCAGGCTAAATGCAATGAAAATGGAATCGAACTTCGAGTAGTAGACAGATGGTATCCATCATCTAAAACCTGTCACTGCTGTGGCACTGTCAAAAAAGATTTAAAGCTTTCAGATAGAATATTCAAATGCAGTTGCGGTTATGTCGAAGACAGAGATTTCAATGCTGCACTTAATTTGAGAGATGCGATAACTTACGAAGTTGCATAACTAAAACGCAAACGTAAGTATGTACCGAAGGCTATTTTCGGGAATTTACGACTATGGAGTGTACAAGAACTTGCGAGTAGATATGATTTCGGTCAATCCAAAGCATACACGATGAAATAGTAAGTAATGTTCGTGAGAACTTACATTATCTCGATGTGAGCATATTTAATCACATTTTGAGTGGCAGCATCCCATGGGATTGAAATTTTATATAGGAGCCTCTGGCTCCGGCAAAAGCTATCATTTATATGAAGACATCATTGCCCAGGCAATGGAGAATCCGCACAGGAACTACCTGATAGTAGTGCCGGATCAGTTCACTATGCAGACCCAGCTGGACATGGTGCGCCGCCACCCAAGAAGCGGTATCATGAATATTGATGTATTGAGCTTCGGACGGCTTTCTCACCGTATCTTTGAAGAGGTAGGAGGCAATGATAAGCCCATATTGGATGATACAGGTAAGAGTCTCGTACTGCGTAAAGTAGCGGCAGGACTGGAAGATGACCTTAGTGTCATGAAGCGGAATATTAAGAAGATAGGCTACATCCATGAGGTGAAGTCTGCCCTTTCCGAATTCATGCAGTATGGACTTGGTACGAAGGAAGTAGAACAGCTGGTGGAATATTCCTCTAAGAGGGGCGCCCTGTCCTATAAATTAAAGGACCTGCATCTGCTCTATGAAGGATTTCTGCAATATATCAGAGAGAAATATATCACAACAGAAGAGACACTGGACCGTCTGCGTCATGTACTGCCCAAGTCCCGCATCGTGGCAGACAGTGTCATTGCCTTTGATGGGTTTACGGGCTTTACCCCAATACAGTACAACGTTATCCAGGAGCTGATGCTGCTGGCAAATGAGGTCATTGTGACAGTTACTGCTGACACTAGGGAGGATTGCTATAAGTCTGATGGCGAGCAGAAGCTTTTTCACCTGAGTAAGAAGACCATATGTGATCTGGAGAAAAAGGCGAAGGAAGCCGGTGTGGCAAGAGCAGAGGATGTTCTGCTCACAGAATCGACTGTGCAGCGGTATGTGAATAATCCCGGATTGTCCCATCTGGAGAGAGAACTGTTCCGGTATCCGACCACAGAGTATCAGAAGGAGCAGGACAGCATTCGCATTATGGAAGCCTCCACGCCTAAGGAAGAACTGCGTCAGATCTGTCTGTCAATCAGGAAGCTCATCAGGGAAGAGGGATACTGTTACCGTGATATTGCAGTTGTTACAGGGGATATCGAGAGATATGGATATCTGGCGAAGGAAGAGTTCGAGAGGTTTGGAATCCCTTATTACCTGGATCAGACCAATAAGCTGGTGCTGAATCCCTTTATTGAGTTTATCCGCAGTGCGTTACTGGTATCCATACAGGAATATTCCTATGAAGCTGTATTTCATTTTCTAAGATGTGGTCTTTCTGGTATCACCCCGGAGGAGACTGACCGACTGGAGAACTATGTGCGCACCATGGGAATACGGGGGAGAAAGGCATGGAATGAGCCATTCACCAGACGCCTGAAACGGCAGGAAGAGGAAGCACAGGAGCTGGAGCAGTTGAATCATCTCCGACAGCAGATCACAGACATGCTGGAGCCGTTGATGATTAAGGAAACCACAGGAGAAGCGCAGGTCAGAGCATTATATGATTTTATCGTGAGGGCAGATATTGAGAATAAGCTGGCTGAGTATGAAGCTGCTTTCACTGCGCAGGGCAATCTGGTAAAAGCCAAGGAGTATGCACAGATCTATCGTTTAGTCATGGAACTTCTGGAACAGATTATTGGCCTGCTTGGTGATGAGACTATGACGATAAAGGAATTTGCAGATATTCTGGATGCAGGCTTTGCAGAAATCAAGGTAGGAACGATTCCCCAGAATGTGGATAAGGTCGTAATTGGTGATATCGAGAGAACCAGACTTTGCGAGATCAAGGCATTGTTCTTCATGGGCGTAAATGACGGTATCATTCCACGAAGCGGTGCAAAAGGCGGCATTATTTCCGATATTGACAGGGAATTCTTGCAGGAATCCGATTTTGAACTGGCACCCACTCCGAGACAGCAGATGTATATTCAGAGGCTGTATCTGTATCTGATGATGACGAAGCCTACCCGTTACCTGCGGTTATCCTATGCCAAGGTGGATTCGGAGGGTAAGAGCATCAGACCGGCATATCTCATCGCAACGGTATGCCGTCTTTTCCCGAAAATGACAATAGAAAAGCCAGAGCTGAGAGATATTGAGGAACAGATTGATGCACCTGCAGATGCCATGGAATATCTGGTGAGAATGCGAAGTTTCAAGTTTGGATGAAGTAATAAGACTTTATGAACTAAACAATAATGACATCGAATATTGGAAA
>ENA-UEPJ01004758-UEPJ01004758.1-human-gut-metagenome-genome-assembly--contig:-NODE-4758-length-10173-cov-13.000792_pt1 | contig 10173 bp, 9 predicted proteins | sample MGYA00242890_ERZ507896 | MGnify/ENA primary metagenome ERZ507896 (study PRJEB26167, sample SAMN06115508) | human gut metagenome | host: Homo sapiens | place: China:Qinghai | collected 2015-08-20... | reverse complement strand
TGGCGCAGTGGGAGGGATTCGAACCCTCGTGCCGCTTTTGACGACAACACGATTTCCAGTCGTGCTCGTTATGACCTCTTCGATACCACTGCAAATATTCAGTTCTGTGACGAACAGCATTACTTATTATAGCAAAAAAACTGTCCTTGTCAAGAAGTAATTCCTGCAAAACTCCGTTTTTTCGCACAGGCAGGCGGCAGAAGGGCCAAGAGCCCCTCCACCGCCTGCCGTGATCCCTCAGTGCAGCATGGATGTGACAGTCACCAGCGCCGAGTCCAGTGTATTTCCCACCCGCTGCATGGCCTTGCCCACAACGGTTTTTCTGGACTTCGGGTAGGGGCGCGCCGCCATATCCACCGCCGCGCCGGCTACCATGCCGACGCAGACGCCCCGCAGAAATGCGGTCATGTTCATCTTTACCTCACTCCTTTTCCGTACAGCACCAGTATCTCCCGCCGCCGTGAAAAAAACACGCGGTGTTTCTTGCCAAATTGCCCCAAAGCGCGGTATAATAATATTTAATGTATTTTTATTGCGGAAAAGGAGGACCCCTGTATGTCCGTTACCGATTTGCAGCAGCGCATCCGGCAGAAAAAGACGCCCCTGGCCCTGGGCCTGCGTCCGGAGCTGGAGAAGCTCAGTCCCAAAATTCTGAAAAACTTCACCGATATGTTCGGCCCGGGCAGCATGGCGGAGGCGGAAGCCCTGCGCTATCACGGCACCACCCTGCTGGACGCGGCGGCGGAGACGCTTCCCGCCGTGATGCTCCACGGCGCCAGCTACCTGCGCTGCGGCATGATGGGCGCGGACGTGCTGTCCAACCTCATCAGCGCCGCCCACGCCAGGGGCCTGTACGTCATTCTGGGCATGGGCGCGGAGGAGCCCGCCCTGTGGCAGGGCTACGGCGCCGACGCCATCACCGTGGACCCCTACATGGGCAGCGACTGCTGCGATGCCGGTGAGCAGGCGGTGTTCGCCCTGGTGCGTACCTGCAACAAGAGCGGTGGTGAGGTGCAGCGTCTCATGGCCGGTGACCGGCCGCTGTACCTGGCGGTGGCAGATCAGATGGCCCGCCACGGCGCGTCGCTGGTGGTGGGCACCGGCTACCGGCTGGACATCCGCGATGTCCGGCGGCAGTGCCCCAAGTCCTTTCTGCTGCTGCCGGAGTGCGACGGCGAGAATGCCGTCCCCGCCTTCGACGAGTACGGCCACGGCGCCATGCTGGTGGACTTCGATCTGCAATACGCGGAGGAACCGGCGCAGGCCGTGCCTGCCGCCGCGCAGCTGCTGAAGCAGTGGGTGACGGTGGTATGACGAAGATCTATCTCATCCGCCACGCGGAGGCGGAGGGCAACCTCTACCGCATGGCTCACGGCCACTACAACGGCATGATCACCAACTACCGCGGCTATCAGCAGATCGATGCCCTGCGCCAGCGCTTTCAGGACGTGGACATCGACGCCGTGTATGCCAGCGACCTCTACCGTACCCAGATCACGTCCCGTGCCATCTGGCTGCCCAAGGCTCTGCCCCTGCATCTGGAGCCCGCCTTCCGCGAGATCCACATGGGTGTGTGGGAGAATCACACGTGGCACGAGCTGAACAAGGCATACCCCCAGGAGATGTACCACTTCAACCGCCGCGTGGACCTGTGGCACGTGGAGGACGGCGAGACGGCGCAGGACGTGCTGGACCGCTATCTCCCTGCGCTGCACCGCGTGGGCGCCGCCCACGACGGCGGCACCGTGGCGGTGTTCTCCCACGGCGCGGCCCTGCGCATCGTGCTGGGCACATTGCAGGGCGTCCCCCTGCCTGGGATCGGTGAGACGCCCCATGGTGACAACACCGCCGTCTCCCTGCTGACCTGGGACAACGGTCAGCTCCGCGTGGAGTACCGCGATGACAACAGCCACCTGACGGAGCGCGGCCTGTCCACCTTCGCCAAACAAAGCTGGTGGCGCAGCAAAAACATGGTGGACCCCGGCGAGGATTATCTGCCCCTGCCGGAGGAGCTTCGTCCGCGCTTCCATGTGCCCGACGGCGGCGAGGCCGTGGGCATCCGCAGCGGTGAGACGTTCATCGGCGCGTATCAGCTGCTGCCGGACCGCGAGCCGGACGCCGTATGGCTGGGCTGGTACTGGCTGGACCCCGCCTTCCGCGGTACGGGCCGCGGCATCGCCCCCATGGGCCAGATCATCCGCGCCGGACGCCATCGGGGCGTGGGCTTCCTGCGTCTTTCCTGCGGCGACGCGAAGCTGCGGCGGTTTTTCGCCCGTCTGGGCTTCTACCCCCTGAGCGGCGATGTGATGGAAAAGGACATCCGCCAGCAGCTGCCGCCCATCCCCCAGGCGTACCGTCCCTGAAAGGAGCTGTCCTATGACACGTGGCGAATATTTTTTACCCGTCAGCCGTGACGAGATGATCGACCGCGGCTGGTACTATTATGACTTTCTGGTGGTGACGGCGGACGGCTACATCGACCATCCCAGCTTCGGCTCCACCCTCATCGCCCGCCTGCTGGAGGCGGAGGGCTACCGCGTAGCCATTCTGGCCCAGCCGGACTGGCACTCGGCAGAGCCGTTCCGCGCCATGGGTAAGCCCCGCTACGGCGTGCTCATCGGCGGCGGCAATCTGGACTCCATGGTGGCCCACTACACGGTGGCCAAGCGCCGCCGCACCCGCGACCTGTACAGCCCCGGCGGCAAGCTGGGCTGCCGCCCCGACCGCCCCACCATCGTCTATACCAACCGGGCGCGGGAGGCGTTCCCCGACACGCCCATCGTCATCGGCGGGCTGGAGGCGTCCCTGCGCCGCTTCGCCCACTACGACTACTGGGACGACAAGGTGCGCCGCAGCATTTTGTTCGACGCTCCCGCCGATCTGCTGGTCTACGGCATGGGGGAGAGCGCCACGGTGGAGATCGCCCGCCGCCTTTCCCGAAAGACGCCGGTATGCGACATCACCGATGTGGCCGGCACGGCCTACATCGCCGCCGATGACAGCGGCTGCCGCTTCCACAAGGCTCCCTGTCCCTCCTATGAGGAGGTCTGCGTCGATAAAACGGCCTACGCCCGGGCCACCAAGATCGAGTATGACGAGCACGACCCCATCCGCGGCTCCGCCGTGCTCCAGCCCTGCGAGGGCCGATTGCTGGTGGTGAACCCGCCGGCCCGCCCCCTGCGGCGGGAGGAGCTGGACCGCCTGTTCGCCCTGCCCTACACGCGGGAGGTCCACCCCATGTACGCCGAGGGCATTCCCGCCATCGAGGAGGTACGTTTCTCTATCACCCACAACCGCGGCTGCTTCGGCGGCTGCAACTTCTGCGCTCTGGCCTTCCACCAGGGCCGCATGGTCACCAGCCGCTCCATCGAATCGGTGGTAGAGGAGGCCCGCCTCCTGACGGAGGACCCCCAGTTCAAGGGCTACATCCACGACGTGGGCGGCCCCAGCGCCAACTTCCGCCACACCAGCTGCCAGAAGCAGAAGAAGTGCGGCATGTGCAAAAATCGCAGCTGCCTTGCGCCGGAGCCCTGTCCCAATCTGGACGCCGACCACTCCGAGTACACGGAGCTTCTGCGGAAGCTGCGGCAGCTCCCCGGAATAAAAAAGGTATTCGTCCGCTCCGGCATCCGCTATGACTACATGCTCCAGGACAAGAACAGGGACTTCTTCCTGGAGCTGGTACAGCACCACATCTCCGGTCAGCTGAAGGTAGCGCCGGAGCACTGCGTCAGCTCCGTGCTGGACTACATGGGCAAGCCCCATTTCGACGTGTTCCTGAAGTTCTGGCGGCAGTATAAAAAGCTCAACGAGCAGGACGGCACGGAGCAGTATCTGGTGCCCTACCTGATGTCCAGCCACCCGGGCTGCACCCTGAACGATGCCGTGAAGCTGGCGGAGTTTCTCCACAAGAATGGCCGCACTCCCGAGCAGGTACAGGATTTCTACCCCACCCCGGGCACCCTCTCCACCTGTATGTACTATACCGGTATCGACCCGCGGGATATGTCGCCGGTGTATGTGGCCCGCGACCCGAAGGACAAGGCCATGCAGCGTGCGCTGCTCCAGTGGTCCCGCCCCGAAAAGCGTGCGTTGGTGGTGGAGGCGCTGGAGGAGGCAGGCCGCACCGACCTCATCGGCTACGGTCCCGAGTGCCTGCTGCGCCCCCGCAAGGGCGAGCCCTACGGTCAGCCTCCCGCCAAGCCGGAGCGCCAGCCCCGCCGCCCGCGGAAGGAGGTCTCCGGCAACCGCGGCCGCCGTGGTACGCCAACAGCCCGTCAGCCGGTACAGAAGGGTAAAATGTCCGACCGGAAAAAGGCGGCATTTTCCAAAAAAAGGAAATCATGACCTGCTGGGGGCCTGCGGCAATTGCAGGCCCCCAGCCTTTTTTGGACATTTCACTGAAACTGGACCTTTTTTTGGTAAAAAAGCGGAAATGTTTGGGCAGTCCTGACGAAAAAATGCTTGTGTTATACCCGCTTTTTCATTATAATAAAAGTGAAGCGTCAAGATGGCGTCCCGCTGTGTGAAGATTCCCTTGAGGAATTGTGTGCAATAGGGCGCCGCCGTGCCGCTCATGCCGTGAAAAACGACGTAGCGGCGCAAAATCCGGACCGTATGTGAAGGTGATAAGAGAATGGAAAAAAAGAAGAAAACAAGGTTCATCGTGGGGTGGCTGCTGATCACGGCGGCTCTGCTGGCCGGTTCTCTGCTGGTTCCCGGGCACGGGAAGTCGGAGTCGGTGCAGGAGGCCATGCGTGACGCAGTGCTCCACGGGACCAACCGCATCAGTCTGTTTGGGCTGAAAGACGTGAACCCCGCGTACATATCCTCTTTGGTAGTGGTGGGCGTGATCCTGCTGGCGGCGCTGCTGCTGCGGCTGTTTGCGATCCCCCGCTTCAAGATGGTCCCGGGGAAGCTGCAGCTGGCCGTGGAGACCGTGGTGGGGATGTTCGACGGCATGGCCAAGGACAACAGCCCCCACCGCAACAAGTTCCTGGGTGCCTACATCTTCGGCGCCGGTGTGTATATCTTCATCGGCACGCTGTTTGAGCTGTTCGGCTTCCAGGCCATTACCACCAACGGGCACATCATTGCCCTGCCGGCCCCGCTGTCCGATGTGAACGCAGCCATCTCCCTGGGCTGCCTGTCCTACGGCGTCATTCTGGTGGGCGGCATCGTGGCCAACGGCCTCAAGGGTGCGGGCAAGGCCCTGAAGGACTTCTCCCTGCCCATTTCTATGAGCTTCCGTATGTTCGGCGCGCTGCTCAGCGGCCTGCTGGTGACGGAGCTGGTCTACTACTATGTGACACTGAGCTATGTGATCCCCGTGGTCGTGGCGGTGCTGTTCACCCTGCTCCACGCGCTGATCCAGGCCTATGTGCTCACCACCCTGACCTCCATGTTCTACGGAGAGACCACGGAGAAGCACGCACCCAAGCCCAAGAAAACCAAAAAAATCAAAGCTGAAACTGTAAATAACTGACGGAGGAAAGAGAGATCATGAAGAAACTGTCCAATAAGAAGGCTGTTGCCCTGCTGCTGTGCCTGGTGCTGGCACTGACCGCACTGTTCACCGTGACCGCGTTTGCCGACACCGAGCCTGCCGCCGATGCCCCTGCCCAGACGGAGCAGACCACCGACAGCAGCGTTGACAGCGCCAAGGCCATGGCGTCCGCCATCGCCATCGGCGTGGCCGCCGCCGGCGGCGCCATCGGCATGGGCATGGCCATCTCCAAGTCCGCTGAGGGCATTGCCCGCCAGCCGGAGGCCGAGGGCAAGATCCGCACCACCATGATGCTGGGCCTTGTGTTCCTGGAAACCGCCATCATCTACGCCCTGCTGGTGGTCATCCTTATCATCTTTGTGCTGTAAGAAACGGAGAGAGAAGCTATGAACATCCCTCTGAATATTGATTGGCAGCAGATTTTGCTGCATCTGTTCAACTTCTCCATTCTGGTGGGCGGCCTGTACCTGCTGCTGTTCAAGCCGGTAAAGAACTTCATGGACAAGCGCACCAAGCACTATGCCGACATGGAGTCCGCCGCCGTGGAGCGGGAGAAGAACACCGCCGCGCTGGAGGCATCCATGCAGCAGCGTCAGGCTGCGCTGGACGCGGAGCTGGACGAGAAGCGCGCCGCCGCCGCCCGGGAGACCGAGGCCTATGCCCATCAGCAGCGCGCCGCTGCCCATGAGCAGGCGGACAAGATCGTGGCTGCCGCCCGCGAGAACGCGGAGAACGACCGCAAAAAGATCGTGGACGAGGCCAATCGCGAGGCCGTGTCCATCGCCGAGGCCGCCATGGAGAAGCTGCTGGCGAAGGAGACTTCCCACGCCTATGACGCGTTTGTAAACGCAGCCGAGGGGGAGGAGAAGCATGAGCACGAATGATGCCCGCCTGACCGCCAGACTGCTCAGTGCCTGCCCGCCTGACGCCGCGCAGAAGGCGAAGCTGGAGGACGTGCTGGCAAAGAGGTACGGCCGGCCGGTGGCGCTTTCGTGGCAGGAGGATAAGACCGTCTCCGGCGGCTTCCGCATCGAGATCGGCTCCGAGATCATCGACTGGACGGCGGAGGGTCGTCTGGGCCAGCTGAAGGAGCGCCTTGCCGCCCTGAAGACCGGCGGCCAGTCCGTTATCCCTCTGATCCGCGACACCGTGCGGGACTGGGTACCGGAGATCAGCGCCCGCGAGGTGGGCAGCGTCCTGTCCGTGGCGGACGGCATCGCCTACGTGGACGGTCTGGAAAACGCTGCCTACGGTGAAATTTTGCTCTTTGAGAGCGGCATCCGCGGCATGGTGCAGGAGCTGCGGGGCCACCGCATCGGCTGCATCCTGTTTGGCCGTGTGGAGGAGGTCAGCGAGGGCAGCGCCGTGTACCGCACCGGCCGTACCGCTGGCATCGGCGTGTCCGACGCCATGATCGGCCGCGTGGTGGACGCGCTGGGCGCGCCCATCGACGATGCCGGCGACATCCCCGTCGATGCCTACCGCATGATCGAAAGCCCCGCCCCCGGCATCATCGACCGCCAGCCGGTAAACACCCCCATGCAGACCGGTATTTTGTCCATCGACTCCATGTTCCCCATCGGACGGGGTCAGCGCGAGCTGATCATCGGCGACCGCCAGACCGGCAAGACGTCCATCGCCATCGACACCATCCTGAACCAGAAGGGGAAGGATATGATCTGCATCTACGTGGCCATCGGCCAGAAGGCCAGCTCCGTGGCGCAGATCGCGGAGATGCTGCGCAAGCACGACGCCATGGCGTACACCATCATCGTCTGCGCCAGCGCCGGTGAGTCCGCCTCCATGCAGTACATCGCGCCCTACGCCGGCGCGTCCATCGGCGAGTATTTCATGAACAAGGGGAAGGACGTGCTCATCGTCTACGACGATCTTTCCAAGCACGCCATCGCCTACCGCGCACTGAGCCTTCTGCTGGGACGTTCTCCCGGCCGTGAGGCCTACCCCGGCGACGTGTTCTATCTGCACTCCCGCCTGCTGGAGCGCGCAGCGCGCCTCAGCGACGCACGGGGCGGCGGCAGCATGACCGCCCTGCCCATCGTGGAAACGCAGGCAGGCGACGTGTCCGCCTACATCCCCACCAATATCATCTCCATCACCGACGGCCAGATCTTTCTGGAGAGCAGCCTGTTCTTCTCCGGCCACCGCCCCGCCGTAAACGTGGGACTTTCCGTGTCCCGTGTGGGCGGCGCTGCCCAGACCAAGGCGATGAAAAAGGCGGTCGGTACTCTGCGCCTCGATTTGGCGCAGTACCGCGAGATGGAGGTCTTTACCCAGTTCTCCAGCGATCTGGACGAGGAGACCAAGAACCAGCTGGCCTACGGCCAGAGCCTGATGTACATCCTGCGTCAGGGCCGGTGCAGCCCGCTGAGTCAGGCCCAGCAGATCGTCACGCTGGTGACGGCTATGGCCCGCATCTATCAGCAGGTGCCGGTGTCCCAGGTCTGCCCGCTGCGGGACTACCTTCTGGGCGAGTTCGCCGCCGGACGCCCCCAGCTCATGCAGGAGCTGGAGCAGGGCGCGGCGCTGACCGACGAGGTGCGCCAGCAGATCGTGGACTTTGCAAAGACCGCGCTGGAGAAGTTCCGGCGCGCAGGCGGGCGGTGAGGCCATGGCCAGCACAAGTGAGATCCGCCGCCGCATCGGAAGCGTCCGGCAGACCCAGAAGATCACCCACGCCATGTACCTGATCTCCCAGGCCAAGCTGCGCAAGGCCAAGCAGGATCTGAGCAACACCCGTCCCTACTTCGACGCACTGCAGGCGGAGATCGGCCGCGTGTTCAACGCCGACGACACCGCGGAGAGCCGGTATCTCTGCGATGAGAACAGCAAGCCGCTGCCCGGCGTGGCCGCTTGCCTGCTCATCACGGCGGACAAGGGCCTTGCCGGCGCGTATAACCAGAACGCCATCCGTCAGGCCCAGCAGTTCCTGTCGGATCACGAGGGCGCGGAGCTGTATGTGGTGGGCGAGTACGGCCGCCGCTGGTTCACCCAGCGGGGCATCCCCATCGAAAAGAGCTTTCTCTACACCGCGCAGAACCCCACGCTGCGGCGCGCCCGCCAGATCGGCGAGCTGCTGCTGGAGCGGTACGACGCCGGTGCCATCAACGCTGTCCACATCATCTACACGGACATGAAAAACGGGCTGGAGGCTACGGTGCGTCAGGCACAGGTGCTGCCCCTGACGCGGGAGCACTTCTCCGCAGCCCAGGCCAGCACGGCGGGCGACCCCACCTTTGAGTATGTGCCCAGCCCCGCTGCGGTGCTGGACAACGCGGTGCGCAGCTGCCTGACCGGCTTTATTTACAGCGCGCTGGTGGACAGCTTTTGCAGCGAGCAGTCCGCCCGTATGACCGCCATGAACGCGGCGGACCAGAACGCGGAGGACCTGCTGAAGGACCTGTCCGTGCAGTACAATCGGGCGCGTCAGGCCGCCATCACCCAGGAGATCACCGAGGTCTCCGCCGGTGAGCGCGCCCAGCGCAGCAAGAAAGAAAAGGAGGGCTGACCTCAATGAAACAAGGAACCATCACGGGCATTTCCGGTCCCGTGATCGACGTATGCTTCCCCGAGGGGAGCCTGCCCGCCATCAATGAGGCGCTGACCGTGGAGGCAAACGGCACGCGCTACACCATGGAGGTGGAGCAGCATCTGGAGAACAAGACGGTGCGCTGCGTCATGATGGCCGGCAGCGACGGCCTTAGCCGCGGGCTCACTGTCACCGCTACCGGCCACGGCATCTCCGTGCCGGTGGGCGAAGCCACGCTGGGCCGCATGTTCAACGTACTGGGCGACCCCATCGACGGTGAAGCGCCGGTCAGCGCCGACGTGCCCCGCTGGGAGATCCACCGTCCCGCCCCCGGCTTTGCCCAGCAGATGCCCGCCGCCGACATTTTGGAAACGGGCATCAAGGTCATCGACCTCATCGAGCCGTACCCCAAGGGCGGCAAGATCGGCCTGTTCGGCGGCGCCGGCGTGGGCAAGACCGTGCTGATCCAGGAGCTGATCCACAACGTTGCCATGGAGCATGGCGGCTACTCCATCTTCACCGGCGTGGGCGAGCGCAGCCGCGAGGGCAACGACCTCTGGGGCGAGATGCAGGAGAGCGGCGTGTCCGACAAGACGGCGCTGGTGTTCGGTCAGATGAACGAATCCCCCGGCGTTCGTATGCGCGTGGCGCTGTCGGGTCTGACCATGGCGGAGTATTTCCGCGACGTGGAGCACAAGGACGTGCTGCTGTTCATCGACAACATCTTCCGCTTCGTGCAGGCGGGCAGTGAGGTCTCCACGCTGCTGGGCCGCATGCCCTCCGCCGTGGGCTACCAGCCTACTCTGGCCAGCGAGATGGGCGCTCTGCAGGAGCGCATCACCTCCACCAAGGACGGCTCCGTCACCTCCGTGCAGGCGGTGTACGTTCCCGCCGACGACCTGACCGACCCCGCCCCCGCCACCACGTTCTCCCATTTGGATGCCACCACCGTGCTGAGCCGTAAGATCGCGGAGCAGGGCATCTACCCCGCCGTGGACCCGTTGGAGTCCACCTCCCGCATTCTGGAGCCGGACATCGTGGGCGAGGAGCACTACAACATTGCCCGTGCCGTCCAGTCCACCCTGCAAAAGTACCGTGAGCTGCAGGATATCATCGCCAT
>ENA-UEPJ01004750-UEPJ01004750.1-human-gut-metagenome-genome-assembly--contig:-NODE-4750-length-10183-cov-5.712646_pt1 | contig 10183 bp, 9 predicted proteins | sample MGYA00242890_ERZ507896 | MGnify/ENA primary metagenome ERZ507896 (study PRJEB26167, sample SAMN06115508) | human gut metagenome | host: Homo sapiens | place: China:Qinghai | collected 2015-08-20... | reverse complement strand
ATTCTTCAAAGAGGACTTCCTTTTGAAGTGAAAATGCCATCCGCTCGTCCTGTAGACATTAGTGCATTATCAGAAGCACAGATGAATGCAGAACTAGAGAAGGGATATGTAGATATGCAGTCTGGTCATACTAGATCAGCAAAATCTGTTTTTACTGATATCCGCAAGGATTACAATTTATGATTTATGATATCGTGATTTCATATCAGGCCGAGATAGACCTTCGTGGAATCTTCGAATACATTGCTTTTGAACTGAAGTCACCAGAAAATGCAAGTGGTCAGCTTGATAGGCTTGAAGCATGTATTTTATCTTGTTCTATATATTCCGGATGATGATACACAAGTGGTTACGATTATTCGTGCTATGTACGGTGGAAGAGATGTGGATACGCAATTAAAAAGATTTACAAAAACAAAATAATTTGAAAGCATCAATCAGAAATGGTTGGTGCTTTTTTCATGCCTGAAGAAATCTGTTTTTTATGCCCATTTTTACGGAAGCTTCCTGTATAATTCAAAGTGTAGGAAAAATAAAAAATTATATTTCATCAACGTTTCATAAAAGATGTGTAGAATGATATTAAAAGTAGCTATAAAATGCTATTGTGAAAAAAATAAAGGAGGAATAATTTATGAAAAAATGCTTGTCCAGTAGATGCAATTAGTTATGGAGTAAGAAAATAGAAAGGAGTAGTTAGGAAAGTGATAAAAAATGCTATAGCATATATTACAAGAAAGAGAAATAGAACTTTAATAATTTTTATCATATTAACTATAGTTCTTTCTTGCTTGTATTCTTGTTTAACAATAATGAAATCAAGCGATGAAATAGAAAAGGCTTTATATGAAAGTTCTAATTCTTCAATATCAATAACAAAAAAAGATGGTAACTATTTTAATGTCAATGAATTTAAAGATATTGAAAAAATAAAAGAAATTGAAGAAAAAATAATTCAATATGATGGATTAGCAAAGCTAAAAGATGCTAAAGTAGTTAGCGGAGAACAAAGAATAAATAGAGAAGATTTATCTGACGAATTTAAGAATGTTGTTTCACTCGAAGCTACAAATAATACTAAAAGAAATATTTTATTTAGTAGTGGAGTATTTACAATTAAAGAAGGTAAAAATATAGGAGAAAATGATAAGGATTCAATTATTGTTCATGAAGAATTTGCTAAACAAAACAATCTAAAATTAGGTGATGAAGTTGATCTTGAATTACTAGATATTGAAAAAAGTGGAAAGATAAAAAGTCATAAATTTAAAATTATAGGGATCTTTTCTGGTAAAAAACATGAAACATATACAGGGCTATCTTCTGATTTTAGCGAAAATATGGTGTTTGTAGATTATTCAACAAGCCAAGAGATATTAAATAAATCAGAAAATAATAAAATTGCAAATAAAATTTTAATGTATTCTGGTAGTGCAGAATCTACAGACTTAGCCTTAAACAAATTGAAAGAGCTTAAAATTGATGAGTCAAAGTTTTTTGTTGAAAAAGATTCTAATGCGTTTGAAGAGTCTTTAGAGTCAGTGAGTGGAATAAAACATATAATAAAAATAATGACTTATTCTATTATGTTAGGTGGGATGGTTGTTCTTTCATTAATCTTGATTCTATGGTTAAGAGAAAGAATTTATGAAATAGGTATATTTTTATCTATTGGAACATCTAAGATACAAATTATAATGCAATTTATATTCGAGTTATTATTCATATCGATACCAAGTATAATATCTTCCTTATTTTTAGGAAATGTATTACTAAAAGTAATTGCAGGTGGAATCGTTAACTCAGAGGACTCAATGATTTCTGGTGGAAGTTTAATAAATGATAGTTTTATGTTAAATATTACAACACTTGGACAAAGTTATTTAATATTAATAAGTATTATTGTTTTATCAGTTGTATTTGCTTCTTCATTAATATTAATCAAGAAGCCTAAAGAAATATTATCAAAAATAAGTTAGGAGAAAATGATGGAAATATTAGAAATAAAGAATGTATCATATAGTTATGCCAATTCTAAAGAAAAAGTTTTGTCAGGAGTAAATCAAAAATTTGAACTTGGGAAGTTTTATGCGATAGTAGGAAAGTCAGGAGCAGGAAAATCTACACTTCTTTCCTTACTTGCTGGACTCGATAAACCTCAAACAGGACAAATATTGTTTAAGAATGAAGATATACAAAAGAAAGGATATAGTAATCATAGAAAAAATAATATATCTTTAGTATTTCAAAACTATAATTTAATAGATTATTTATCACCAATTGAAAATATTAGATTAGTAAATAAATCAGCAGATGAAAGTATCTTGTTTGAACTAGGCTTAGATAAAAAACAAATAAAAAGAAATGTTATGAAATTATCTGGTGGACAGCAGCAAAGAGTAGCTATTGCCAGAGCATTGGTATCAGATGCTCCAATAATACTGGCTGATGAGCCTACTGGTAATCTGGATAGTGTTACTGCCGGAGAAATAATTAATATATTAAAGACATTAGCTAAAGAAAGGAATAAATGTGTAATAGTTGTAACACATAGTAAGGAAGCAGCAGATTCTGCGGATATCATTTTAGAGCTAAGTGGTAAGAAGTTAAAAAAAGTAAAATAAAATGAATTTGGAGGTTGAATAATGATAAAAAATGCATTTGCTTATATAACTAGAAAAAGCTTAAAATCAATAATTATTATGTTAGTTATTTTGGCTATGTCAACTTTAAGTCTTATAAGTTTATCTATTAAAGATGCTACGGACAGAGCTTCAAAAGAAACATTTGCTAATATAACAAATAGTTTTTCTATGGAGATAAATAGACAAGTAAATCCAGGAACACCTAGAGGTGGAGGAAATGTAAAAGGTGAAGATATTAAAAAGATATCTCAAACAGATAGTATAGACTCCTATGTAAAAAGAATAAACAGTGTTGCAGATTTAGTTGATTATGATATTATTGAAACTAAAGAGACTCTTGCGAATCAATCGCCTAAAAGAGCGAAGAATTTTAAAAGAACAGTGATGTTAACCGGAGTTAACGACTCATCAAAAGAAACAAAATTTGTATCAGGAGCATATAAATTAGTAGAAGGAAAGCATTTAGAAAATGAAGATAAAAATAAAATCTTAATGCATAAAGATTTAGCTGAAAAAAATAATCTTAAAGTTGGAGATAAGATAAAAATAAAATCTAATTTATTTGACGCTGATAACGAGAAACAAGCAGATGAAACAGTAGAAGTAGAAATTAAAGGTCTATTCGATGGGCATAATAGTGGTGGAGTAAGTGCAGCACAGGAACTATACGAAAATACATTAATTACTGATGTTCATACAGCTGCTAAAGTTTATGGTAATACAGAAGATACAGCTGTATACCAGGATGCAACATTCTTTGTAAAAGGTGATAAGAATCTTGATAGTGTAATAAAAGAGATTGAGAAATTAGATATAAATTGGAGAGAATATAATTTGATTAAAAGTTCATCAAATTATCCTGCATTACAACAATCTATATCAGGTATCTACTCAATTTCAAATAAATTATTTGCTGGCTCATTAATATTTGCAGGGGTTGTAGTTTCATTATTATTATTATTATGGATGAATGCCAGAAAGAAGGAAATAGCAGTATTACTATCATTAGGTATATCAAAATTAGAAATTTTTGGTCAATTCCTGATTGAGATGGTATTTATATCAATCCCCGCATATGTTGGCTCTTATTTCTTAGCTAGGTATACAGCTGAAAAGCTTGGGAATAATATATTGAATAAGGTTACTGGTGATATAGCTAAACAAATTGCCAGACAATCTGCATCTAGCCAATTAGGTGGTGGGGCAGAAGCTGAAGGATTTAACAAGACATTATCAAGTTTAGATATAAATGTATTACCTAAATTCATATTTTATGTAGTTATATTTATGAGTTTAGTACTTCTTGTATCTTTGATTATATCTTCTTTCAATATATTAAGAAAGAATCCAAAAGAATTATTAATTGACAATAAATAAAATTTTTGGTGCTGAAAAGCACCAAAAATTTTTTTGCTTTTAAATATCAAATAATATGCTGTATAATATAAAAATATAGGCTTAAGTGGAGGTATATATGAAAATATTAACTGTTGAAGATGATAATATGATAAGAGAGGGAATAAGTGAATATCTTTCAGAATTTGGATATACTGTTATTCAAGCTAAAGATGGAAGAGAAGCCTTGTCAGAATTTAATAGCGATATAAATCTGGTTATCTTAGACATACAGATACCTTTTATAAATGGTTTAGAAGTGTTGAAAGAAATTAGAAAGAAAAGCAATTTACCAATTCTAATCTTGACTGCATTTAGTGATGAAGAATATAAAATTGATGCATTTACTAATTTAGTAGACGGATATGTAGAAAAGCCATTTTCATTGCCGGTCTTAAAGGCTAGAATAGATTCTTTAATTAAGAAGAATTATGGACATTTAGAGAAGTTTGAATATAAGAATCTATCAGTTAATTTTAATAGCTATACAGCTAAAATAAATGGTGAAGAGATAGATGTAAATGCAAAAGAACTAGAAGTATTAAAATGTTTATTGGATAATAATGGACAAGTGTTAACAAGAATGCAAATTATTGATTATGTATGGAAAGATAGCGAAGAAACTCCTTATGATCGAGTAATAGATGTATATATAAAAGAACTTAGAAAAAAATTACAATTAGACTGTATAACTACTATAAGAAATGTAGGATATAAATTGGAGAGAAAATGAAAAAATTAAAGATATTTCCCAAAATGTTCATACAAATATTTTCTGTTCTTGGAATAATAATTATATTAGTTCATTCATTAGTTTTTTTTATCTTTCCTAAAACATATTTGGAGACGAGAAAAGAAAAGATTTATAATATTGCAAATGAAATTTCTAGTAATATGAATGGAAAAGAAATAAAATATATAGAACAAACTTTGGAACTTTATTCTAAGAGTAGTGAAATAAAAGCATTTATAAAAGAAGAAAATAATAAGAATGAAATACAAATCAAAGATAATATAAATGTTAATTTAGAAAGTGATAGTAATTCTTTGATAATTGAAGAAAGAGAAATCAAGCTTAATGATGGTAAAAAAATAAATCTACAATTTGTTTCTACAGCTGATATGCAAAGAGACGCGAAAGATTTAAGCCTTAAATTTTTACCATATTCATTATTAATATCAATTTTATTTTCTGCTATTATTTCTTTAATTTATGCAAAATCAATAAAAAATAATTTACAAGAAATAAAAATTGTTACTGATAAAATGATGAAACTGGATAAAAAAACGCGTTTAAAAGTTAGCTCTAATGATGAGGTTGGAGAATTAAAACAACAAATTAATGATTTGTATTCTACTTTATTAAGAACAATTGACGATTTGGAGTTTAAAAATAAAGAAATTATAAAATTAGAAAAGTTAAAATATGACTTTTTTAAAGGTGCATCCCATGAACTTAAAACTCCTCTTGCTAGTCTTAAAATAATACTGGAAAACATGAAATACAATATTGGAAAATATAAAGAAAGAGATATTTATATTAATGAATGTATTGAAATCGTTGATAGTTTAACAAAAAATATTTCTCAAATATTATCAGTTCATTCTATAGAAAATTTGAATAATGATGAAGAATATTTGAAAATAAACGATACATTAGAAGACATATTAAAAAAGTATGAAATATTAGCAAATCAAAAGAAAATAACTGTCAATAATTATATATTAGATGAGAATATTTATATAGGAAAAACAGCTTTAAAGATTATTCTATCTAATTTGATTAGTAATGCGGTAAAATATACTGATGTAAATGGGGTAATTAATATTGGGATAGTTAATGATTGGTTATATATAGAGAATACATACGGTAACAATAAAATTTCGAATATGGATAAAATATTTGATGTTAAATTTGATTTAAATAAGGAAAATAGTAATGGATTAGGTTTATATATTGTAAGTAATATTCTGGATAATTACAATATGGAATATAAAGCATTGCAGGATGAAGAATTTTTTATCTTTAAAATTAAAATATTTTCTTAAACAAGATATAATTTTGCAATAGTTATTGAAAAATAGAGACTTATTATTAGCCATGGAAGTAAAGGCTTTTTTCTTATTGAAAGTGAACAGAAAATGAAAATTAGAGTATTTCAAACGTTAAAGAATTACGACAGAAAAAATTTAACAAAAGATATTATTGCAGGAATTATAATTATGGCAGTGTCTATACCAATTTCTATGGGATATGCACAAATAGCAGGATTGCCTGCAGTTTATGGCTTATATGGTTCGGTATTTCCTATTATTATTTTTGGATTGTTTTCTACATCGCCTCAATTTATATTTGGTGTAGATGCGGCACCGGCAGCGCTTATAGGCTCGGCACTTTTAACTCTTAATATAGAGGCAGGCTCAAGGGAAGCTATGGCAGCAGTTCCGGTAATGACGTTTTTTGTGGCATTATGGTTATTGGCTTTTTATTTTATGAAGGCAGGTAATCTTGTTAATTACATTTCAGCACCGGTAATGGGAGGGTTTATAACGGGAATTTGCACAACTATTATATTAATGCAGATTCCAAAGATTATGGGTGGAACCTCCGGTACAGGGGAGTTTTTTGAATTGGCAGAGCATATATACCATACAGCATTAGAAATAAATATGTCTTCAGTAATAATGGGAGTTATTGCGCTTGCTATATTATTGATAATAAAGAAGGTAATGCCTAAGTTTCCAATGGCTGTAGTGTTAATGCTTGTGGGAACATTAATAACAAAATATTTTCCAATAACGGATTGGGGCATAAAAACATTAAATGCAGTGGAGCCGGGGCTTCCAAGATGGAGTATTCCTAATTTTTCGTCAGTTTCAATCCAACAGACTATAACAATCAGCTTGTCAGTGGCAGTGGTAATAATGGCAGAAACATTATTGGCGGAAAATAGTTTTGCTCAAAAAAATAATTATCGAATAAATGATAATCAGGAGATTTGGGCATTTTCTCTGGGAAATTTTGTGGCGGCTTTTACAGGGTGTTGCCCTATTAATGGCTCAGTTTCACGTACGGCAATGGGTGAACAATATCAGGCAAAAACTCAGCTTACAGGCATTGTGGCAGGATTTTCTATGATAGTGTTACTTCTTTGCGGAACAGGATTTATCGGATATCTTCCTATTCCTATTTTGACGGCAATAGTTATTTCAGCACTTATGGGTGCAACGGAGTTTGACTTGGCGGCAAGGTTGTGGAAGGTAAGCAGAACTGAATTTCTAATTTTTATGGGAGCTTTTCTCGGTGTACTTTTACTTGGAACAATAAATGGTGTTTTAATAGGCATTATTCTTTCTTTTACAGAAATGATTATAAGAACATCAAAACCTCCAAGATGTTTTCTTGGAATACAGCCGGGGCATAGACATTTTAGGGATTTGAACGAGGGAAGCCAAATACATGCCATTGAAGGAGTTATAATTTATAGATTTAGCAGTAATTTGTTTTTTGGTAATATTCAGGTGTTGCAACGCGATATTGAAGACAGCATAAAACCGGATACCAAAGCTGTAATTCTTGATGCAGGTGGCGTTGGAAGTATTGATATAACTGCAGCAGATAGGCTGGCAATGTTGTACAAGTCACTTGAAGGCAAAGGCATTAGATTTTATATGACCGAACATATTGCAAAGATTAATGAGCAACTTCGAACACTGGGGCTAGGGTATATGATTGAAGAAGGAAGAGTTAGAAGAACTATTCACATTGCTTTGAAGGATATGGGCATTGGAAGACCTTATCCTTTAGAGGGTGGCGTAGAAAATGAAGAAAGAAGTGCTTCAAGAAAAAGAGTAGATAACAAGGTTCAGGAGTTCGTTTGGGCATACGGAGCTGAAAGTGAAGAGCAAATTGAAAAGCAGATTGTTCTGCAGATTCAGCAATTAAAGAAAACAGGAGATATGGAGAAACTTTTCCACGGAAGCTGGTCACATATGGATGCTTTTGACGAGGACGAGTGGTTAGAGCATCTGGAAGAACATCTAAAAGAGATTGTTAATATTTCAGGAAAAGATGAAAAAACTATTGCTGAACGTTTCGAAAAGCATAGAGAAGAAATACATAGAAGAATCAGGGATGAACATCCTGAAATGGCAGAAAGATTTAAGGAAAGAAGACATGTTCTTGATGAGCATTTAAAAGAAAAGCATCCGGAAGTGTTTAAATTAATTGAAAATCTGAGAGAAAATCAGAATTAAACTTAAAAATATAGTTAAGAAAATACTAAAAGCCGAAAGTCATTTTTGCGATTGATGTGACCCCAAAAAGTTAGACTTTTATTGCGTAACAGGTTTTAATATCTGTTACGCATTTTTTATGCAACCAAGAGGCTGAGTCTGTATTGGACAGGACTCAACCATCCTAGTTTTTCTTTAATTCTTTTTTCATTGTAATATCTTATATATTTTTCAATTTCAGTTTTCAATTCTTCATAACTGTAATAAACAGTTCCATGGTATATTTCTTGTTTAAGCAGGCCAAAGAAATTTTCCATGACTGAATTATCAAGGCAATTACCTTTTCGTGACATGCTTTGAAATATTTTCTCTTCTCTAAGTCTATGTGAATAAGCTTTCATCTGATATGCCCATCCTTGATCTGAGTGAAAGGTCCTTCGAAATGGGCAGTCAGAAGTTACCTCAATGGCTTCATTTAGTGCATTCATCACATTTGCTGCTGAAGGACGTTTATCTATTCCATAACTTATTATTTCACCATTGAACATGTCCATGAATGGATCTAAATATAGCTTATGCATTGTCATTTTACCTTTAGAATCTACTTCATAGTATTTAAACTCTGTTGTATCAGTTGTAATCTTCTGATGAGGTATGTGTGTATTAAATCTTCTTTTGATTCTATTAGGAGCAACCGTTCCAATTCTACCCTTGTAAGAACTATATTTACGACTCTTCCTCGTAAATGACATCACCTGAAGATTATATTTCTGCATAATGCGTTGAACCTTCTTCTTGTTCACAATATGGCCTTGATTACGGAGTTCACCACACATGCGACGATAGCCATAATCTTTGTTACATTTATGTATTTCATGAATCTTTTCTTCTAATTCTATATCTGGATTTTCTCTATCAAATCTTTTTTGCCAATACATATATGTTGCCTTTGGAAAACCAACAACTGCGAGAATGTCTTTTAATTTGAATTCTCCCCGGAGGCTGTGGACGATTCTCGCTGTTTTTTCAGAAGAGCTTCCTCCTCTAAACGCAGCCTCCTCAGTTCTTTTAAATATGAATTCTCTATTCTAAGCTTAAGAATTTCATCTTCAAGTTCTTTTACATGTTCAGTACTGGTATCAACCGGAACTGTAGTTGTATCTTGTTCAATATTTAACTTTTTGTTTGATGTACCCAATGTTTTCTTTCGACCTTTCTTATGTGGTCTCAATGCATCAGGGCCGGCGATCTGGAAATCATTTACCCACTTACAGATTTGAGAGGGATTATATATTCCTTCACGAAGAGCCAGCTCCTGATATGAGAGTTCGCTTGTTAAATATAATTCTACAACAGAAAGCTTCTTTTCAAAAGAGTATTTATCTTGTTTTCGCGAACGCATAAGTCCTTTGTCACCATGAGTTTCATAATTCCGAACCCATTTATTAATGTTTGACCGGGCAGGTACACCATATCGTTTGGCTAAGTATTTATAGCCACCTTCACCGCTAAGATATGCTTCAACAACCTGCTTTTTGAATTCATAACTGTATTTTGCCATAAAAATACCGACCTCCAATCGTTAGATTTTTAGGTCTAACTTTTGGGGGTCGGTACATATGCTATGGCTGTCTTTTTTTTGGGACTTAATAAGAAAAGTCTTTGAAAATTTCATTAATTAAAATCCGGTTGAGAATTGCAAGCCAAGTTTGGATAAAAAAGTTGAAAAAGGCATGTGACATTTTGCAACTTTTTGGGGAAAGTTTTTCGTTGATTTACTGCATAAAAACTGAATTTTTACAAAAACATCACATAAACAGCTAACAATAAAATGTAATAAAGTATGCAGATTTGAATGGTGATGGTACTATCAATGATTTTGATAAACGTGCTATTGGCAAACCGAA
>ENA-UEPJ01004747-UEPJ01004747.1-human-gut-metagenome-genome-assembly--contig:-NODE-4747-length-10188-cov-12.017209_pt1 | contig 10188 bp, 10 predicted proteins | sample MGYA00242890_ERZ507896 | MGnify/ENA primary metagenome ERZ507896 (study PRJEB26167, sample SAMN06115508) | human gut metagenome | host: Homo sapiens | place: China:Qinghai | collected 2015-08-20... | reverse complement strand
CTGCAGGAGGACGGTGCCCGCATCACCCAGATGCTGCGCGTGATGACCGCCATCAGCTTCCAGCAGAACTGCGGCAGCGCAAACCTGCGTCAGGAGCACGATGCCATCTGCGATTGGGTGTTCGATAAGGACCCCGACTTCAAGGCATTCGAGGAAGGCACCACCAAGCTGGACCGTGCCGACATGGAAAAGGCAAAGGATCTGTTCTACGACGCCTTCGGCTGGGACCGCACCACCGGTGTGCCCACCCGCGAGACGCTGGAGAAGTATGATCTGGCGGATATGGCCGATGATCTGGAAAAGCGCGGCATCTACGCCCAGAACACCGCAGCAGCTGAATAAACCCTATAGTAAATCCCATAGAAAGAGGAACGATCGTCATGTTGTTTGGCAGACGTAAACCCGGCTACACCACCACCGTAGACGGCAGCGCAGACCCGGAGCAGGCCGTTCTGGAACTGCAGAAGGCAGAGCTGGCCGCAAAGAAAAAGCCCAAGGCAGAGGTGTTCGACATCGATGCCGCCAGCGAGACGGCCCGCCGCCTGAAAGAGACCGGCAGCACCTTTGACGGCAGCGCCGCCAAGGCCGGCGAGGATGTGATGGCCGTGGTGGAGCGGGAGACCGCCGAGCTTGCTGCAAAGCAGGCTGCCGGGGCCGCACCCGAAGCCGCCGAGGCAGCACAGCCTGATGCTGCAAAGCCGGAACTGCTGGATTTTCTGGCCGCTGCTCCGGAAGCACAGGGCGACCCCTACGAGGATCAGCCCACCGTCACGGCCCCGGAGCTGCCCCAGCTTACCCCCGCACAGGAGCTGGCAGGCTACATCCGCTCCCGCTCTGCGGCTGCGCTGCTGACCCCCCACGCCCTGCTGCTGACCGAGGTGGAAAATGCAGACGAGCTGCTGGCGCAGATGCCCGCAGACCCCCAGTGTGAGGACATCACCACCCGCAAGGGCGCAAAGGATACCTACTACTATTCCACCGCCAACATGAGCGACAACTACGCGATGATCGCGCAGCTCATCGAGGACAAGGATCTGTGTGTGATGTTCGCCGAGATGGTGCGGTTCAATGCCCGCATCTATCCCAGTGCCACCCCGCTGAAGTACTTCCAGCGCTCTCCCTACGGCCTTGCGCCGGAGGTCATCGAGCAGACATGGGAGTCCATGCAGGGCAAGCCGGAGTATGCCGACATTGAGGAGCTGACCAACAATCAGAATGAGCGGTTCCTCTTTTCCACCAAGCACCTCACCCGCCGCTACGCCAAGGCTATCAGCGACGTGGACGAGTTCTGCGACTAAAAGCATTCCCACACAACTGAACAGGGTATAAGAGCTTCTTTGAGCAAAGGTGTCTAAACCTCACTGGCACTGACACCGCGCCGCAATGCTAAGGGCTGAGATAGAATAGATCGGCCGGCATTCAAGGGTGGAGGGGGAAACCCCGCTGCCTTCCCGCAGAAGAAACGCTGCAATTTGAAAAAAAGAACTCCTCCCATCCACACAGGGCACTTTCCGGGCCGTACCGTCACTGCAAGGACGGCACAGACCGGGGATGCCGTCGGCAGGGCAGACTGCAAGCTGCCGCTGGCCGGTATGTGCGGATATTCTGCGGAGGCGTTTTGATTTTCGGTCAAGACGTCTCCGCTTCTTTTTCACCTGCTTTTTTATGAAAAAAGAATATCCCCGGCGCGCCCCGTCTGAGCCATAGCAGGCCGGGTGCAGCCGGGCATTTGGAGGATTTTTTATGAAACAGCCTTTCTGCGCACCTGCCGCTGCGCTGCGCCGCGTGCTGGATGCAGCGGCGGCGCTGCCGCGCCCGGCGGTGGAGACCCTGCCGCTGGAAAAAGCCTGCGGCCGCATTGCCGCAAAGGCGCTGTGCGCCCGGATGGACCAGCCCCCCTTTGACCGCAGCCCGCTGGACGGCTACGCCCTGCACAGCGCCGATACTGCCGGGGCCAGCCGCGAAACGCCGGTCACGCTGCCTGTGACCATGAAACTCTACGCCGGGGATGCCCCCGCCGCCGCCCTGCCTGTGGGCTGCGCGGCCCGCATCATGACCGGTGCCCCTCTGCCGGAGGGCGCGGACTGTGTGCTGATGCAGGAGCTGACCGACAGCGGCGAAGAAACGGTGCAGCTCTATTCAAGCCTGAAACCGCAGCAGAACGTGGTGCTCCGGGGCGGGGATATCGCCGCCGGAGCCATCATTGCCGCCGAGGGCACGCCGCTGACCCCCGCCCATCTGGGTGTGCTGGCGGGGCAGGGCTATGCCGAGGTGCCGGTATACCGCACCCTGACCGTGGGCATTCTTTCCACCGGCAGTGAGCTGCTGGCTCCCGGTGAACCGTGGGCTCCCGGCAAGATCTACGACGCCAACGGCATCCAGAACGCCGCCCGGCTGGGGCAGCTGGGCTTTGCCGTGCAGCGGCGGCACTGCTCGGACGACCCGGAGGTCATCGCCTGCCAGCTGCGGGAGCTTTTGACCGGCTGCGATGCCGTCATTACCAGCGGCGGCGTTTCGGTAGGGCAGAAGGACTATCTGCCCGCCGTGCTGGAACGGCTGGGAGCACAGATGCTCTTTGCGGGCGTGGCACAGAAGCCCGGCAGCCCCATGCTGGCGGCAGAGGTCGCTGGCAAACTGGTGTTCTGCCTGTCCGGCAACCCCTTTGCCGCAGCGGCAACCCTGGAACAGTACGCCGTCCCGGCCCTGCTGCGGGCGGCAGGGCGCCGGGAGGAAGGCTGCATTCTTCCCCGCACCACCTGCACCCTGACCACCGGCTTTTCCAAATCCAGCAAGGGTGACCGCTACCTGCGGGCGAAAGCGGCAGGCGGCAGCGTGACCATCCCCGGCGAGGGCAGCGCCGAGGCGCATTCGTCCGGCAGCCTCTCTGCCATGATCGGCTGCAATTGTCTGGTAAAGCTGCCCGCAGGCAGCGGCCCGGTGGCTCCGGGCGAAAAAGTGGAGGTGCTTTACTTTGTATATTGAATCCAAACAGGCTCTGGCAGAAGAACTGGAGCTCAAGCGCCCGGCGGTGCTGGCCGTCAGCGGCGCACATAACAGCGGCAAGACCACTCTGCTGGAAAAGCTGCTGCCCGTCCTGCGCAGCCGTGGGCTGAAGGTGGGCATCATCAAGCACGACGGCCATGATTTTACCCCGGATGTGCCCGGCACCGACAGCTTCCGTCTGCGGGAAGCAGGGGCCGAAGGCGTGGCGGTCTACTCCGGCACCCGCTATCTGCTGACCGAGGAATTCCGCCTGACCGAGCAGGATCTGCTGGCCCTGTTCGAGCGGCACGGCTATGATCTTGTGCTGCTGGAAGGCTTCAAATCCAGCGGCTGGCCCAAGATCGAGGTGGTGCGCAGGGAGATCGCGGATGCGCCGGTGTCGTTCCAGCCGCTGGCCGTGGTGGGCGATATCCCGGGTGCAGACTTCGGGCTGGAGGATATCCAGCCGCTGGCCGATTGGATCATTGCCCAGATGCCGACTCTGTAAGGAGAAGATAAAATGAAACTGATTCGTACCGAAGATGCGGCAGGGCAGGTGCTCTGTCACGATATCACCCAGATCATTCCCGGCGAGTTCAAGGGTGCCCGCTTCCGCAAGGGGCACGTTATCCAGCCGGAGGATATCCCGGTGCTGCTCTCCATCGGCAAGGAGAACCTCTACGTCTGGGAAAAGCACCCCGGCATCCTCCACGAGGATGAAGCCGCCGCCCTGCTGTACAAGGCCGCTGCGGGCAAAAACATCCACGGCACCGAGCCGAAGGAGGGCAAGATCGAGCTGATCGCGGACTGCGACGGCCTGCTGAAGATCCACCGCAAGGCGCTGCTGGCGGTGAACAGCCTCCCGCAGATGATGATCGCCACCATCCACGGCGACCTGCCCGTGAAAAAAGGGCAGAAGCTGGCAGGCACCCGCATCATCCCGCTGGTGATCGAGCAAGAAAAAATGGACGCCATGCAGGCCGCCGCCGGGGCAGAGCCCATCCTGAACGTGCTGCCCATGCAGGCCAAAAAGGTGGGCATCATCACCACCGGCAGCGAGGTGTTCAAGGGCCGCATTGAGGATAAATTCACCCCCATCCTGCAAAGCAAGCTGGCCGTCTACGGCTGTGAGGTGATCTTCCACAAGGTCTGCGATGACGACCCCGCCGGGATCACGACCGCCATTCTGGAAGCCAAAGCCGCAGGGTGTGAGCTGATCTTTACCACCGGCGGCATGAGCGTGGACCCGGATGACCGCACCCCGCTGGCCATCAAGAACACCGGGGCCGAGATCATCACCTACGGTGCCCCGGTGCTGCCGGGTGCCATGTTCCTTGTGAGCTATCTGGACGGTGTGCCGGTGTGCGGCCTGCCCGGCTGCGTGATGTACGCAAAGCGCACCATTTTTGACCTGCTGCTGCCCCGTCTGCTGGCGGACGACCCCATCACCGCCGAGGACATCGCCCGTCTGGGCGAGGGCGGCCTGTGCCTGAACTGCGAAGTGTGCCACTGGCCCAACTGCGGCTTTGGGCACTGCTGAGGGCAGCTTGCTCGCCCTCTCCGTCTGTTCACTACGTTCGCATCCACCTCTCCCAAAGGGAGAGGCTTTGGCAAAGAGATGAGGTTTGTGTGGACTGCCAAGGGCTCCCACTTTGGGGGAACTGGCATCGCGCAGCGATGACTGAGAGGGCGAGGACGTTTGCAAAATCTGATTCATTTTAAAATAAGAAAGATACGATCTTTATGAATGATAATAATCTGACCCATTTTGATGCCGCCGGAAACGCCGTGATGGTGGATGTGAGCGAGAAAAAAGTCACCTTCCGCGAAGCGGTGGCCCACGGCATCATCACCATGAACGCCGAAGCCTTTGCCGCCGTGCAGAGCGGCACCGTGAAAAAGGGCGATGTGCTGGGCGTGGCCCGTATTGCGGGCATCATGGCCACAAAAAGAACCAGTGAGCTGATCCCCCTGTGCCATCCGCTGCCCCTGACCAAGGTGAGCGTGGATTTCCGTATGCTGCCCCAGCGGCAGGCTGTGGAAGCCCTGTGTACCGTCAAGACCGCCGGGGTCACCGGTGTGGAGATGGAAGCACTGACCGGCGTTTCCACCGCACTGCTCACCATCTACGATATGTGCAAGGCGGTGGACAAGGGCATGGAACTGGGCGAGATCCATTTAGTGGAAAAGACCGGCGGCAAAAGCGGCCATTACATCCGGGCGGAGGGCGGCTATGTTTGATTCCACCCGGCGCGAGATCCACTATCTGCGCCTTTCCGTTACCGACCTGTGCAACCTGCGCTGCCGCTATTGTATGCCGGACGGCGTGGAAAAACTGGAGCGCGAAGCTGTGCTCACCTATGAGGAATTTCTGCGTCTGGCGGCGCTGTTCGCCCAGTGCGGCATCGACACCGTGCGGGTCACCGGCGGCGAGCCGCTGGTGCGCAAAAACGTGGCGCAGCTGGTGGCCGGGCTCAAGGCCATCCCCGGCATCCGCAAAGTTACCATGACCACCAACGGCATCCTGCTGGCGCAGCAGCTGCCCGCTTTGCTGGCAGCCGGGCTAGACAGCGTGAACATCAGTCTGGACACCCTGCGCCCGGAGGTGTTCCGGCAGATCACCGCCCGGGACGAGTTTGCGGCCGTGCAGGCAGGCTTGCAGGCGGCGCTGGAAAGCGGCATCCCGGTCAAGCTGAACTGCGTGCCGCAGGCGGGGGTCAACGAGGGCGAGCTGGAAGACCTTGCTGCCCTTGCCGAGAACCGCCCGCTGCAGGTGCGCTTTATTGAAATGATGCCCATTGGCTACGGCGCGGCCATGCCCTGCATCTCCGGTCCGGAGCTGCGGCAGCGGTTTGCCCGCCGCTGGCCGGAGCTGCAGCCGCTGGCAGAAGCAGACTTCGGGGACGGCCCGGCGGTATACTACACCGTGCCCGGCTGGCAGGGCAGCATCGGCTTTATTGCGGCGGTGCACGGCAAGTTCTGCGCCAGCTGCAACCGGGTGCGGCTGACCAGTCAGGGTTTTCTGCGTCCCTGCCTTGCCAGCGAAGCCGGGTGCGACCTGCGTGCCCTGCTGCGCAGCGGCGCGGACGATACGCAGCTGCTGGCCGCCATCCGGGAGACCATCTGGGCCAAACCCCGGGAACACCATTTTGAAGACAGTTCCATGCCCGCTACCCGCGGCATGTATCGCATCGGAGGATAAATTTTTATGGGAAAAATTCTGGCCATCTGCACAAGCCCCAAGCGCGGCACCGTCAAGACCGAGGTGCCAAGCGCCGTGCTGACCCCGGAGTGGGGCATCGTGAGCGATGCCCACGGCGGCAGCTGGCACCGGCAGGTCAGCCTGCTGAGCGCGGAAAAGATCGAGGCTTTCCGTAAAAAGATCTGGGTGGACTACGGTGCCTTTGGCGAAAATCTGGTCATTGAGGGCTTCGATTTCCGCAATCTGCCGGTCACCAGCCGGTTCGCCATCGGGGACGTGGTGCTGGAAATGACCCAGATCGGCAAGGAGTGCCACAACGACTGCGTTATCAAGCAGCAGACCGGCGAGTGCATCATGCCCCGGGAGGGCGTGTTTGCCCGGGTGCTCACCGGCGGTGAGATCCATGTGGGGGATGAAGTGACTCTGCTGCCCCCGCTGGAAAACCCGCCCCTGCGGGCTGCGGTCATTACCCTTTCGGACAAGGGCAGCCGCGGGGAGCGGGAGGATAAGAGCGGCCCGCTCATTGTGGAGATGCTTACCGCCGCAGGCTATGTGGTGGAGGAGACCATGATCCTGCCGGACGAAGCAAAGGCCCTGAAGGCTCAGCTCATCCGTCTGGCCGATGGCCGTCAGGTGAATCTGATCCTCACCACCGGCGGCACCGGCTTCTCCCCCCGGGATATCACCCCGGAAGCCACCTGTGCGGTGGCAGACCGCAACGCCCCCGGCATTGCCGAGGCCATGCGGTACCACAGCCTGAGCATTACCCCGCGGGGGATGCTGAGCCGTGGTGTCAGCGTGCTGCGCGGCAAGACCCTCATCGTCAACCTGCCGGGCAGCCCCAAGGCGGTGCAGGAAAACCTGGAGTACATCCTGCCCAGTCTGGAACACGGTGTGCGCATTGCCGCCGGTCTGGACGGCGAGTGCGCCCGCAAATAAGGTCACCCGACCCCGTTTTTCTTTACGAGGCGTAGAAATAGAATGTTTTTTACTTGAAGGAGAAAAACAGATATGAACGACCATCGCATTTCCCGCCGGAGCTTTCTGGCTGCTGCCGGCATCGCCGGTGCAGCCGCTGCCCTTACTGCCTGCGGCGGCGCGGCTTCCAGCACAGCCGCCTCCGTGGCATCCTCTGCCGCCGCTTCTTCACAAGCAGCCCAGAGTGTGGAGCTGATCGTGTTTGCTGCCGCATCCCTCACCGAGACCCTCACCGCCATCGGTGAGACCTACTCGGCAGAGAACCCGGGCGTGACCTTCCGCTTCAACTTCGATTCCTCCGGCACCCTCAAGACCCAGATCCAGGAGGGCGCGGACTGCGATCTGTTCATCTCTGCCGGTCAGAAGCAGATGGACCAGCTGGACATCATAGCTTCGACCGACGTGAACAAGGACAGGCTGGACTTTGTGGACAGCGACACCCGCGTGGACCTGCTGGAAAATAAGGTGGTGCTCTGCGTGCCGGAGGGCAGCGACAAGGGCATCGACAGCTTTGACGCTCTGGCCGAGCACCTGAAGGCACAGGACATCCTGTTCTGCATGGGCAACAGCGATGTGCCCGTGGGCCAGTACACCCAGAAGATCCTTGCCTACTACGATCTGGACGAGGAGGCACTTGCCGCTGCCGGTGTCATCACCTACGGCTCCAACGTCAAGGAGGTCACCACCCAGATCACCGAGGCCAGCGTGGATGCCGGTGTCGTCTACTGCACCGATGCTTTCAGCGCCGGTCTGACCCCCGTGGATGAGGCCACCAAGGAGATGTGCGGTCAGGTCATCTATCCTGCCGCTGTGCTGAAGGCCGCCCCCAACGCCGAGGCCGCCAAGGAGTTTCTGGCCTATCTGCAGACCGACCGTGCCGCCACCGTGTTCGAGGGCGTGGGCTTTACCGCCGTATAAAGGAGCAGGCATGGACTGGTATCCGTTGTGGAACAGCCTGCGCATCGCCCTTATCAGCTGCGCAGCAGTGTTCTTTCTCGGCATTTTTGCCGCTTATTATATCGCAAAGCTGCCGCGTACCGTCAAGGGCGTGCTGGACGTGCTGCTCACTCTGCCCATGGTGCTGCCGCCCACGGTGGTGGGCTACTTTCTGCTGCTGCTCTTTGGCGCAAAGCGGCCGGTGGGCATCTTCTTCATGGAGCAGTTCGGGGTCAAGCTGGTCATGAACTGGTACAGCGCCATCTTTGCCTCCATCGTGGTGGCCTTCCCGCTGATGTACCGCACCGCCCGCGGCGCCTTTGAAAGCTTTGACGAGACGCTGGCGTGGTCGGCCCAGACGCTGGGCCAGTCCAACAGCTGGATCTTCTGGCGGGTGCGGATGCCGTACTGCCGTCAGGGCATTCTGGCCGGAACTGTGCTGGCCTTTGCCCGGGCGCTGGGCGAGTATGGTGCCACCAGCATGATCGCCGGCTACACCCCCGGCAAGACCGCCACCATCGCCACCACGGTCTACCAGCTCTGGCGCACCAACGATGAGGCCGGTGCCATGCGGTGGGTGCTGGTGGATATCGTGATCTCTGCTGTCGTGCTGCTGGCCGTGAATCTTCTGGAGAAAAAGCAGAAAGCGGGTGGCCGGAAATGAGTCTGGAAGTGAACATTACCAAAAAGCTGGATGGCTTCACCCTTCGGGCCGAATTTACCGCAGGCAGCACGGCCACCGCGCTGCTGGGGGCCTCTGGCTGCGGCAAAAGCATGACATTGCGCTGCATCGCGGGTATCGTAAAGCCGGATGCGGGCCGCATCGTGCTGGATGGCCGGGTGCTGTTTGACAGCGAACAGCACATCGACCTGCCGCCGCAGCAGCGGGGCGTGGGCCTTTTGTTCCAGAACTATGCGCTGTTCCCCAACATGACCGTGGAGCAGAACATCCTCTGTGGACTGAAAGCGGAAAAAGACAAGGCCGTCCGCAGGGAACGCTGCGCGGAAATGCTGCGTGCCATGCGGCTGGAAGCACTGGCGAAGCGCTGCCCGGCAGAGCTTTCCGGCGGGCAGCAGCAGCGCACCGCACTGGCGCGCATTCTGGTGGGCAGGCCCCGCATCCTGATGCTGGACGAGCCTTTCAGCGCACTGGACAGCTACCTGCGGGAAGAGGTGGAGAGCGAAGTGGGCAGCCTGCTGGCCGGGTTTGACGGAACGGCTCTGCTGGTGACCCACAACCGGGACGAAGCCTACCGCCTGTGCCGGGAGATGGCAGTGATGGACGGCGGGCGGGTGCTGCGCACCGGCACCACCAAAGAGGTGTTTGCCGACCCACAGAGCATTACCGCCGCACGGCTGACCGGCTGCAAAAATATTCTGCCCTGCACCCGCGTGGATGCGCACACGGTGCGGCTGACCGGCTGGGACGCCCCGCTGCGTCTTGCAGCCGAGGTGCCGGAACACTGCACTGCCGTGGGGATCCGCGCCCACGACCTTGCGCCCTGCGCATCGGGAGCGCAGAACGCGCTGCCGGTAAAGGCGGTTTCCAGCAGTGAAAATCCGTTTGACTGGAATCTGATCTTTCTGGCACCCGACGGCACGACCCGCCTGTGGTGGAAGGTGAGCAAGGCAACGCTGGGGGCTGCTGCACCTGCCGCGCCGCAGTGCTTTGCCGTTGCGCCGGAAGGCATCATGCCGCTGGTATGAAAACTGCCCCTGCATGAATCGACAAAAAATAAGGCGATATTTTGTGTAACTTTACAAAACATAAAAAATGTGATGGCAAAGTTGTTGCAACTTTCAGATTGAAAGAAATAACAGAAAACGCTATACTTTAAGCATCAAAGGCAAAGACGCTTCGCGAGAGATCGCAAGGCGTCTTTTTTGTTACCCTGCAAGGCAAGGCGGCCTTGAGGGAGAGATGAAACAGGAAAAGGGGAATGCAACGTGATACGTTGAGTTTTTTTTGGTGGGCGCGGGTGGATATCGCGAGCCGCGCAAAATAAAAAGGAACCCGGGTCGCGGCTCCCAGCGGCTGCATCGTGCCTTGGGCGGCACGCGCATCCTGCTGGCCGCAGCCCCAACAGCTC
>ENA-UEPJ01004743-UEPJ01004743.1-human-gut-metagenome-genome-assembly--contig:-NODE-4743-length-10192-cov-8.105289_pt1 | contig 10192 bp, 10 predicted proteins | sample MGYA00242890_ERZ507896 | MGnify/ENA primary metagenome ERZ507896 (study PRJEB26167, sample SAMN06115508) | human gut metagenome | host: Homo sapiens | place: China:Qinghai | collected 2015-08-20... | reverse complement strand
GGTCCGAGTGGCGAGAATCGAACTCACGGCCTCTTGAACCCCATTCAAGCGCGCTACCAAAACTGCGCTACACCCGGTCATCATCCGTTACTTCCCTACCGAAGCACCGGCGACATGAGATATTATACTCGGATAAGGCAGTCTTGTCAACAGATTTTTGCAATTTTTTTGGATTTTTTTGAAGAAAGTATGATTTTGACGGTGATGCGCTGCTTTGCATCGTACTAATTCCTCCCGCCGTCGCATAAATTTCTTCCAAAGGGCTTTCAAATGGGAAGAGAGGGGAGAGCATTTTGGCAAAGCAGGAACGAATCGAGCAGGCGGCAGTCTGCCGCGAGATAGGAGCCCGCACCGGCGGCGACATCCTCATTGGCGTGGTGGGGCCGGTGCGCACGGGCAAGAGCACCCTCATCAAGCAGTTTATGGAAAAGCTGGTGCTGCCAGCCATCGGCCCGGAGGACGCGAAGCTCCGCGCCCGCGATGAGCTGCCCCAGTCGGCAGCGGGGCGCACCATCATGACCACCGAGCCCAAGTTTATCCCGGAGTCGGCGGTGCCGCTGGCGCTGGAGGGCGGGGGAGAGTGCAGCATCCGGCTCATCGACTGCGTGGGCTACATGGTGGAGGGAGCCATGGGCCATGAAGAGAATGACAAGCCCCGGATGGTCAAAAGCCCCTGGTTCGACGAGGAGATCCCCTTCGACCTCGCCGCCGAGACCGGCACCCGCAAGGTCATCCGAGACCACTCCACCATCGGCATCGTCGTCACCACCGACGGAACCATCAGCGAGATACCCCGCGAAAACTACATCCCGGCAGAAAAGCGGGTCATCGACGAGCTGGAAGCGCTGGGCAAGCCCTTCGTCATCCTGCTCAACAGCACCCACCCCGACGCCCCCGAGACAAGAGCGATGGCGGCGGAAATGGAAGAGAGCTATGGCCGGACCGTTCTGCCTGTGAGCTGTCTCGACCTCGACGAGGCGCAGCTGGGCGAGATTTTGCAAAAAGTGCTCTACGAGTTTCCGGTGAGGGAGTTGGATTTCGCCCTGCCCCGCTGGGTGACGATGTTGGACAAAGGCCACTGGCTCCAGACCGAAGTATACACAGCGGCTATGCAGCTCTCCGAGAAAATTTCCCGGATGAAGGACGTCTCCGACTCCGGTCGGGCGGCGTTGGACTGCGAGGCCGTGGAAAACGCCGCCCTCAGTGGGATGAACCTCGCCGACGGCGTGGTTCGCATCACGGTGCTGCTCAAGCCCGAGGTGTTTTATAAGGTGCTCAGCGAGCAGACGGGCCTCGAAATCGGCGACGAAGCCGGGTTGATGCCCTGCATCATCGAGCTGGCCAAAGCCAAGCGTGCCTACGAGAAGATACGCAGTGCGATGGAGCAGGTGGAGGCCACCGGCTACGGTATCGTGATGCCGTCCATCGACGAGCTTTCGCTGGAACAGCCCGAGATCGTCCGGCAGGGCGGGCGGTACGGCGTCCGTCTCGAGGCCAGTGCGCCGTCCATCCACATGATGAAAGCTGTCATCCACACCGAGCTGAGTCCCATCGTCGGGACGGAGAAGCAGAGCGAAGACCTCGTGCAGAGCCTTTTGAAGGATTTCGAGGACGACCCCGTCCGCCTGTGGGAGTCGAACATCTTCGGCAAGAGCCTCCACGAGCTGGTCAACGACGGCCTGCAGAACAAGCTGCTCCATATGCCGCAGGAGGCCCGGGGTCGTTTGCAGGAGACGCTGGAACGGGTCATCAACGAGGGCTGTACCGGACTCATCTGTATCTTGATCTAACAAAAAGTCCGCTGCACGAAACCAACGTGCAGCGGACTTTTATGCTATTTCTCTTCTTCGGTCAATTTGGTGATGAGCATCTGATAAATCTCATTGCCCTTCAAAATGAACTGCTTTTTTACCATCTCAGCGCTCAGCCGGTCGGGAGTGCCGATGTCCAGACAGAACAGCTCGCTGTCCAGAGCCTTCACCTGACAGCGCACGGAGCAATGGCCGTCGGCTTTTTCGCTGATGCGGGCGCTGTACTCGGCTTCCTTGCGCGCCCAGGTCTGGCTGCGCAGCACGGCGGCGACCGCCTTTTCCCGCACACTGCGGGGTAGGTCGTAGGCCAGCTCCTGCGCCACTTTCCGGCCCTTGTCGGTGATGGTGTACCGGTCGCCGTCCACCGTCACGAGCTGTTGCCTGGCGATGTCGTCCAGGCAGGAGCCGATCTCAAAATAATTCACCAGTGCCTCTTCCATCAGGGCGTTTTCGATCTCCGTCCGTGTGATAGGCCCGGCGTTCTTGACAAGATAACACAGCAGCAATCGTATCTCGGTGCTGTTGGTCAGTCCACCGGGACGCACACCGGCGGTAAAAGCATCGTTGGCGGCCATTGTTACTCCCATCTCCCGTGTTCTATAGTATTAACTATAGTATAAAGGGTTTCACGCCGGATTGCAAGCCATGACCGAAAAATCCGTCTCGATGCGCTTGTGGCTTTCGGGGGTGGAGTAGAGCCAGTGATCGAGGTGGCCCTCGGTGATGAAGTACCGCAGCTCGAAGCGGTGGCTCTGGCTGAGGGCGTGGTTGACGATGACGAGCTTTATCTTCATCTTCTCGGGCAGGATGTTCTTGATGTAGACGCTTACAGCCTGCCCGGGGCGCAGGTCGGGGCAGCTCTCGGCGAGGCCCGCGAGGTTGGGCGCTATCTCGATGAAGGTGCCGTACTCTTCCACGCTCCGCACGATGCCCACCACCGTTTCGCCCACCGTAAATGCGGCAGCGTTCTCGGCCCAGGTACCCAGCAGCTCCCGGATCGTCAGCACGAACCGCCCCTGTACGTCCCGGCTCTTGATGGCGCAGAGTATCTGCTGCCCTACGCTGACCCGGTCGGCAGGGGAGGAGATACGGCTCACCGACATACAGTCGATGGGCAGCAAGGCGCTGATGCCGCAGCCTACGTCACAGAACGCGCCGAAGGGCTCGATGTGGGTCACGATGCAGGGCAGGATGTCGCCGGGCTGGAGCTGGTCGAGGTATTCGGCCTTGCACATCCGCTGGGCTTCGGCGCGGGAGAGGCGGTAGACAGTCTGTCCGTTTTCGTCGGTGTCGATGCCCTCGATGACAAAGCAGGTGGGTCGGCCTACCCGCGTCAGTACGGCGATGTCCCGTACGCTGCCAGTGTCGGCCCCGTCGGCGCACTGCCCGAAGGGCATTACAGCCCGGCAGCCGCCCAGCTCGAACCGGAGCTGACGCTGGGTGTCGAAGGCCAGCGCCGTGCTCTGCAGGATCTCGCGGCTGGCCATCGCGGCCCGCAGTTCGGCGGCGCTCAGGCGGGAAGCATTGCGGTAGTTGTTTTCGGTACGAAACGCTTGCATCATCTTTCATTCCTCTTTCTCTGTTTTTTGGGTAGCATTGCAGCTACAAAACCATATGCAGCTGCATTTGCATTTTATACGAGTTTGGATTATACTATAGATGTGTGTCTCTCTTTTGGACACACGGCCTGTACTATAAATGTGCAGACAGGAGGGATTCAATATGGATATTGCAGTCGGCGATACCATCCTTACCCGCAAACAGCACCCCTGCGGAGCAGCAAGCTTCGAGGTGTTGCGGGTGGGCATGGACTTCAAGATCCGCTGCACGGGCTGTGGCCGCGAGGTCATGCTGCCCCGGGCGAAGATCGAGAAGAACATCAAAAAGGTCATCAAACCGGGCCAGGAATAGCCCAGCGGCACAGCACATTCAGAAACTGTTTTGTAAGGAGAACTGCCTGATATGCCGAATCTGACTTCCCAAATGGAGGCCGTCTGCCGCCGGTTCGAAGAACTTTCTATCCGTCTCAACCAGCCCGAAACTGCCGCCGACCCGGCGCAGTTCCGCCGCCTGATGCAGGAGTACCATGAAGCACAGCCGGTGGTGGACGCTTACCACGCCCTCACCACTGCGCAGGACCACCTGGCACAGGCAAAAGCCCTGCTGGAAGGGGACGAGCCCCTCGACGCGGACTTTAAGGCTATGGTACAGCAGGAACTGAGCGAAAAAAGTCAGGATGTGGCAGAGCTGGAAAATAATCTCAAAATTTTGCTGCTGCCGAAGGATGCAAACGACGAGAAAAGCGTCATCATGGAGATACGCGCCGGTGCCGGCGGCGAGGAAGCTGCGCTGTTCGCCCACAGCCTCGTGCGGATGTACACCATGTACGTCCAGAGCCGGGGCTGGGAGATGGAGCTGCTGAACCTCAACGAGACGGAACTCGGCGGAACCAAGGAAGCTGTCTTTGCGGTCAATGGCAGAGGCGCCTACAACCGCCTCAAGTACGAGAGCGGCGTCCACCGGGTGCAGCGTGTACCCGAGACGGAGACGCAGGGCCGCATCCACACTTCGACGGCCACCGTGGCCGTGATGCCGCAGGCCGAAGAGGTGGACTTTGCGCTGGACATGAAAGATCTGCGCATCGACACCTTCCGCTCTTCGGGTGCGGGCGGCCAGCACATCAACAAGACGTCCAGCGCTATCCGCATCACCCACATCCCAACCGGAACCGTGGTCGAGTGCCAGAACGAGCGCAGCCAGTTCCAGAACAAGGACAAGGCTCTGGAGATCCTGCGCAGCCGCCTGCTGGCCCAGAAGCAGAAGGAGCAGCAGGACGCCATCAACGCCGACCGCGCCGGTCAGGTGGGAACAGGGGACCGCAGCGAGAAGATACGCACCTATAACTTCCCGCAGGACCGCTGCACCGACCACCGGATCGGCCTGACGGTACACAACCTCGACAAGATCATGGACGGAAATCTGGACGACATCATCGACGCCCTCGCCACCCGTGAGCAGGCCGAGAAACTGCAGAAGTTAAACACATAAATATGCGTGAAATGCGCACGAAAAAGCTGTAAAGAATAATTGCTTTACAGAAGAAAAGAGCGATGATTCGTATGAGTATCAATACTGAAGTCCGCCCGGCTGACACGGAGGGCATTGCCCGCGCAGCCGAGCTTCTGCGGCAGGGCGAGCTGGTAGCCCTGCCTACCGAGACAGTCTACGGCATCGCGGCCGATGCCCGCAACGGCGAGGCCGTGAGCAAGATTTTTGTGGCGAAGGGACGTCCGCAGGACAATCCCCTCATCGTCCACGTTACAGGCCCTGAGATGCTGCACGGCCTCGTCAGCGAAGTGCCGGAACGCGCCCAGCTGCTGATGGCGGCATTCTGTCCCGGCCCGCTGACCATCATCATGCCCCGCGGCCCCGAGGTGGCAGCGGAGTGCTGTGCCGGTCTGGACACCGTGGGCATCCGGATGCCCAGCCACCCGGTGGCACGGGCCGTCATCAAAGCCAGCGGCTGCGCCTTTGCGGCCCCGTCGGCCAACCTCTCCGGCAAGCCCAGCCCCACCAACGCACAGGACGTCTTTACCGATATGGACGGCCGGCTGCCCCTCATTCTGGACGGCGGCGAGTGCGACTGGGGCGTGGAGTCTACCGTCGTGTCGGTGGTGGGCGAAAAGCCCACTCTGTTCCGTCCCGGCCACATCACGCTGGAAGACCTCGAGCGTGCGCTGGGCGAAGAAGTGGAAGTCTCCAAGGCCATCCTCGAGAAGCTGCCGGAGGGCGCGGTCGTCCGCAGCCCCGGCATGAAGTATAAGCACTACGCCCCCAAGGCAGATGTGACCCTTCTGGATGGCACCTTCGAGCAGTTCAAAGCCTATGTGGATGCCCACGCCGCCGAGAATCCCAGCTGCCTCTGCTTTACCGGCGAGGCCGAAAAGCTGGGCGTACCCTGTGTGGAGTATGGCCGGGAGGGCGACGGAGCCGACCAGGCAAAGCACATCTTCCGCTCCCTGCGTGCGCTGGATGAGCAGGGCGATGCGGTGGTCTACGCCCGCTGCCCCCAGAAAGACGGCCTGTCCATGGCCGTCTATAACCGCCTCATCCGCGCGGCCGCGTTCCGGGTGATAAAGCTATGATAACGCTGGGTATCACCGGCCGCAGCGGCTGCGGCAAATCGACGGTCACGGCGGTGTTCGCGGCCCGGGGCATCCCGCTGGCAGACGCCGACCAGCTCTCCCGCGAGATCCTGCTTCCGGGTTCGCCGCTGCTGCCCCGGCTGGCTGAGCGCTTCGGGGCAGATATTATAAAGGAAGACGGCACCCTTGACCGCCGCCTGCTGGCCGACCGCGCCTTTGCAACGCCCGAGGGGAAAGCTGCGCTCGACGCGCTGACCCACCCGGAGATCGTCCGACGCATCCGCGCCGCCAAACAGGCCGCGCAGCAGGCGGGGGCGAAGCTCTTTGTGCTGGATGGTGCGGTCATCATCGGCACGGCGGCAGAGGCCGAGTGCAACAAGCTCTGCGTGGTCACGGCACCGTTTGAAGTCAGCGTGGAGCGCATTGCAGCCCGGGACGGCATCTCGCCTGAGATGGCCTCCCGCCGCCTCAACGCCCAGACGCCAGAGGCCGTGCTGACCGCCAGGGCAGACTACATTCTGCCCAACACCTCCACCCGTGAGGCGCTGGCGAAGGCAGCAAACGAGCTCTGTGACGCTCTCATCGGGGAGGGATGCCACGCTTGAAAACGCTGTTCCGACTGCTGCGCAGACTGGTGGTGCTGGTCTGCATCGCGGCAGTGCTCCTGACGGTTCTGCCGCCCCTTGCCCGGGAGGCCGACCGGCTGCTCTACCCCCGCAAATACAGCCAGCAGGTGGAGCAGTGGGCCGCAGAATACGAGCTCGACCCGCTGCTGGTCTATGCGTTCATCCGGACGGAGAGCGGCTTCGACCCCGCCGCCACTTCCAGCGTGGAGGCCCGGGGGCTGATGCAGATGACCGAGGAGACCTTTATCTGGCTTCGCAGCAAAATTGCGCCGGATGAGGACCTGACCTTCGATGAACTCTACGACCCTGACGTCAGCATCCGCTTCGGCTGCTACTACATCCATCTCTGCATGGAGCGGTACGGCGGCGATGTGGCTACCGCTGCCGCCGCCTACCACAGCGGATGGGGGACAGTAGATAATCTGCTGCGGATGGAAGAGCATTCCTCCGACGGGCAGACCCTGAAAGGCTTCCCTTATAACCAGATGCACCATTACGTCGAAAAGATAACCGCCAGCTACGCCGTCTATACCCGGCTCTATGGCGGCTGAATCTCAACCAATGAAGAAGAACCGACAGGCCAAAAACCTGCGGGTCTTTGATAGATGAAGCTGTTTTCATGGCCAGAGTGTGCCGGATGAACGAGGATTTTTGCTTGCAGGCAAGGCGATTTTTCGCAGCGATCCTGACGGATCGCAAGAGAAAGCAACGCAGTCTGCGGGCAAAAAGGCCGTTCAGACGGTGTGCAATGGCCGTGAAAACAGCTTCCAACAAGTGTAAGAAAACAGAAAGGCAGGAGAGATCCTATGGCAGAAAAAACTCCGAACCAGCAGCTGGCTGAAAAGCTGCTGTTTAAGCCCGCTTACGTCGGCGACAAGTCCGCCGCCGTCAAGCAGGAGGCCCACGCATTCGCTGAGGGCTACAAGAAATTCCTCGATGCGGGCAAGACCGAGCGCGAGGTGGCCGCTGAGAGCGAGCAGATGCTCAAGGACGCAGGCTACCAGCAGTTCGACCCGAAGAAGACCTACGCCCCCGGCGACAAGGTCTACTTCAGCCAGCTGGGCAAGGCCATCGTGGCTTCCACCATCGGCACCCGCAGCTTCGAGGACGGCTTCCGTCTGGTCATCGCTCACACCGACAGCCCCCGTCTGGACCTGCGCCCGACCCCGCTGTACGAGTCCGACCACTTCAGCTACTTCAAGACCCACTACTACGGCGGCATCCGCAAGTACCAGTGGGGTACCATGCCGCTGGCGATCCACGGCGTGTTCTCCCGCGCTGACGGCACCACCGTCTCTGTGAACGTGGGCGAGGATGAGAACGACCCCGTCTTCTGCATCACCGACCTGCTGCCCCATCTGGGCGCTGAGCAGAGCGAGCGCAAGCTGAGCGACGGCATCCGCGCCGAGGAACTGAACATCCTCATCGGCTCCGACGCTGTGGACGACGAGGAAGTGAAGGAAGCTGTCAAGCTGAATACTATGATCCTCCTCAATGAGAAGTACGGCATCACCGAGAAGGATTTTGCACGCGCTGAAATCGAGATCGTCCCCGCTTATAAGTCCCGCGACGTCGGCTTCGACCGCTCCATGATCGGCGGCTACGGCCACGATGACCGCGTCGATGCATATCCCGCTCTGATGGCCGAGATCGCCACCAAGAACCCTGCCTTCACTACCGTCTGTGTTCTGACCGATAAGGAAGAGATCGGCTCTGACGGCGTCACCGGTATGCAGAGCATGTACGTCTTCCACTTCATGCAGGAGCTCTGCCGCACCGCTGGTCAGGACGACATCATTGCATTCCGCAACAGTGTCTGCCTGTCCGCCGACGTCACCGCTGCTTACGACCCGAGCTGGGCCAGCGCTTTCGAGCCGATGAACGGCACCTACGCAGGCCGCGGCATCGCGCTGTTCAAGTACACCGGCAGCCGCGGCAAGAGCGCTGCAAACGACGCTTCTGCCGAGCTGGTGGGCTATGTCACCCGCATGATGGACGCCGACGACGTTGCATGGCAGATCGGTGAACTGGGCCGCCTCGACCTGGGCGGCGGCGGCACCATCGCAAAGTATGTTGCCAACCGCGGCATCCCCGTCATCGACATCGGTGTGCCTGTGCTGTCCATGCACTCTCCCTTCGAGGTCATCCACAAGACCGACCTGTACATGGCTTATCGTGCCTTCGTCCTGTTCAATCAGGCCGCTGAGTAAGCTGCTTCTACGCACCAAAGCCCCGGAAAGTCTGCTGTCTGGCAGGCCCTCCGGGGCTTTTTGCTATGTCGTGGGCAGGGGGACGGCCTGCTCTACCGTGAGGAAGGCGAAACCGTTGTCCTTGTACCACTGGATGATGTCGGGCAGGGCTTCGGCAGTGGTGCGGGTGGTGGCCGAGTCGTGCATCAGCACGATGCACTGGGTCTGCTCGCCGGTCTCCCGCACGATGTTGCGGAAGATGGTGCCTGCACTGGGCTTGCCGCCCACAGCGTCCTCAGCGCAGACGTTCCAGTCTACATAGGCGTAGCCTTTTGCAGTGACTTCTTCTTTGAGCTGCTGCATCAGCCCGCGCCCGCCGTAGCGGCGGCTCACGGTGTTGGTACTGCCGCCCGGGAAGCGCAGATACCGCAGGCCGTCGGCCCGGACGTAAGGGGAGAGACGCTCCTTTAACAGGTCGATGTCCTTCCAGTAAGCGTCCGCGCTCTGGTAGATGTCGCTGTACTCGTGGGAGGCGGAGTGGAGCGCGATCTGATGTCCGGCGGCAGCAGCCTCAGAGATGAGGGGAAGATATTTGTCGTTGTTGCCGGTGGCGACTACAAAGAAGGTCGCCTTTACTCCGGTACGGTTCAGCGCGGACAGAACGTCCGGCGTCGTCTTGCTGGGGCCGTCGTCGAAGGTCAGACAGACCCACTTCTCGGGCATTGGCTCCGGCTCCGGGGACGTTTCTACGGAGGACGCCGAGGCAGGGGAGACGAAGCTTTCGTCCGGCACCGGGGTCAGGTCGCTCTCCCGGCAGCCTACGGGCGGCTCTGCACCGCAGAATATCCCCAGTCCGAACCCCGCCGCCGCCCCGACAGAAAGCAGCAAAAGGCTCCACAACAATCTTTGATGTTTGCAGGATCTGAAAAAAGTCATTTCCAAAAACCTCCTTCTTAAGTCATTTCTGCACGGAAACTCCATTTACAAGATATGAATGGCAAAAAAATCTATGAAAACGCTTGACATCGCCGGGGGAGTATGGTATTATACTTGAGCAGTCAGCGATACGGCTTAGACCTCAAGGCCGAGAGAAATCAAGATTGCATCAAAACTTCATATGCGAGGGTGGCGGAACTGGCAGACGCGCACGTTTGAGGTGCGTGTGGTTTATCCTTGGGGGTTCAAATCCCCTCCCTCGCACCAGAAAATATCCACGAAATGTCGATGGAAAATCGATGTCTCGTGGATTTTTTGTTGTCTGTGCGTATCAGATACTGCCTGCTTTTGCCGGGTACTTTGTAGTCAGGATCGTAGTCGGAAAAAAGTAGGTCATAGCAGGATTTTTCCGGGGGTTCCCCGGGACAAAAAGTAGTCAAAAATAATAAATCAGGCCGTCGTCTCCGTAAAACAGAGACAGCGGC
>ENA-UEPJ01004740-UEPJ01004740.1-human-gut-metagenome-genome-assembly--contig:-NODE-4740-length-10201-cov-4.757112_pt1 | contig 10201 bp, 4 predicted proteins | sample MGYA00242890_ERZ507896 | MGnify/ENA primary metagenome ERZ507896 (study PRJEB26167, sample SAMN06115508) | human gut metagenome | host: Homo sapiens | place: China:Qinghai | collected 2015-08-20... | reverse complement strand
GATTCCGCAAAAGTTCCACTGGGGATGTTCCTGATACCAGGTGAAAATGCTTCTCATAAGATCCAGAACACAGGAATTCTTTTCGACAGGCACTGTAATTTCCTGCACCGCTGCACCATACACGGTCTTTTTTGCCGGCTCTCCCGGATCTGTTGTCATTCCCCAGAGATCTTTCTGGCCCTTTTTTACTCCCCGGCTATAGACCGGCACATCCTCCAGCGAGCGGATACCTCCGGCCGTAACCGGAACTTCATACCCGTTTCTTCCAAGGATCTCCTCTGTCTGAGCCTTCAAGAAGAGAAAGCTCTCCGACGTTTCGTCTGAAAGGTCACAGTCCTCCAGTTTCACCTGAAACCGCTCATCTTCCTCTTTGACAGACAGATTTGAAAGGCTCATCGGTATCTTTTCCGGAATCTGTTCTGCCTTTAAGATCTGCGGTTCTATCCGGCTCACCGGTTCCTGTCCGGTAATATTTCCCGCCGCATCCCGCTCCGGCTGATAGAGAAGATCACTGGTATCGCTCTCCGCCCGTTTCCATACGGTTCTCCCGGCCCCATCTTTTACAATCACCTCTTCTGTTCCCGTCACATGAGGTCCTGTCACCAGCTCCTCCCCTGTATCAACGCGGTAGAATTTCGTTCCTTCCGAAAAACCATAGGCAAAGATCTCATAACCTCCATCTCCATTTTCCCCTGCCGCCCCCGCTGATGTGACCGAAAATGGAAGTTCATCATATCCTTTTCCTCTTCCGTCATCGCCTTCCATTGCCGCTGCGAGTTCCGGCATCGTGACCACAGCCGTTCCATTTGCGTCCGTCACAGATCCTGGAGTTTCAAAGCCTGCTCCCCGGTTGGTGATCTCCTGATCCATTCCGTTTACTGAAAGCTCGTATCCCTCACTTCTGGAAAGTTCTTTTATATAATATTTTCCCAGAATCAGCGGTCTCCCGATCCACCAGTTTCCGTTCTTCTCCATGTTCTCCTGATACAGGTTTCCTGGCCCGTTCCAGGAGATATCCGTCCTTTTTCTGATCTTTCCGGCCGTATAATCGTACTCCACTCCCGGTGCTTCCGTATAACACAGGAAATCCGCATTTCCATCCCGATCTGTTGCTGCCGCTGCCACAAGATCATTTTTCTTATAGACAACGCCAGTATTGGTCAGAATTCCGTTTCCTGTCACCTCCGCATCCGGATGAACGATGTCTTCCGCCGCAAAAAGGCCATACACGGCCCCTTCAAGTGTTCCATCTCCTTCCGCATCCCCGTAGGACGAATAATCATCCGATTCTCCCCGAAAAAGATCTCTGTCTTTTTTCGTGATATGGATCCGCCCCTCAGTTCGATGGTCATACACATGCCAGGCATCCCCGCAGTCCTCAGCGCCATTACAGTGCGAATATCTCTCGGAATCCCCGAGATCCAGATGCCGGATTCCGTCCTCCTCTGCATCCGCCAGAATATCCTCAAAGTCCCCGACGCCTTCAAACTCTCCCCAGTCATCAGCTTCTTCCCGGCTTCTTCCCATAAACCAGCCATAAAACCGATCAAAAATACTTTTCTTTTCTGCATTGGACGCCGTTGCTTTAACCGCAGCTTCTTTCGTATCCGCTTCCGCGTTAGACGCCGTTCTCTTCATAATTGTTTCCGCGCGGCTTTTTACCACCGGTATTTTTCTCTCCGAAACAGTACTCCCGCCTGTCATTCCATTTCCCGAATACCAGATGTTTTCCGTGATCTCACGGCTGCTTCCGGATCGCTTTTCCGCGTCTGCTCCCGCCTGGGAAGAATCCGTCGTGATCATCTCCACAGGGATATCATCCAAGTGCAGATCGTGGAGGATATACCCGTTTCTTGCCTGGATCTCCCTCCATGTATAGGTAAACCGCAGTCCGATAAACTTCCGGTATGTCTCCTCACAGTCCGCCTTGCAGCCGGATTCCTCAAATGCGGCTTCGGATGCAGCCCGGAGCTTTCGCTCATTTCCAGCATTTTTTCGGCTTCTCCCATCCGGTTCTCCGCTTTCCAATACTTCCTGTACCTCATCGTAGACACTCTCATCCGCCAGCCAGTGAAAATGGCAGCCTCCTTCCGCCTCTGCCTCACAGGCCTCTACCAGTTCCATCCACTGCTTTGCCGCAGCCCTGTTATTATCCCTGGTCTGTTCTGCGGCCTCCTCATAGGCATCGCTCTTTTTCCCGTCCTCATCGCCGGAATCCCCATCTTCCTGGTCCTCCGGCATATTTGCCCATGACGGCGCGGCATGTCCGTCACAGTATGTCTTTTCATACGCGTACTTTCTGGTATCTTTGTAGGTTATCTCCCCTTTTCCGTTCGTGGTTCCTTCCGAAAACACCTGAAATCCGCTCCATGGACGAAAGCTCAGGTTCTTTTCCGCAAGTCTTTCCTCGCCGTCTGTCTTTGAGATCTTTCCTCCGTCCTCAAATCTTTCATACAGATAGAACTGGCTTCCCTTGAGCGGCATTCCAGTCTCATCGTCATGTTTGACAAGCCTGACATTGTAATCCGCCGAAAAGGTCTCCTTGTGACGATAGATCTGAAATTCGAGAGTCGGGGGTTCCACGCCGTATTCCGGTATTTCCCCGTCTCCCGCGCCTCCTGGTTCTCCGCTTTCCCCATCCTGGCTGATCACCAGATAAAACACCATATCAGAGGGAATGATCCTCATATCCGCCTTATAGAGTCTCTGATGTTCCGGCGCGTTGATGCAGACCTTAAAGTCCATCCACTCCCTGAGATATTCCGGATTCCAGCTGCCTTCCGTATACCAGCCGGAATTGCCTTTCATAGTGATCTTATACCGCACCGTTGTCTTGTTGTATTTCTCTTCATCTGTCATATTGCTTCCGACAGCATTCTCATTTGCGGTCACCGAACCATTATTGTGGATCCGGATCGCATCTCCGCTCCAGGTCACCTCATACAGATTTTGTCCCATCACCGATTTCGCGATATTTTTATCCTGGGATGCGTCAAGCCATCCCACGTTTCCCCCTGTGGATCCATTGTCCCACACACTCTGGGGCTCGATCTTCGCGATATCCCGGATAAACTCTTTTCCGAGAACAAACTCCGTATCCAGGGCGCCAGGTCCGTCAGAAAAAGGCAGTACCTGAAATGGCACTGCCGTATCTTCCGAAGTTGCTCCCCTGATCGCATCCGGAGCTTCTTTTCCCGCCGCCAGCCCGACGGAGGACGCCTGCTCCATAACAGCGATCGCGCGGTCTTCAATTTCCGGATTGTCAGCCACCCAGGCAAATTTTGTCCCTGCATCGTCTTTCACATACTTTACGATATTGGCACTGGACGTCGTAGACGCGATCTCCGCATAAAGACCCGGATCAAACTTTTTTGCCGCGTCCTTCAGTGCCGACCAGTTGTCCGGATATGCCCAGAATAACCGTTTCGCCTGCGTTTCCGTAAGCGGAGACGGCATCGTATCAAACTTATACATATCATACCGGTCGACCTTCTTCCAGCCTTTTCCCCCATCGAGGCAGTAATACGGGGCCGTCGATTTCTGCGGCCACACATCCGATGCCTCGGACGGGAACGGGAGTGGAATCCCCACTCCCGTGATCGTCATAATGACTGCCAGAAATCCAGCCAACCATCGCCTTCTTTTTTTCTCTTCCATACTGATCCCCCGCCATCATTTCTTTCCAATCGTCTGTACCGCACCTCTGACACACCATGCGCCTGTCTCATCCACAGTGTAGCCGTCCGGCGTCACACAGTCCGCCAGCATATGTCCGTTTTTCTGGTCCATATAGTAGCATTTTCCATTGATCCAGTTCCAGCCTTTCGTCATCCGCCCGGTCGGTCCCAGGTAATACCACGCTTCTCCTTCTTTTATCCAGCCAGTCTGCATTTTCCCCTGGCTTCCGTCATTTGTCTTCTGGAGATAATACCAGCTTCCATCTTTTTCATCGAGAAACCACCCTGTCTGCATCCTGCCGTCAGCCGCAAAATGGAACCATGAAGTCTTTTCCTGTCCTTCTTTCGCATATGGGTTGTAGATCCAGGCCCACTCATTGGCATACGTTCTTCCGCCGGAAACAAATTTCCAGCTTCCATCCTCCTGCTTTCTCCACTCACCGGTGACACTGCCCTTTGGCTGTTCCCCTGTGTTCTGGTCCTTTTTCAGCACACTTCCCGTTCTTCCGCCGCCGGAAGAACGTCCTCCTGAGCTGCCGGACCAGGTCTTATCCACAAGCTTAAACTTTAATTTCACAGGAATCTTTTTCTCCAAAGCCCCAGCACTGACCGTGATCTCGTCCTCATATTCCGCCGTATACGGATATTTCTTCATCCCCTCCGCGATCCAGAATGCCTCCGTATTTACTGATACCGCACCGTTTTCTACCTTTACAGCACCATTTTTTACGTTCCAGTTAAATTCGAAGCTACCGTCCCCATTTCCTTTTAACGCTTCCTGCGGTATCAGCTTTGCCGTAATCTTCTGTGCATCCGCGCCCTGCCATATGACCGCCGGGTTATATCTCGATCCCGTTTTCGTGAGTATCAGGTCAAACACCAGCTCTCCCTGATCCACCTTGATCTCCTCCGGCATCACCACAGTCCTGTCATCTGTCACAAAATCCACTTTCACGCTGCAGACTGCCGACTGGATATTTCCAAGGGCATCCTTTGCCGCCATCACTACCTCCGTGCTTCTTGTTCCACACCCAGTACGTTTCTCATAGATATGTTCCTTATGAGCCGCTTCATCCGCCTCTATGAGATCCAGGATCCATCTCGTATCCTTTTTCGCCATCACCTTTGCGTTCCGGTAATCTCCGTCCGCGATTCCCTCTTCCACAAAACCGGCGTCCAACTGGATAATGGCATTATCGCCGACGGTCCAGCTGATATCTTTTTTATCGAAATAGTCCGGTGTAAAGGATCCTGACAGGATCTGCGGCGCGGATACCGTGATCGTTTCCTGCGGCTTTTTCCTGTCACCGGTCAATGTTCTTGTCACCATAAAATTCAATGCCGCTTTGTCGAGAGTCGCGCCTTCCGCTGCGATCTTCGTCCGGTCCTTGATCTGGAATGTCACCGGGATCCTGCAGTTTGCGGTCACAGACTTCTCCTCAAAGCTGGATGCCGGTCTCGTCTTTGCTGTCAGAACCGCAAGTCCGCCCTGGGTACCGTTTCCGTAGACCGTATCCTCAATGGGGTACCGGTACTGTTTCTTCGCCTGTTCTGTCTCCGCTTTCTCCACAATATCCTTAAAGAATCCTGCATTCAGGTTCAACTCGATGGATGCGCTCTTTTTCGTATATCCGGACTCGTCCTCATCATCATTTTTCTTTAAGATGATCAACTCATCGTCATCCACACTCCATCTCACCGCCTCATCGGCGACATCGTTGTTCTTATCGACCACAGCATGGATCTTCACGTCCTGGACCTTCGTTCCCGACTCCAGCTTTCCGTTTAAATATCTCGCCAGCAATTTCCCCGCGGTATCCCTCACTTCCGTGGTGATCGACGGGTTCATCCGGTCCCCGGTGCGCTCCTCAATCACCCGGAAACCAAGTTCCTGGGGCTCTACCCGCACACCTGCTGCCACTTTCTTATAGAACGCAGAGACCTCCGTATCATGTTCCGGCATCACAAACTGGTAGGAACCGCCTGTCTGATAGGTCATCTTCCTTCTACGTCCCAGGGAATCTGTATAGGTCGGCACACCATCCATCTGGAACTTTTCTGTCTCCGTGTTCTTCGGAGCCGTGAGGACTGCAACGGTATCTCCGGCAGCCACCGCGCCCCGGTATGCTTTGTGGAATTCCTTGCTGTAGGCAGACGGACCTCTCGCCGTCAACACCGCCACATCATAGAAATTCCCTGAATTTGCCGCTGTATCCACCTGAAGGACCGACAGCAGATATCCCCTCACCGGTCGTCCCACGGAATTCGGTGCGAAATGATCTGGAGTATAGAGATCCTGTCTCGCCACAGACTCGGTATCCACTACATGGAGAACGCCATTCTCGAGTTCCTCATAGAAATAGAGTTCGTCCTCCTTCTTCGTGTTCTGTCCCTGCACCAATGTGTAGAAATTATCTCCTTTGTTCCAGAAGCCAATATGAGCATCATAGGTGAACCTATTGTCATCCGAGACACCTGAGCCGCAGACACCGGCTGCGATCTTCTCCTCCGTATCCGCGAACAGGTACGCCACATCTGCTCCGTCCTCAACCCCATAACGGAAGTGGAAGCCAGTGTCATGAGTTCCAATAAAAGTTCCCTCGCGCGCCGCACTTCCAAGTCCGGAAGATGCGATGGTCCCCTCAAACCGTGCCACCTTCATCTTTCCGGAAGCGTATTTTCCCGTGATACCGCCGATGGACTGGGAGCCGCTTCCGCCGATGGTTCCCATCACATGCGTATTGAAAATATCCGCGGAATTCTGGAATCCCACGATTCCGCCCACATAGCCTCCTCCCTGGATCCTGGCACTCAGACTGTCCCCTGTGTTGACCTCACAATCCGCAATCAAAGACTCTGCCGCCCGTCCGGCAATTCCCCCGGCAAAAATCTCCTTTCCGCTTCCCGTATCGATAGCCACATGGTCGGAAACACAGTTTTCCACCACAGAGTCTTCCAGGACATCCGCAATAACTCCACCGGCTGTACCGGTAGTCCTTAATGTGCCGTTTACTGTCACGTTCCGGATCACTGAATGTTTCGCACGGCCCGCGAGAATTCCCCCATTCTCCTTTACCGTGATCACATGCCCCGGCTTTACCTTGAGCTCTGTGATCTCCGCGTTCTCCACTGCGCCGAACAGTCCCCCAAAGTCCCAGGACGGCTGGTACATGCGGAAATTGGACACAGTTTTCCCGTTTCCGCTAAAATGCCCCTCAAACGGTGACACTCTTCCGGCCCGCATATCCGCCCCGGTGTGATAGAATCCGATAGGGATCCAGTTCATTCCACCAAGGTCAATATTTTTCCCCAGCTCAAACCAGGCACCTTTATAATTTCCCGGATAAGTGCCCTCTCCACTTCCAACCTCCATTCCCATGGACGCAAGGGCAGCGAGCCCAATGAGGTGCTCCTTCGTTGTGATCTGGTACGGCTTTTCCTTTGTTCCATCCCCAGTTCTTCCGCTTAAAAAGCTCATATCACCCACATCAGCGCCCCAGATCTCCTCATCCGCAGCGAGCACAGCAATATTTTCCACGGCATCCGATGCCGTCGCCGTTCTCTCCGCCGCTGTTTCCACACTTCTCAAAACTGCCATTCCTCTTACCGGCGTTCCAAGCGCCATACAGAGTCCTAACCCTGCCAACATCATCTGACTCTTTCCGCACTTATTTTTCCTGCTCTTTTTCATTTCTTTTCTCCCCTCTATGCCTGTGGCAGGCAAAATGCCGGACAGATTCCTATTCCGGTATCTGACACATCTGCCTGTCTGAAGCATCCTTTTTCCAGATCTGCAACATATTCCCTGTTTCCATATACAAAATTCCCTCTCTCATCCAGCTCGCATGCCGGTGTCCGAAGCCAGAATCCCCGGCTATAGGAACTTCCCATTCCCTCCAGATTCCAGATTTTCTCCCTGTACCGGTACGCCTCCTCCAAAGACAAAAGAAAGAAACGATCCCTACAGTCCTGATATGGAAGCAGATAGCTTTCAAGACCATCCAGCCGGGTCTGTGTGAAATCACCGGCCCCGGTTGTCCCCCTATATGCTGTCAGAACTCCCGTGTATACAAAAGACGCATCCGATGCGGCAGTCTCCGACTGTTTCTCCAGCCATTCCCGCACCCGCGATCTCTTGTAATTATTGTCTTGCCCAAACGGGATCAGGATCTTTTCTTCATCCGTACTTTCCACATCGGACCGGATCACACATTCTGCCAGAAACAGCGCACGTTTCCCATATCTTCCGCTGCCATCCTGATAATCATCATCCACACAGCAAAACCGGCAGACTTTTCCCGCAATTTCCCGCATGAGCACATCTCCGGTCTGCCACCCAGCCCGGTCTTCCTCAGCTCCAAACCTATCACCAACTCCCGGGACCGCATCTTCCTCTATATCCGGCGCACGCCCCCGCCACTCAAATCCGATCTGGCAATCCATAAGTAATTCTCCGTTTACGCTCCTTGTCCCAAGATCCAATTTTGAAATATTGATCACCTCGGGGAACATCTGCGCAATCGCCAGTGTATCGAACACGCCATCCTTTCCCGTTACCGTGAGCTCCTGTCTTTCTCCCCGGTCTGCGGCAGATACCGCTTCCATCAAAAACCTCCTGCCCGATTCCCGGTCCCGCAGGATCACCGGTACTGCTGCTGAAAGCTCCGCCGTTTTCTCCGCTGCATAGGGAATCACTTCTCCCCGGCAGCTTGTAAGTACAGCAAAAGAACCGGCAGCAGCGAGCCACTTTGCCACTCTTTTTCGATTCATTTTTCCTCCTGGATATTCCGGCTAAAGCCGCCGGCGGCTTTTCGATAAAGCAGATCATAGACCTGCTTTCAAAGATTTTTAAGACTTCAAAAAGACCTATTATGATTTGACTGGAACTCCCCGTTCGGTTTGTCCCTCTGTATGCCCATAACTATATCACAGGGTATCCCTGTAATCCATATCGGATCCGTAAAACAACAGCCCTCTTATTTAGTCAGTATCACGAAAATATTTTTTGATTTTCGTCATTTTTGCCAGAACATTTTGTCACCGGTACCGATAAGGACATTATTTATAAGCAGTTTTCGATGTCAAAAAGGCAGGGCATGCCGCGCACACCCTGCCTTTCGACCAGACTCTTTCTTTTTTATTCTACTGCCTTACCACGTCTCCACCGTCCGCAAAAACTCCTCCATCGAGATCACGCCGTCACACACAAGATCTGCCAGTTCTTCCCGCATGGTCCGCATCCCCTGTGTTTTCACCACATAATCCTCGATCTCCCATTCCGGCCGGTTTTCCACTGTCATTTTCTTCAACTCCCGGTCCATCACAAAGATCTCATGGACCGCCGTTCTTCCTCTGTATCCTGTATTCCGGCAGAATTCACATCCACGGCCACGTCTTGTGCTCCGGATCTTTCTTCCAAGCAGTTCCTGTTCTTTATCCGTAAGTTCCACCGTTTCCGCGCAGTTCGGACACACCTTTCTCACCAATCTCTGCGCCGCCATTCCGCATAAACTGTCCGCTGTGAGATATGGCTCAACACCCATGTCTGCCATTCTCGTGATCCCGCCTGCCGCACTTTTCGTATGCAGGGTCGAGAGCACCAGATGACCGGTGATCGCCGCACGGACGCTGATCTTTGCGGTCTTAGAATCTCTCGTCTCGCCGACCATAATGATATCGGGATCCTGTCTCAAAACAGAGCGTAGTCCCGATTCAAACGTAAGCCCCGCCTGTTCGTTTACCTGCATCTGGCTGATTCCAGGAAGATGCCGCTCCACAGGATCCTCAATGGTCACGATATTTACCGGCTGATTTGCGAGATATTCCAGGATCATATAGAGTGTGGTAGTCTTTCCGCATCCTGTTGGACCCGTAAGGTATAAAATTCCGCCGGGACTCTTAAGGATCTGCATCATCTTCCCATAATTCCCGGCGCTCATACCGAACATCTCACGATTATCGATCTCTGTCTTCGTATCCAGAAATCTCAGCACCATCTTTTCTCCGAAAATCGTCGGGATCACACTGGTCCTCATGTCCAGACGGATTCCCCTGATAGTTTCCCGGAAATGTCCGTCCTGCGGAACTCTCTTTTTCGCAATATCCATTCCACTGATGACCTTTGCTCTGGTCACGAGCGGCTGATACATGGACGGATCGAACTCCCGGAGTTTTGTCAACATTCCGTCAATCCTCATGCGGATCACAAACCGGTCCTCCCATGGTTCCATGTGAATATCGCTGGCATTTTCCCGATATCCGAAGTTCTTCAAGAATCTTTACCGCGGACTCCGCCTCTTTTCCCATCTGCCCCATATTTTCCGGGATCTTCTCCCTGTTTCCTTTCTTTCCGTCTCCGCCTATCGCAAGCAGCATCTCGATCTCCCCTTACATCTATTCTCTCATGGCATTTCCGTCCGTATAAACTTCCTCCCCGGCATCACCGGAATACAGAACATTTCCTGCCCTCTCATAGAGAATCCGTTCGCCATCGGACACATGGACCCTGAAGAATATCCGGTATC
>ENA-UEPJ01004738-UEPJ01004738.1-human-gut-metagenome-genome-assembly--contig:-NODE-4738-length-10205-cov-6.926738_pt1 | contig 10205 bp, 9 predicted proteins | sample MGYA00242890_ERZ507896 | MGnify/ENA primary metagenome ERZ507896 (study PRJEB26167, sample SAMN06115508) | human gut metagenome | host: Homo sapiens | place: China:Qinghai | collected 2015-08-20... | reverse complement strand
TGCAATCATGGGCAATTGCAGCATAGGCAGCCGTAAACTTCCTATATACTGTGTTGACCTTAGTAAAAAGACTAATCTCGATACCTCCAAAAAATATGTTTCCATATCATTTGACGCCGCATGGGGCGATGAAGATACTATAAAGATTCTTGACATTCTTGATAAATATAATATCAAAACCACATTTTTCATGACCGGAGGCTGGGTGGACAGCTACCCTGATAAGGTTCTTGAAATCTATAACCGCGGTCACGACCTCGGCAACCACAGCCAGAACCATAAAGAAATGAGTAAACTTTCTGTAAATGAGCAGAAAGATGAAATCATGTCTGTTGCCAATAAAATAAAAGAAATCACCGGATATACGAGCTTCTTGTTCCGCCCGCCATACGGTGATTATAATTCAACACTTATTGATACAGTCTATGGTTGTAACTTCTATCCTATAGAATGGGATGTAGATTCCCTTGACTGGAAGGACTATGGAACAGACAACATAATTAAGACCGTGACAACACATAAAGCTCTTAAGAACGGTTCCATTATTCTTATGCACAATGGTGCTAAATACACAGCTGAAGCTCTCGAATCTGTAATAACCGGCCTGCAGTCACAAGGCTACGAAATCGTGCCTGTATCGCAGCTTATTAATACTGAGAATTTCCATATGGATGGAACCGGCCTGCAGATTCCTGACTAATTCTTATGCATAAGGTGCTTTGTATAAAACTTAGCACCTTATGCAACTTTATTATTATAATCAGTGACATATACCTCACTGGCAATCTCTCTTGCCTTTTCTACAATCTTTTCCAAACGGGACATGACTTCATCTGAAAAATACTTTTCTCCACATTCCTCACATTCCTCACAAGGAACATTCTTAATTATAATTACACAATTATCAAAAGTAACAACATGTGTTGTAACCGATGGTTTTGTTGTTTTACATTTACAATAAAAACACATACTATTGCTCCTTTCTTGTCTTTAAATCTGCTTCAAACTTTATCATATTATAATCTTTTTAATTTAATTATACAACTCGCTTTTAATTTTTTATAATAAACATAATATATCACAAATAATACTCATTGTAAAGTTGTTAATTATTTTAATTATTTATTATATCTTGTATATAAATTAATCGCACATATTTACTTGTAAATAACTTGCTATCGCATTATAATTTGGTAGTCAAAATATTTTAAATTCAAAAGAGGTGTACAATGAACATTTTCAAGAAAATATACTGCAGAAGTTTTCAGACTGTATTCAAGATTGCACTGCCATTTCTTCCATACAGGAAGCCTAAAATTGTAAGTGCGTTATCTGACATTCCATCTGTACTTAACAAAAAGAAGAAATCATGTCCTATAATTATTACTGATCCTGGAATTGCAAAGCTTGGCATTCTTTCTATGCTTACAGATGTATTCGACAATGCTGGCATTGAATACCATATTTACGATAAAACTGTAGCTAACCCTACAACTGATACCGTGGAAGAAGCACTTGCCATATATAAAGATAACAAATGTGACTGCATAATCGGCTTTGGTGGCGGTTCAAGCATGGACTGTGCCAAAGCTGTTGGTGTAAGAATTGTAAGACCTAAGACACATCTGTCTAAGCTTGGAGGAATCCTTAAGGTCCATGCAAAGCTTCCTCTGCTGGTTGCAATCCCTACAACAGCAGGAACGGGAAGTGAAACTACTCTTGCAGCCGTAATTGTAGACGCCACAACCCGCCACAAATATGCTATCAACGACTTTCCGCTTATTCCAAGATATGCAGTCCTTGACCCGAAGGTAACCCTTACACTTCCTGCTTCAATTACCGCAACTACCGGAATGGATGCACTTACACATGCCGTTGAAGCCTACATCGGAAACTCAACAACTCCGGGTACAAGAAAAGACGCACTTATGGCTACTGAATTAATATTTAACAATCTTGACAGAGCATACACTAATGGTTCTGATACAACAGCAAGAAAGAATATGCTTAAAGCTGCTTATTATGCCGGATGTGCATTCACTAAATCATATGTAGGATATGTCCATGCAGTTGCACATTCTCTAGGTGGCGAATATAATGTTCCTCATGGACTTGCAAATGCCGTAATTCTCCCAATGGTTCTTGAAAGCTATGGAGAATCCATCTTTACGAAGCTACATGACCTTGCAATTGCCGCCGGTGTTGCAGATAAGGATATGCCAGATGAGACTGCTGCCAAAGCATTTATACAGGCAGTCAAAGATATGAAAGCAAGATTTAACATTGGCGATACAATTCCTGAAATTAAAGAGGAGGATATTCCTAAGCTTGCAGGGTATGCCGACAAAGAGGCTAACCCTCTCTACCCTGTTCCGGTTCTTATGGACGCTAAGACACTCAAACAGTTCTACTATAAACTTATGAAAGATAATACACATGAAAATGAGGTATAATATGGAAGCTACACAAATCAATAAACTTGTACAATCGCAGCGACATTTCTTTCTTACAGGTACAACACTTGATGTAAATGTAAGAATTGATGCCTTAAAGAAACTATATTCGGCAATTAAGAAACATGAGAATGAAATATTTGATGCTCTCTATAAAGACCTTGGCAAAAGCCAGTTTGAAAGTTACATGTGTGAAGTCGGGCTTACTCTCAGCGAGATATCTTATATGCTAAAACATATTAGGAAATTCAGCAGAGAGAAAAATGTTCCAACACCCCTTGCGCAATTTCATTCCAGAAGCTTTAAGAAGCCGTCACCACGCGGAGTTGTCCTTATTATGAGTCCTTGGAATTATCCATTTCTTCTGACAATGGAACCCCTTGTTGATGCAATTGCCGCAGGAAACACTGTGATTCTTAAACCAAGTGCGTACTCACCTTATGTCAGCGATGTTATATGTCTCATAATAAAAGAAATATTTGACCCTGCTTATGTATCTGTTGTAACTGGCGGAAGAGCTGAAAATAACTGTCTGCTTAATGAACATTTTGATTACATATTTTTTACAGGAAGCCAGGCTGTCGGCAAGGAAGTTATGCGCAAAGCCGCTGAATACTTAATCCCGGTAACACTTGAGCTTGGCGGAAAAAGCCCATGTATAGTAACAGAATCTGCGGACTTAAAGCTTGCTGCCAGAAGAATTGTATTCGGCAAATTCTTAAACTGCGGGCAGACATGTGTTGCGCCTGATTACATATATGTTCAGGACAGTATCAAAGACCAGCTTGTGAAAGAACTTATCAACGAAACAAAGCGCCAGTTTACAGATTCTCCACTTAACAACAATGATTATGGCAAAATTGTTAATGAAAAGCATTTTAACAGAATATCAGGTCTTATCGATACCAGCAAAGTCGTTCTTGGTGGTGCATCAGATGCAGATTCTCTGCGTATTGAACCTACGATAATGGATAATGTTACATTTGACGATGCTGTGATGCAGGAAGAAATATTCGGTCCGCTTATGCCAATACTTACCTTTCACTCTGTCGAGGAGGCAGTAAACACTGTTAATGCACACATGCACCCGCTTGCTCTGTATATATTCACTAAGAATAAGAAAGAAGCCCGTTATGTAACCTCAAGATGCAATTACGGTGGTGGATGTATCAATGATACAATCATTCACCTTGCAACTTCCAAGATGGGCTTTGGCGGATTCGGTGAAAGCGGCATGGGCTCATATCACGGAAAAGCCGGATTTGATACATTTTCACACTATAAGAGCATTGTAGATAAAAAATGCTGGCTTGACCTGCCTATGCGCTACCAGCCATACACAAAAACAAATAACAGTTTAATACATATGTTTTTAAAGTAATCACTTTGCATAAAAAACAGCGCTATATTGCATACAATGGCATACGGCGCTGTTTTTATGTTAATAATGTTATTAATAAAATAAGATTGAAAATGACTTCTCGAAAACTTCTCCGGCATCAAGATGATTACTGTATTCCCTGTCCTTAAGCTCCCCTGTAAAATCTATGGCATCTGTTCTTCCATACCACGGCTCTATACATACAAATGGAACATTTTTTGATTTGCATGACCACAGACCAAATACCGGCGTATCAAACTTAACTGTAACAAAAGGCTTTTCATTTTTTATAAGACTTACCGTTCCTGCCTGACTTCCCTCAATTATAAATGCATCTTTTTCAAAGCTGTCCTCTTGTATTGTATATTCATGATTAATTAATGGCAGCTCATACTCGTCCCTAGCCATTAATTGATAATCTCCTATCAGATGATATATAATTCTGTCTGCATCAAATCTTATCTTACAGCCAGCCATGCTTGCATCATTCTCTGGTGTTACAAAAGCCGGATGACCACCTATGCTGAAATGCATCATTACATTATCTTTATTGATTACTCTGTATACTTCTTTAATCTCATTGTCAATAAGGTGATACTCCAGCTCCAATGCAAAATCAAAAGGATATTTCTCTTTAGTATTTTCATCGGATTCAAGTCTCATAACCAGCATACCGTCATTATGCTTAACAAGTGTGAATTCCATATCTCTTGCAAATCCGTGCTGACCCATTTCATATACTTTTCCATTATAAATGCTTTGGTTATCCTTATATTTGCCAATAAGCGGGAAAAGAACAGGTGCAACTCTTTTCCATCCTTCGGGATTGGCGTTCCACATTCTGTGTGTATTGTCAGTTTTACACAATACATCTCTTATTTCACATCCCTTAGAATCCACCGTAACTTTTAAAATGTTGTTTTCTAATACATACTCTGCCATATTGGCCTCCTTTCCGGACATGTTTTCTTTATTGTACACCACAATCTGATATTTTCCAAATCAAAAAAAGCTGACACACAAAGAAGTGCATCAGCCTGAAAAATATGCGGATAACAGGAGTTGAACCTGCACGTCTGTTGACACTAGAACCTAAATCTAGCGCGTCTGCCAATTCCGCCATATCCGCGAACATTTGCTATATTATCATATTCATGAATATGCGTCAATATTGAAACTAAATTCTTTTCTAGTATTATATCTTAAAAAAGAAGAATAATAAAAACTAAAGGGATGCAACAAAATGTTTCAAATTGTTGCATCCCATATTAATTATTATTTATTAACTTTATATGTTATATCGACATCGACATCAAATTCTTTAGCCTGAATTTCAATTTAATTTAAAATCCATTATTAATATATTTATAAATTCACTTTTAAAAACACATTATCCCTGTCATCCTGTTTGATTCCCAAATATCTTTTAGTAATTTCATATGATGAATGATTATATATTTCCATTAACATTGCCGGAGGCGTTCCATATTTCCATGCATAATATCCAAATGTTTTTCTTAAAGAATGGCAGCTTATTCCATTCTCCATATTAAGGGCTTCTGCTACATGTGTAATTATTCTGAATGCCTGTGAACGTGATAAATGCGTTCCCTTTGTTTTTCCTGTAAAAATATAATCATTACCCGAAACACTCTTTAAACTTCCCATGTACATTTCAAATGCATCTATAAGATTATTATTAATTGCTATTCTAGTCTCCTTTCCTGTTTTTCCCTCTTGTACAACAATATGTTTCGCATAATGTTTCCTATCAAAGTCATACACATTCCTCCATTTTAACTGCAACATATCACTAATTCTTAATGCTGTATTAAGTCCCATACATATCAGCATGTAATTACGAAGATTAACCTCCTTATTTAAATAATAACTACGAAAAGCTGTCAGTTCATCTAAGCTCCTGATTGGTTGAGATGTTCCCATATTATTTACCTCCATGTAATTGTTGGGATGCAACAATTTGAAACATTTTGTTGCATGGTCATGGAAAGCAAGGAGGTTTTGAAATGTTAAAGCTCACAATCAAACCCGGTGAATTTATTAATATTGGCAATGATATCCGGGTAGTGTATTCGGGCGGAACAGATGGCAACATTCATCTTCTTATTGATGCCCCCAGAGAACTTAACATTGTAAGAAGTAAGGTTCTTTCCAGAAAAAAAGACAGCTCAGAAAATAATAATCCACATTCTGCTCCGTCTTACTATGCAGAACCTAAGCTCTCGCAGGAGACAGTCTCCAAAATCCGACATCTTATCAAAGAGGATAAGAATACTAAAAAAAATAATACTCAGGATTAGCATGGTAATTCTGTTTATTATAAACACTAATCAAATAGTTATGTCAAGTGCATTTCTATTTAATTAACTAATGGAACGGGAACGGATTCCCTTCCATAAAAATATTATTTATACACGGAGGTATATACTATGGTAGTACAACACAATATGGCAGCTATGAATGCTAACAGAATGCTCAGCGGAGTTGCTTCAGCTCAGTCTAAATCAACAGAAAAGTTATCTTCAGGTTACAGAATTAACCGTGCAGCAGATGATGCCGCAGGACTTTCAATCTCAGAAAAGATGAGAAGCCAGATCAGAGGTCTTAATAAGGCATCTGATAATGCACAGGATGGTATTTCACTTATCCAGACAGCAGAAGGTGCTTTAAATGAGCAGCACTCAATCCTTCAGAGAATGAGAGAGCTTTCAGTACAGGCAGCTAACGGTACAGAGACAGATGACGATAGAGAGGCAGTACAGAACGAAATCGAGCAGCTTCAGAGCGAGCTTACAAGAATCTCTGATACAACAGAATTCAACACAATGAAGTTACTTGATGGTTCACAGTCAGGAAACAAGGTAAATGCTTCTGTAAGTAAGAGTGTATCAGCTGCCCTTACTACTGCAGATCCAACAAAAGAAAAGAGTACAGCAACTATTACCTCAACAGTTGGCAAGGGTAAAGAAATAAGTTATTCAGTAACAACATTGGATAAGAATGGTAATACAACAACAACTAGTATTACGCTTACATCTGGTGGTGCAAATGCTAAGTTCACGGATAAGGATGGAAATGAATATGGAGATGATTTAACTGGTGATACTTCTACAGCAGATGAGACAGCCAAGGCTTTAGCTGATGCATTATCTAAGACTGACTTAGGAAAAACATATAATATAACAGCAGGAACTGGTAGTATTGCATTCGAGGCAAAAGAAGGCGGTGAAACAGCTCAGGTTGCTTTAACATCAGCTTCTGTAGGTACTACGACAACAACATCAGCAACAACACGTAATACAATAGGTGCAGATGCTTATTCTAAATTAGATGCTACTAAGATAAAAGCATATAATGGTAGCGGAAATATTGAAGATAGTATCTTCACAGTTAATGGTGAGAAGTTTGCATTTGTTACAGATTCTACATTATTAGGTGATGATTACAAGGATGTGAATTATGTAAAAACTGCAAATGCTACTCCTACTGGAGATGAATCTGATACTATGGCAGCTTTAATAAAAGCTAAAACAGGTATTGATGCAGCAGCAAATAATACAACAACAATCGATTTAAAGCCATCTTCAAAAGCAACAGGCAAGGGTATTGAACTCCAGATTGGTGCTAACGAAGGTCAGACAATGAGCTTCACTCTTGACGACATGAGCGCTGACGCACTTGGCGTAGGTGTTGGTAAAGTAGATTTAAGTAAGCAGGAAAGTGCTAAGACAGCTACAACAACTATCGATGCAGCTATTAAGAAGGTTTCAGCTGCAAGAGGAAGAATGGGTGCCGTTCAGAACAGACTTGAGCACACAATCAACAATCTTGATACAGCAGCTGAGAATATGCAGACAGCTGAATCTCGTATCCGTGATACAGATATGGCTGAAGAGATGGTTAACTACAGCAAGAACAACATCTTAGCTCAGGCTGGACAGTCTATGCTTGCACAGGCTAATCAGTCTAACCAGGGTGTTCTTACACTCCTTCAGTAATTATTCTGAAATAACATTTTGTTAAATTAATACCCCTGTATCAACAATTCCATGCATGTTGATACAGGGGTTTATATTTTACCGGCATTATGAATTTTTTTCTGCCATTCTCATAACTTCTTTCCATGCTGGCGAGAACAGATAATAACCTATCATTGCAAACATTCCAAAACTGAAAGAAATTGGGAAGCACAACATTACCCATGTTCCATCAAAGTATCTGTTAATAATATAGGCACTTGGAATTCTGACCGCCCAAAGCATAAGAATGTTGACAATTGTAGTATAACGCACCTTTCCGGTTCCGTTTACAATAGCTATTATACAGTTAAAGATAGCAAAAAACCACTGTGAAAGCAGCATGACAACAACATGCCTGCTCGCATACATCAATACCATTTCATCTGATGAAAAGAAACGTATTATAGGTTTATGTATCATTATAAAAAACAATCCAAAACTTAATGTAATAAGACCTGAACACAATGGAATTCTCCAGTGTCCTTCTTTAATTCTTGAGTATTTCTTAGCACCGTAATTCTGACCTGAAAATGTAGTGGCCGCCGAAGACAATCCGGTAATTGCTATGTTAGCGCAGCCTGTAATTCTTCCTGCTACTGCACCTCCCGCCATAAATATAGCACCCTGTGAATTATTAAAGGTCTGTAATGCAACATGTCCTAATGAATAAAGCGAATTATTAAGACCAACCGGCAAGCCAATAGCCAGAATATCCTTCATCATTGTTCCAGAGAATCTTCTCGGCAAAATTGTAAACTGTATCTCTGGAAACTTCTTTCTTATGTAAACAATACTTACAATCCATGAAATAAACATGGCAATACTTGTAGAAAGTGCTGCACCAGCTACATCCATTCCAAAACCTGCAACAAACAGTAAATCAAATACTATATTAGAAACACATGACACAACCAGAAACCATAGTGAAGCCTTGCTGTCTCCAAGTCCTCTTAAAATTCCGGCATTCATATTATACCCCAGATTACCAAGTGTGCCTAAGAATACAACCCTTGTATAGATTAATGCGGCATCCCACACATCCTGCGGCACTTTCATGAATTCCAGAATATATGGTGCTGCAAACCAACCTAGAATTCCAATCGGAATACCTATAATATATATAAATGTTATTGAAGTTCCACATACTGAAACAACCTTTCCCGATTCCCTGGCCCCGGTATATTGTGAAATAAGAATAGACACACCTGTTCCTATTCCTAAAAAGACACATAATAATACTTCAACCGGCTGCGAACTCGTTCCTACCGCAGCTAAAGATGTATCACCACAGTATTTACCTATTACAAGTGCATCAACCGTAGTATATAACTGCTGCAAAACATTTCCAATAATAATCGGTATCGCAAACAGTATAATATTTCTCATGATATGACCTGTGGTCATATCAATCTTTCCTTTTTGTGAATTTGCCATAATATACTCCTATCATTAAATAACCTGTCTGTATCTGTTAATTATAATAATACTGTAATCGAGTTATATATTCTAGTGATTAATAGCATGGAGTACAGAAAAAGTGTCTATGCTATATTTACCACTTCATCATGCCAATAATCCTCATCAAAATCATTAGTTGAGAAATCTAAAATATATTTATCCAATTCATTAACCATTTTATATCCTCTATTAAAAAAGCTGTCTGTATCAAAACAAACAGCTTTTCAACCTAACACAAACAATCGTGTTATTTATTACAATATATAAACTTTTTAATCTGCTAAATAAAAAACATTAGAATCTCTATTATATTTACATTTTACTTTAGAGCCATCTTCATTTGTAACTATAAAAAGATAATCACTTATATATATATTATTCTGATTACCTCCAAATGATTGGGCTGTTAAACGTGTTGCTCGTAAATTATTACTATTGATAAAATCTTGAAATTCACTCGTGTCAACAATACACCCACAAAAATCTATACCAACTGTCGCTTTCGCATTATCAAAATAAGTCTTCTGCAAATCCCAAGTTCCATCTGCCTTATAAGCTATATGTGCCTGAGGCGCTTCTGTTTCAGGCTGGGTTACTGGTGGAGTATATACTGGTTCATAACTTCCGGAATTATTGCTGTCACCAGAATTATTATTATTTCCTTGTTCTTCATTATTATTTGAAGAATTGTCATAATTATTTGAATCACCATTATTTACTTCTTCATTACCTAAAGCCACAACTTCTTCTGCTGTACTTTCTTCTGCAGCTTCTCCAACTGTTGTTTCTTCCGTCGTTATCTCTCCCTCTACAATAATGTCTGCTCTAAACTCCCCTACAATCTCATCTTTATAATATACATTTATAGGGGTT
>ENA-UEPJ01004736-UEPJ01004736.1-human-gut-metagenome-genome-assembly--contig:-NODE-4736-length-10207-cov-62.243040_pt1 | contig 10207 bp, 3 predicted proteins | sample MGYA00242890_ERZ507896 | MGnify/ENA primary metagenome ERZ507896 (study PRJEB26167, sample SAMN06115508) | human gut metagenome | host: Homo sapiens | place: China:Qinghai | collected 2015-08-20... | reverse complement strand
AACGTGATGCAAGAAAAAAATTAGCCCAATCAAATTTAGAACTTACCAAACAAAATTTGGAATACACTGAATTTGACTTAAAAATGGACGTAAGAGAAGCTTATGTTAATTTAGTAGCTGCCAAAGAAATCCTAATCGTATTAGAACAAAGACGAAAACTTTTAAACGACTTGCTTGCTATTGCAAAAAAACGTGTAGCAGCAGGTGAAGTTGAAGAAATTGATGTAATCCAAACAGAAATTGCACTAAATCAACTTGTAATTCAAGTAAATACTCAAAAAGCAAATGTAAAAAGTGCAATGTATGATTTTAACAAAGCTATTAATGTGAACAATAAAACATCAATAAAATATGATGCAGAAGATGACAATTTTTCAGATAAAGAAGATTTTATTGCTCTTTTAAGTCCAAAACCTATGGATAAATTACCATCATTTGATGAAATTTCTCAAAATTCATTAAAAAACAGATATGATATAAAAATAGCTAAACAAGAAATTGATGTTGCTAAAAAAAATCTAATATACGTAAGTCGTCAAAGAGTTCCTGATTTGGAATTACAAGGCGGTTATGGCTTTATGACAAAAGCTACAAGTGATTCAGGTGCATTCACAAACGGAGCATATGCAGCTGCTAATATTGTGAATATTCCACTATTTTATTCATACAAACCTGAAATTCAAAATGCAAAAATGCAAATTAATCAAGCTGAATTACACTATATGTCTGTACAAAATAAAGCTATGAACGATTTGCAAAGTGCTTATGAAAAATTTGTAACAGCAAAGATAAACTTAAATTACTATAACGACAATTTATTAAAAAATTCAAATGAATTAATAAAGGTTGCTAAAAAGAATTACTCAACAGGGAAATCAACTCTAACAACTCTTATCGTAATGGAACAATCATACAGATCAATAGTTGCAGGGTATACTTATGCTCTTGCAGATTATTATAAATGCTGGATAGACTTTTTAAGAGAGGTTAATGTTGAAAACTTTGACCTCAATGAAGAAAGCTTATAAAATAATAAAAAAAGGATAAATATGTCAGGACAGGAAAAATTAATTAAAATAGCTCGCGGACTTGAAAAAGCAGACTTAGTAATAAAAAACGCAAATATAATCAATGTACTATCAGAAGAAATTCACAAAGGTGATATTGCAATTTCTGACGGAGTAATTGCAGGTATTGGAGATGGATATGAAGGTAAAAAAGAAATTGACATAAACGGAGCCTACATATGCCCTGCATTTATTGACGGGCACGTTCATATCGAAAGTACAATGATGCTGCCTGATGAGTTTGCAAAAGCAGTTGTACCCTGCGGTACTACAACAGTTATAATCGATCCTCACGAAATTTCTAATGTTTTAGGATTACATGGCATAAGCTATATGCATGAAGCCGTTAAAAATTTGCCGCTAAATGTATATACAATGTTACCATCTTGTGTTCCTGCAACTCCTTATGAAACCTCAGGATTTGACCTAAACAGTTATGATTTAGCTCTTTTAATCGATAGTCCATGGGTTTTAGGAATTGCAGAAATGATGAATTATTCAGGACTTTTAAATCTTGATAAAAATGTACTTGCAAAACTAGATCTTGCAAAATCAAAAGGTAAAAGAATTGACGGGCACGCTCCGTTTTTAAGCGGAAAAGATTTATGTGCCTACGTTGCAAGCGGTGTAAAATCTGATCATGAATGCACAAATCCTGATGAAGCTATTGAAAAAATTCGTCTTGGCATGTATGTAATGATTAGAGAAGGGACAGCTGCAAAAGATTTAGACGCATTAATCCCAGTTTTAAAAGAAAAAAATACAAGAAAATGTATGTTTGTAACAGATGACAGACATCCAAAAGATTTGCGTGTCCACATCAATGATATGGTAAGACGCGCAGTAGAAGCAGGTGTCGATGTAATAAAAGCAGTTCAAATCGGAAGTTTAAATACCGCAGAATATTTTGGCTTAAAAACTCAAGGTGCAATAGCACCAGGATACAAAGCTGATTTATTGATTCTGCCTGATTTAAAAACTTTCAAACCTGATATTGTAATAAAAGACGGGAAAATTGTTGCAGAAAACGGACAACTTTTAAAAGCTTTTACAAAATTTGAAAAACCATCAGTAAGAAGTTCTATCAACGTTCGTTGGATTGAACAAAAAGATTTTGAAATAAAAGGAACATCTGAATATGTAAATACAATTGAAATTGTACCTCATCAATTGATTACAAAATCATCAATATGTGAAGCGAAATTTGAAAATGAAAAATTATACAGCAATATTGATACAGATACTTTGAAAATTATCGTAATGGAACGTCATAGAGCCACAGGTAACATTGGAAAGGGCTTTGTAAAAGGTTTTAATCTTCAATCTGGCGCAATAGCATCAACCGTTGCACATGACTCTCACAACATGATAATTGTAGGCACAAACGATTTTGACATGTACACAGCAACAGTAGAATTAGTAAAAATGCAAGGAGGAAAAGTCGTTGTAAATAACGGAAAAGTTATTGCAAAATTACCGCTTCCAATTGCAGGATTAATTTCTGACAAAGATTTTGAATATATCATTAAACATTGTGATGATTTGAATAAAGCAGTAAAAGATTTAGGTTGCACACTAGATGATGCTTTTATGACAATGAGTTTCTTATCATTACCTGTAATCCCTGAATTAAAAATTACTGATAAAGGTTTATTCAGTACAAAAAAATGGGATTTTGTAAAAATTAATCCAGAAAACGTCATTTGTAAATAATAAAAAAGCCACCTGATAATAGGTGGCTTTTTTTATTTATTCTTCAATTGTTGTTGTAATATTGCTGTTTTGTATTGTCTGAGCAATCGGTTGATCTTTTTCAAGTAAACTTAAATATAATAGTTTGTTTGCTGTAGCTTGATCTAAGTCTATGAATTGTCCTCCGGCTTTTACATCACTTGCTGATACAATTTTTACATTTGCATTGATTTCTAAATCTCCATATGTTAAATGTACCGGAACAACATCTCCAACTTTTAATTTTTTATTATGTTTTAGAGATACGCCACCTCTTGAGATATCGGAAATTGCAATTACATCATCTGTTGATTCAAAAGTGATTAAATCTTGAGCTTCTTCACCGCCAAATCTCATATATTGACGTTTATCAATAGAATCGACTCTATCACTTACAACACGTTGTTTATATACAGCCTGTCCTAAATCAATATTTGGTAAATCAGGTTCATCAATATCAGTATCTGTATCAGTATCGGTATCTGTATCCACGTCAGTATCAGTATCAATATCGGTATCAATATCTGTATCTGTATCAACATCTGTATCAGTATCGGTATCTGTATCGGTATCCAAATCAGTATCTGTATCAGTATCTGTATCAATATCTGTATCGGTATCAGAGTCAGTATCAATATCTGAATCTGAATCTGTATCTACATCAGTATCAGTATCTGTATCGGTATCTAAATCAGTATCTGTATCAATATCAGTATCGGTATCAGTATCTGTGTCTAAATCTGTATCTGTATCTGTGTCTGTATCGGTATCTGTATCAACATCAGTATCTGTGTCAGTATCAGTATCTGTATCAGTATCTGTGTCTGTATCAACATCAGTGTCAGTGTCTGTATCAGTATCTACATCAGTATCTGTATCAATATCAGTATCTGTATCTGTGTCTGTATCAACATCTGTATCAGTATCAGTGTCAGTATCTGTATCTATATCAGTATCTGTATCGGTATCTGTATCAATATCTGTATCTGAATCTGCATCAGTATCAACAACTTCTTCATCATCTTTAGGTACAACTAAGTTGTCATCATCATTTTCGTCACCTTGTTCATCGCCGTTCGGATTATCTACATAGTTACCATCATCATCTTTTACGCCGTCGTAACCTTCATCTCCGCCTTGAGAACTTCCGCCATAATAGTAATTACGATCAGCTTCATCTTGACCTATTGCTGTAACATCATCAGGTCTTACAGCTTTAGCTCTTATTGAAACTGTTTCACCTTCAGGTGTTGTAATTTTATTTGTTCTTGCATCTTCTTCAACATATGAAAGATTAAATCTTAGCGGATCATCAGATTTAACACCTCTATCTTTACCCATATGGAAGTGATAACCACCAGCATATGCATTATCTGCAACAAGTGTTAAATCTTGTTCATGAGCAGGTCTTCCTTGACCTTGACCTTCAATTTTACCATTTTTTATAATAATTGTAGAATCAGCTGCGTTACTATGATCATCAGGATTATCCCAAGATGTTCCTAAATCTAAAGCTGTAATTTTAACTTTATCAGGATGAATATTTTCATTTGGTCCATAGTAATCTTGAGGATAAGTAGGTACTTCACCTAAATTTTCAATATACATATTCTTACCGCGAGTTGTAATATTAATTTCATTTGCCGCAGTAGTTTCACGAATAAATGTATCTCCTGAAAATTCAGCATTAATAGAGCCTTCACGTGAAATTAATCCACCAACATTAGTTTCTAATTTATCACCGTTAGCAGCATCCATACCTTTAACGTTAATATCTTTTATCGCTAGCATATCAACGCCATATTTTGCATCATCAGTATGGTTTAATTGATCATCCACAGAGCCATAACTTCCGTTATTTTGTCTGAAAGTTAAAGCATTACCATCTTCTCCAATATTGCCACTTGCAATTATTGAAATACCTGCACCTTCAACATTTGGTTTGCTAGGATCTGATGAAGCATTTATAATATCATATGGAGTTTCACCTTTGTTTGTTGAATCATCTGCTAGTAAAATTACTCTACCATCAGCTTTAATTTGATCAACATTCATATTTTTATCTAAGCTTGCAAGGTTAATTACTGATTTATTAGTTCCTTGTGTACTTGTAGCTTTAATCTTACCAACAATTGAAACGTTAACTGATTTAGATAAATCTCTTGCATTTGTTCCAATTCCAGTATAAACGCCATCATTAGGGCCAACTTCTTCACCAATTGCACCATTTGTAACATCTAAGTTTAAATTAGCACCATTTGTAGTTGCAATTAAATTGTGAGTTACACCATTATTTAATAAATTACCATCTGTAACAGTAATATTTACATCTGCATTTGATGAAATATTGTCTTTATTACTTGTATGACCTATAGTCATATTAGAATTTTTATTAGTAAATTGAACTGTATTAGTTTTGTTAGCATGGTTGATGTTAACTTTACCTTGAATATCCATGCCAGATGTTCCATCATTATAAACTAATAAATTAGAACCTTTAGAATTTATAATACCTGTTGAATCTACAAGCAATTTACCTTTATTATTAGTAAATGTTGCAGAACCAGTGTTATTTGTAACATTACCACCAACTAATAGTCCATTAGCACCTGTTTCATTTGTTACAAGTAAATTACCATCATTTTTTACAGTTCCGTTTAAAGCTAATTTAGTACCAGATCCATTATTTGTAAATGTCATAGTACCTTTATTTCTTACAAGACCTGTTGTATCTACAAGCAATTGTCCTGCTGAATTTGTAACAGTTAAATTACCATTTGCATTTGACACTTCACCTGCAATATTAACACCAGATGCTCCTGTATTTGTAATTGTTGTATTACCGGTACCATAATTTCTTACAATACCGCCATCAGCAACAGAAGTTCCTGTCTTTGATGTAATTGTAATTTTACCGTTAGAACTTGCAAAAGCATTACCAGAAGTCATATTATCAGTAGCTACAAGACTATCGAATAAAGTCTTTGCAGCATCATGACTTGTTAAAACTTCTGTATTACCGCCAACACCTGCAACTAAAAGGCCACCATTACCAATAGCAACATTACCGCCTTGTAAATCAACATTACCTCTTGCGATAACAGCACCATTAATATTAATTTTATTTCCTGCTTCATTACCAACTGTTAATACTGATGAATCAAATGTCTTATCAGTATTTACAGCAGTTGTTTTTGACATATCATATCCATCAGGAACAATTACAGAAGTTCCTTCAGGGTCAGACTCATCATATGATACATGGTAATCATTAATATAAAATTGTTGTTTTTGTGGTAAATTTAAAGTTTTAGTCATTGCATCATATGAATTTTGTGTTGGAGTAATAACAGATAAATTTCCAACATTCAAAACACCTGATGCACCAACAACCATGCCACCAGGAGAAATAAACATTAAATTTCCATCATTTTTTAAATTACCATTTACATTTTGTAAAGCGTTTACTATACCGTTAATATTAACACCTTCATTAACGAGCGCAACAAATGTATCAATAGTTCCAGTCTTATCTTTTAATACTAAATCATTACCAGTACCAGATTGGTTTTGCATAACATAATTGTAAATAAAATTTAGAATATCACCTTGACCAAGGTCAATTTTACCAAATTGTTTAAAACCTGTATCACCATTTACTGCATCTGGTTTTATATTCCAAATATTATCACCACCATTTGGTCCAATAATAGATCCATCACCATTTGTAATTGTTGATTGAGCTAATACTTGATATGCTAATGATTGTTGCATTATAAAAAGAAAACTTAATGTTAATGCTATAAATTTGTTTAAGTTAATCTTTTTCTTTTTCATTTTACGAACCTCGTACATATTTTGCACATAAACACTTATATATAAGTATATAAACGGTTTAAATAGGGAATTCTTTACTCTTTTTAATAAAATGTTTACAAAAATTTATATTTTACATAAAGATAGGAAGGAAACCTTCCTATCCTTTTTATGAACTTATTGTTCCTTGGGCTTTTACAAGTTTTTTACCCTGTGGATTTACATTGACACCTGCGATAGTTCCTTTAACCCCCTCAGGAATTGTTTTATAAACATCTTTATAATTATCAACAGGAACCAATTTTTTACCGTTAACTTCTAAATCTTTAAACAAATAGAAGTTTCTATTTGACATTTCACCATTTATTTTACCTTTATAGGCTTTAGCAAAATCCCTTGCACTTACTGGTGTACCATCTTCATATTTATATAAAACATGGTATGCAGCAGGACCTTGCCATTTTACAGCAGGTAATGCTTCAACATTGTCTCCAACTTCCATTTGACAACTTCTTGTCTCTACTGTTGTGAATTGTGGAATTTCAAGAGATAATGTTTCTCCACTTTGTTCAGTATTTGAAACTTCTTTTGTTAAAGCAAATACATCATCTATATTACGGCCTCGTTCATGAACCCTGCCCATTGTTGAAAGACCTGTTGCAGCTCCACCAATAGCACCTAAGATACCTGCATTTTTTGCATTATCTAAATATTTGTTATCTGAACCGCTATATTCTTGTCCTTTTGCTTCAACTTGTCCGCTATATTCTTGACCTTCAACATTTTGAGACCAATCTTGGCCTTTAACGTTTATATCTTTATTAACAGTTTTAGAATATTCTTCACCGTTGACTTCATACTTAAATGTTGTTTTATCATGGATAACTCGATCTGCAGTGGTTCCAGAAATTACTCGATCTGCAGTTTTACCTGAATATGATACCATTTGAGAGGCAGTAGTACCTGCAACTTCCAAAGCACCTGATAATAAAGAACCTAATCCACCGGTACCAAATCCGATAACAGCACCAAGACCTGCATTTTTCAATACATGCAACAATCTTTTGCCTGCGGTAGTATTTTTATCAACACTATAACCTGCAGATTCAACCATATCTCTTAAAGAATTCAATTCTTTATTACCAATTGAATTATTAGAATTTCCAATTATATTTTCAAATTTTAAAGTTCCAGTTTCTCCATAAGGAGAAGGTAATTTCATATCCAATACACTTCTACCTTCTTGAAGTGTCATATTCAAATCTTTCAAGAAATTTTCTTTAGCATTTTTATCATCACCAAATAATACTTCCATTTCAGCATCAGTTGCTCTTGAAGGATCACAACATATACCCATAAATGTTTTCCATTTATCTTGACTAAATTTGAAATATCTATCTTTGCCATTTATATTAGCTTTAAAATATCCGTTATTTTCGTCTTCTTTAAATTGACTTGGATCAGTAATTTCATCACATAACATTGTAGGACAAGCTTTTACAAGAGCACGACCTTTTTTACCTATATCGGTATGAACTTTACCATCTTCAACAGAATCTTTTCTTGCACTTTTTGAAAAATGTACTGTTGTATTAGGAACATCCTGTTGTACTTGTTGATTTTTTACAAAGTCATTAGCTTGTTCTTTTGCAAAATATTTATCATCTTCTGCAACTTCTTTTGGACTTCTGTTTTTTAATACATCTGAAGTTGCCATTAATCTCAACAAAGTATTAGAATCATAGCCACAAGCTTTTGCCATACTTAGAAGAGCACCTTTTCTTTTTAATTCAGGTGTTAATTTCTCAAAACTATCTGGAATACCAATAACATTAGAATCTTTTAAAGCATCCATAATTTGTTGTTGGTCTTCAGCATTTGTTGAATTTTGAATTTCATTCACCAATGAATTGAGTTTTTCTTTATCTTTTGCATCAGTGTAATTATTTATATACATTTGTATAACATCAGCATCATCACGTTGGATTTTCTTTTCTTTTGTACCACCAATTGTTGTTTTATATTCCAACATATCTGCCATTTTTTTATCTATTTGTTTATTATATTTTCTTTCTGCAACATAAAGATCAATTGCATTTCTTAATTCAGGATCTGCATTTGCAGCCAAATTAGCATATTCTCTTTCAGCATTTTCTTGAAGTTGCTTACGTTCTTTTCTGTTTTCACGTAAATCAGCCGGAATATCAAGAATATTTTCTTTTGTTGTAGTTGTTGTTGTCAAACCAGCTTCAACAGATGCAGATCTTGCATCAGTTTGTTGATAAGCAGTTTCACCTACTTGTCTATCCAATTTTGCACGTAATGCTTCTTCATTTTTTACTGCATAACGTCTATCTGAAACAGGAGCTTCACTAATAGTCCCTTCTTCTCCTAATGTACTAATTACTTCAGGAGCTGAATCTTCTGTAAATTGGATATATTTCTCAGCTTTAGGATTAACAAAATTAGCTTTATGTTTTTCCGCAAAAGCTTTTAATGCATCATTCAATGCATTTGCATTTGCGCTATCAAAATTTACATTTCCGTCTTGATCTAATGATAAATTCTTCTGTTCACTTAAAAATTTCATAAATTCAGTTTTTAAATTATCATCAGCTAATCCCATTCTTTCCATTATCATGGAAGAAGAAACTGAATAAGATTTTACCGGTTGGCCGATAACTTCACCTTTTGGAGTTTGAGTTACCGTCTTTTCAACAGCAGTTCCCATAACGGGTTTTTCTGCAGCATTTGCTCGCTGAGCAGGCTCATTAACGCTTACAGCTGATGCATTGTCTACAATACCAACTTCTTTTTTATAAGCATCAAAAATTGCTCTTGCTTCTTGTTGTGATTTAGCAGCACTTAAACGTTTTTGTAATTCTAATTGTTGTTCAGGTGTAAATACTGTTGATCCTGTATTGTTAATTTGCACACTCATAATGAACCCTTTCTCTCAATTTTCAATTATTTGCATTGAAAATTGATTGCTTTTATACTTCTCTATGTCCATGTAAAAACATTTTTTAACTGAAAATTGCCTATCTTGTTAGTTTTAATTTGTATTTTTTAGTAAAATTGTTGATTTTACAGGCTTTTAGAGAATTCTTTTTCGTTACATTTGTTAATACTTTATATATATTTAGTATATATAAAGTATTTGTATCCACATTTATTTAAGATTTTTTTGACACACCTTAAACATAGCTTCTACAAATTTGTTATCGGCTGATACAAATAAAACCTTTAAAAATCTTTTATCATATGTTACATTTATTTACATTTTGTATTAAAATATTATCGGTGTATAAATGGATAATATATTTGAAAAACTTGCAAAATCTAATTTCAGAAGTAAATTTAAACTTAAACAAAAAGAAAAAGATTACATTGCCCAAAAAGGAATTGACGTAATAAGATCTCATGCATGCGATTTTATCTCAAAACGTTTAGCCCCAAAAGACATTCCAAATGATGGGAAACAAACACCTATGAAAGGTCACCCTGTATTTATTGCACAACATGCTACTGCAACTTGTTGTCGCGGCTGCTTATATAAATGGCACAAAATACCTCAAAACACAGAACTTACA
>ENA-UEPJ01004732-UEPJ01004732.1-human-gut-metagenome-genome-assembly--contig:-NODE-4732-length-10215-cov-4.744328_pt1 | contig 10215 bp, 17 predicted proteins | sample MGYA00242890_ERZ507896 | MGnify/ENA primary metagenome ERZ507896 (study PRJEB26167, sample SAMN06115508) | human gut metagenome | host: Homo sapiens | place: China:Qinghai | collected 2015-08-20... | reverse complement strand
AAATTTCTTCTTGTTATAATCTTACCAGTTCGCACCGAAAACGATGGTATCTGGAAGAAACAGGCAGGGAAAGTCTACATTGATGGATGCGTATTTCAATACGCTGACAGGAAAATTGGCAGACGGTACACTTCCGAGCGGTGTCAGGAGAAAAATTGATGGCGAGGAAGTTGAGGGTGATGTAATCAGAGAACTGGTTATTCTTATTGACGGAGTAGAAACCGTGATCCGCAAGGAAACGAAGAAAGGCAAATCTTCCAGCACCACAAAATATCAGGTGGATGGTTTCGATTATAACAAGAAGAAATTTGAAGAATATCTTAGCGGTATCGCAGACCCGGAAGTGATTCTGATGTGTAGTAACGCCAGAATATTTCTGAACGAAATCCGAAAATCTTCAGTGGGAGCAAGAGGACTTCTTGAAAAAATGGCGGGATTTGATATTGCAGATTTTATGAAAAATCATTCCGAAGTATCGAAAATCACAAAAGGTCATTCAGTAGAAGAAACCATGAAGAAGCTCAATAAGGAACGACTTGACTGGAAGAAGAAACTGGATGCCAAGAAAACAGAGGTTCAGTCCGCGAGAAGCAAGGAAATTGAGTATACAGACCGAACAGAAGAGAGAGAAAGTCTTCTGGACAAACTGAATGAGTTGAAACAGAAAATGCAGCAGTTGTTAGATTCCAGTAAAGCATACGATGAACTGTCCTATGAGATTACGGGATTGAAGAAATCCATGAATGCACTGGTTGCGGATGCAGAGAAAGAACGAAGAAATGTAGCTTCTTTATATAATGACCGCTTTTTTAAGAAAAAACAGGAAGAAGAAAATCTTCGCACGCTTGAAAACCTTCTGGCAACTGCTGAAAAGCCGGAACGTATACAACAGAGAATTACAGTATTGCAGGAGAAATACAAGCAGACATATGTATCCAGTTTCGATGATTCTACACTGAAAGAAATTAAAGCAGAGGAATTCAATCCAGAATCGACTATCTGTCCGACTTGTGGACAGAATCTTCCAGAAGATCAGATTGAACAGCTTAAGTCAAATTTCGAGAAGATTAAACAGGTCAGAATTGATGCAGAACTGAAAAAGAAAGAACAGTTCGAAAAAGATAAACAGCAGAAACTCAGAGAAATCAACGAAGATGGACAGACGGAAGTCTCCAGAAAGAAAGAAGTAGACAAGTCACGCGGAGAACTGGAATCTCAGATTGAACAGACAAAGCAGAACATTGCAACACTTGCATCCGAGGTTGTTCAGATTAAGCAGAGATGGAGAAGTATGCCAGAAGAACCGGATATGTCCGGAAACGAAGAATACCAGGCATTGTTAGCCGAAGTCCAGAAGAAGCAGGAACAGATGGACAGCATGGCAAATAACTCTGATGAGAAAGAAACCGTCATGCAAGAGCGGATGGAAGTAGAACGCCAGTTAGCACAGATAGATGCAGATATTCGGCAGCAGGAAAAAATGAAGCAGGAAAAAGCGGACGAAATCGAACAGTTAGCAAAAGAACAGAGAGAAATTTCCCAGAAAGAATCCGATGTTCAGTCACAGATTGATTTGCTGAAAGAGTTTTCCATTCAGAAGAATCAGGCACTCGCAGATACAATTAATCCACACTTTAAACATTTCCAGTTCCAGTTTTTGGACTACACAGAGGACGGAGAACCAGTGGAAGTATGCCGGATGATCGTAGATGGTATTGATTACTTCAACGGGCTGAACCACTCTGATCAGATTCTGTGCAACATTGACCTTGTGGCAGGATTACAGGAACTGAACGGATTGAAACTTCCAATTTGGATTGACGATGCAGAATCTGTGAATGAAGAACGATTCCCGAAGATGGAACAGCAGGTTATCTACTTGAAGGTATCTGAAAATGATTTGAAAGTGGAGGAATTCTAATATGACGTACAATATTCAAGAAGCTATCAAGGCACAGGAACAGTTCTGCGACAAGAACGAATATCCGTGTTTTGCACCGGACAATGGTATCTGCTGGGATTGCCACCAGAACATCTATTCCGAAAATGGAAGAACCAGATATGGTAAAGAAACTCATGGTATATCAGTAGAAAGTGCTGGACACCATCTGATTACAGGATGCCCGTTTTGCAGTAGAAGCTATTGTGATTAATTGATAAAAGTGAACTGCAATGGATTGGCTGGGCGGTGAAGTGTAGCGCGGCGCAGGGCAATGGAGGAGCAGAGAACAGAGTTGCTGTGGAACTGAATAGAAGAGCCAAGCACAGTTAAGGAATAGCACAGATATGAGTGGCAAAGAAACGCGGGGGAAATGAAATGCGAGGAGAGGCCTAGTAAAGCAAAGGAATTGAAAAGCAAGGCAAAGCAGAGTATTGGAAAAGCTATGAAAAGCAAGGCAAAGCAATGTGACGGAAATGCGTCGGAAGAATAATTATAATTATTGAAAAGGAGAATTAAAATGGAAGAAAACAAAAATGCAGTATTAACACAGAATCAGGAAAAGAGAACACCGGTAAAGTTAAATACCGATTTCAGCTTGGGAATCTTCGGAAGTTCAGATAACTTTACGATGGCAACTCAGATGGCGAAGGCATTCGCTCAGTCAACAATTGTCCCTCGAGAATATCAGGGCAATTTTGCGAATGGTCTTGTGGCAATCGACATGGCAAACCGCCTGAAAACAAGCCCTCTTACAGTTATGCAGAATCTCGATGTTATTCAGGGAAGACCTGCATGGAGAGCTACTTTCTTGATCGCTATGATTAATAGTTCTGGAAAATATGATATGGAGTTACAGTTTGACGAGGAAAACGACAAGAATGGAAATCCATATGCTTGCACCTGCTGGACCGAGAAAAATGGACGCAAGGTGACCGGAATTAGAGTCACTATGGATATGGCAATAAAGGAAAAATGGGTAGAAAAAAATGGTTCTAAATGGAAAACCATGCCGCAGGTAATGCTGAGATACAGGGCCGCTTCTTTCTTCTCAAGAATGAATTGCCCTGAGCTTTCAAACGGTCTTTATACAACAGAAGAGGTAGTGGAGATTGCAGACTCAGATTATAAATCCTATGATCTGGAAAAAGCCGTTCAGGAAGATATTAAAAATCATGCCAACAAAGAGGAATTCATTCCAGAGCCAATGGCAATCGAGGAACAGCCGAAACAGCCGACAGTTGCAGAAGTTGTCCAGTCAGCCGAGAAAGAACCAGTTCCGGCAGCAGTTGTCGAGCCAGAGATTCCAGATTTTATGAAACAGGAGGAAATGTGATATGGACAATAAAGAAATTTTGCAGAAAGCAAAGGAACTGGTTGAACTTCTGGAAAAGCAGGAAAAAACCGGAAATGTTGAGTTGTCAACGCTGAAACGAGGAGAAGTATTTCAGACCACTGGAAAGCGTAAATACAAGGTTCTGGAACAGTATGGAGATACAACGAAAATTATTTCACTTGATCTGGTGAAAGAAAATGTGGAATTCGGAGACAACACGGATTACAACAAATCAAATGTAAAGAAGTTATGCGACATAGAAATCTTAAAGGATTTTGAGGAAGAATTTGGCGCTGAAAGCATCGAAGAGCATACGGTAGATATTATTACCGTGGATGGACAGAAAGTCGGAAGTGTAAAATGTAAAATCCGTCCAATTACATTTGATGAAGCACGAGAATACACAGATATTACACCGAACAATGATCTGAACGACTGGTATTGGACGTTGTCGCCATGGTCGACAGAAGAACGTGGTTGGAGTAAAAGCTGTACCGTTGTTTCCCCTTCGGGCAGTATCAGCAACTACAGTTACAGCAACGGGTATGGTGTTCGCCCAGTTTGTATCTTAAAATCTAATATCTTTGTATCTAAGGTGGAGGAATGATTATGAAGAAAAATCTGAAATATTTTGAGGATGAATTATCCCGATTAAGTAAAGAGTTCACGGAATTCAAGAAAAAGCACATCGGAAAGCCGGAAATCGGAAAAGCTATTGAACTTGCAGGTATGGAATGGCTGATTCTGGATAAGACAGAAAAAGGATATTTTGCCATTTTGAATGGATTTGATGGAAAAGAAAGAACATTTGATTCAGCTTCAAATAACTGGATTTTGAGTAAACTGAGAAATGAGTTAAATGCTCGTTTTCTTAAAAAAATTACGGACAAGCTTGGGAAAGATGCAGTTATTGAGTTTGATCGAGATTTACTTTCTATGGACGGTCAGACGGAATACGGACATTGTAAAGATAAGATTTCATTTTTGACGGTTGATGAATACCGAAAATACAGAAAATTACTTCCAAATATGGATAAATGGTGGTGGCTGCTCACTCCATGGAGTACACCAGTAAATGATTTCAGCACAACAATTACCGTTGTTTCCCCTTCGGGCGTTATCGGCGGCAACCGTTACTTCAACGAAAATGGTGTTCGCCCAGTTTGTATCTTTTCTTCTTCAATCTTTGAATCAGGAAATGATGATTGATGGCGAATGAAGATTTAAAGGTAATAATAAAGGCCAAGCAACTTGCAAAGCATACATTAATAGTTACGAGTAATGCCAGACGATACCCGAAAAAATACAGGTTTTCACTTGTAGATAAAATGCAAAATAAAGCATTGGAAATTTATGAGTCACTATTTGAAGCCAACCGAACTGATCTGAAAGATTATAAAAGAGAGCGATTAGAACTTCAAACAAAAGCCATTACTCATTGTGATGAGTTGATGTACTTTATAGAACTTTCATATGAATTAGGAATTATCAATTCCGGTGGAATGGAAGCATGGTCGCAAATGGTAAAAGATATAAAGTACATGACTATTTCATGGAGAACAAAAGACAGAAAAAGATAATTTTCACAGGTTATGCACTGCGAATACCGTTGTTTCCCCTTCGGGCAATATCAACAACAACAATTACAACAACGAAAATGGTGTTCGCCCAACATGGATCACATGCAGACAGAGTAAGCGTAAAGCTGAAATCAGAAAAGATACAAGCAAATGCATAACCTTTCCGCAATGGACAAATATAAAGGAACAAAATAAATGGATAAAGAAATTGTTGCAAATTTTGAGAATTTATATCGTTCTTACAAAAAGGTTAAGAGCGGCAAGAGATTTAATTCAGGTACTGCAAGATTTTCTAATTTGTCTCTTGAAGGCATTCATCTCTTGAAGGAACAATTGGAAAGTCAAACGTATACCATAAATCTGTATAATAAATTTCAAATTCATGAGCCAAAAGAGCGAACGATAGAATCATGTACATTTAAGGACAAAGTAGTGCAGAGATGCTTTTCTGATTACATTCTGACACCGAAACTTGAAAATATCCTGATTAAATGGAACACTGCCGGGCAGCAAGGAAAAGGACAACACATGGCAATGGACGGGTTGAGAAATCAAATGTTGGATTTCTATAAAAGAAATGGAATGAATAGTTGGATTGTAAAATGTGATATTCACAAATACTTTTATTGCATAGACCATGAAATCATGAAAGATGTTTTGGATTATTACTTTGATGATGATTTTACAGTCTGGTTGAACCGTTTGTTTATTGACAGTACAGGTAATCCCGGGCTTCCATTAGGAAATCAGGTAAATCAGAAGTACGCATTGTTGCTTTTACATTCACTGGATCAGATGATAACGATTGAATTTGGAAATCCATATTACGGACGATACAACGATGATTTTTATGTGATTTGTAAAACGAAAGAAGATGCCAGAGAAATTCTTGAATCAATCCGAATGATGATTGAAAGCCTTAGACTGGAACTAAACCCTAAATCACAAATTGTACCGTTTCGCATGGCTTGTGTTATCTGGGCTTTCATCATTACGTGACTGATAAAGGAAAATATATCAGAAAATTGCGTGGCGATAAGAAAAGAAAAACACAGAGAAAAATCCGAAGATGGGTACGGGCAATGAATGACGGGAAGATGTCGATAGAAAAATTCGATGAAAAATACGGAGCATGCAAGAATCATATGCTTCATGGGGACTGCATTAAATTATGCCACAGTATGGATTTAGAAATTGAAAGGAGAATGAAGTGAGATTAATTAGTCAGAATGGGGAATTTGATGTTCCTTATGAAATCGCAGCATTAAGTAGAACAGAAAATATCATAAGAGTATATGTGCCGATAGTTGGTGAAAAAGGAACAGTCATGGCTCGTTATTCGACAGATGAAAAAGCCAAGAAAGTTATGGAAATGTTGCATCGCGCTTACCACGATGCGGTGACACATGATAATGTATCAGCATTTCGATTTCCAAAGGATGCTGAAGTATGAAATGCGAGTATTGCAGACCTGTACGAGACGATAACGAAGACTTGATTTACACAGAAGTTAATGGAGACTGCACTAATTTTACACAAATCAGATATAAAGGCGGAGAATACAGGCTTTACACAGTAAATGCATTCATCAGAATTAATTACTGCCCGATATGTGGAAGAAAATTGAAAGCGAGGTGATTCAAAATGTTCATGCGAGTAATTTCAACAGGAAGTACTAAAGGAAATTGTTACGCTTTGCAGTCAAGTACAGGCGAGATTGTTCTTCTTGACTGCGGATGCAACTACAATAAAATCCTTAGAGGGATTGACTACCAGATAAGCAATGTTGAAGCTGTATTTCTTTCACATGGGCACGGAGATCACACCGAAGCATTCAAGGAAATAATGAATGCAGGCATTCAGATTTACACCAATGACGAGACAGTTGAGGACATGAACATCCGAACAGGTGAGCTGATGAAAGGCGTTCCAGAAAGATACCCATTTAGAGTTGGTTCGTTTGTCGTGACTCCATTTGAGCTACCGCATACGACATACGATAAGGATACAAAGCAGCTTGTACCTTGCCCGAACTATGGATATTTAGTGGAGCATAAGGAAATGGGAAGTGTTCTGTACATGACGGATTTTGAGTACTGCATATATAGTTTCCGCAGAATGCAAGTTGAGCATCTGGTAATTGAATGCAACTACTGTGAAGAATTGGTGGACAGGTCAGAAGCTAACTACAGCCATAGATTAAAAGGGCATTGTTCTTTGTCAACTTGCAAGCAATTCATTAAACAGAATCGCACAGAATCACTTCGAACGGTAACACTGGTACATTTGAGTGGACAGGCATCAGATGCCTGTAAAATACGGCAAGAAATACAGGAAGTCGCAGGAGACAATGTTCTGGTTCAGATCGGACGGGCTGGATTAGAAGTTGACTTGAATTTGTGCCCGTTCTGAAAGGAGGAATTTTTATGGAGATGGCAGACTGTAGCAAATGTAGATTCCGTAATTGCTGTACATTGGCATGGGATTACGGTTCACTTTATTGTAATGATTACGAGGAGGAAGATACATGGAACATTTCTTAGAAGCACTTAAAAAACTAAAGAAGCCGTCAACTCACAGCAATCCAGAGGACGTTGACCCGTTATTTTGCAGGTACAACAAGGGTTGGAACGATGCGATCGAAAAGGTCGAGAAACTGTTTACAACGATTTCTAAGGAGAAAAAACATGAATAAAGTAATTTTGATCGGACGTTTGATTAAAGATCCAGATGTCCGAATGGGAACAAATGATACTAAGATTGCCAGATACATACTTGCAGTTGAGAGACAGTATCGCAAAAACAATGACCGTACATCAGACTTCATAAATTGTGTTGCACTTGGAAAGAATGGCGAGTTTGCCGAAAAATATCTGTATAAAGGTATTAAGATTGCAGTTATCGGAACTTGGCAGACTGGAAATTACACTGACAAGGACGGAAAGAAAGTATACACAAATGATTGCCTTGTGGAAACACATGAGTTTGCAGAAAGCAAGAAGAACCAGCCAGAAGAACAGTCGCAGCCACCAGTTCCAAATCCAGAACAGGACACAAGTGGATTCATGGATATGCCGTCAATTATGGATGACGAACTTCCGTTTAATTAAGGAGTGATTAAATGGTACAAACAGGACAGATTATTTATTTTAGCAATCAGAAAATGATGTGCTTTGATGTTGAATCCATTGAGGATATTACTGAACCACCAGAACAAATAGAAACTACATCGGTTTATGGCGAAACAAGAACGTATGTTCCGGCAATGATGAATCCGACAACTCTTATTGTCACTGGAAAGGAACTTGTAAAACTTGACCCAACAACCATGAAACGTATTGCCAGATACAATCTTGAAGAAGAGAACGCAGCACTGCTTAAAGAAATCGAAGAACGTAAAAAGGTAATTGCAGATCTCGAACAGAAAGAACAGGTTTTGCGCGACAGGTTTAGAAAAGCAATAGCTACATTTAAAGAAATCATGGAAAATGGTTACTATGATGATGGTGAAGAAGAGGATGAAGATGAATGGGAGTGATTAAATGAAACCAGTTTTGGAAACAAAATCTACATACAAAGGTTATCCATATGTGGTTCTGTTTATGCCCGGAGCATACAGATGCGGATATGTTGGAGTACCTTATAGTCACAAGTTATCAAAGAAAGATGTTGATGACTTAGGCTATCTTAGCTGCCATGGTGGAGTTACTTATGCAAAATCGCATTTATATAATTGTGATGATAAAGATACATGGTGGATTGGATTTGATTGTGCTCATTGTTTTGATGGATACGATATTGAGTTAGCGAAACAGCATTTCGGGGACGATCCAGACTTCAAAAGAATTTTTCACATAATGGAAGATTTCTGGAGAGAATCAAACAAAGATTCAGAAGTTGAAATCCGTTCGCTTGTTTATGTCAAAGATGAGTGTAAGAAACTCATTGATCAGATTGAAAAGGAGTGATGATTAAGGGATTATAGACAAATATTTGCCATGAAGCAAGAACGAGAAAACCGGATACAAAAAATATGTCCGAGTATTCCAAATTCTAGTGGTATATATGCGTTTTATCGGACTGATGAAGCCGGAATAAACCGGGCATACTGCGGGCAAGCACTTAGACTTCGTGAGAGATGTGCGAGCCATTTAGCAGAATATGACCATATAGCATTAAGCCTTAAAAAGCATAAGTTTTACAGTGAAAGCAATCCTACTGGTTGGAAACTTGCATACAGAACTTGTCCCAAAAGTGAGCTTGACCAAAAAGAAATTGAAACGATCAAGGCTTTTGCAGATAAAGGTTTCCAGATGTACAACATTACAGCTGGCGGACAATCAACCGGTAAGCAAGTAACAGGGCAGTACAAACCGCCTAAGACATACAGACAGGGTATACAGCAAGGCAAAATAACCCTTGCAAGGGAATTAAAGCATATCATTGATACTCACTTAGAAGTATCAATCAGACCAGAGAAATCAAACAATAAGGTGTCCATAAAGGCACTCGAAAAATTCAACAATCTTCTTGATGAAGACTCTTACAAATGATAAAGCTGCCGGTTCTGACAGAGATAAAATTCCATACAAAAGATAACTACAACTGAATAATGCACGCCCTCTGGGACTGGAACAGTGCGATTCACTTCCTGGCATAGTACGCTATCCATTCCCGGAGAGCAAAAGAAACGAGGTAATCACATGGTAAGTAAATACAACACCGAAAGAAAGTATCGCGAAGGCAAAAGCTGTTGTACAGATGACAATGACTACTTATGACGAAACACTCTGCAAGATTTTAGAGCCGAATGTTTCTACAACCTATGAGAGATTTGAAGCACTTATGCAATTTAAAAAGGCAGGGATTCCAACTGTCGTGTGGCTGACACCTATATTACCTTTTATAAATGATACAAAGGAAAACATCAATGGTATTCTTGATTACTGTATGGAAGCTGGCGTAAAAGGAATCATATGCTTCAACATGGGAGTTACATTAAGGGATGGAGACAGGGAATATTTTTATCAGGCATTGGACAGATATTTTCCAGGGCTTAAGAAAAAATACATCTATACATATGGAAATGCATATGATCTGGCAAGCCCTGATAACGAGAAACTTATGGATATGTTCAGAAAAAGATGTGCCGAAAATAGAATTATCTATGATCCAAATGAGTGCTTTTGGTATCTTCATGAGTTACCGGATAAATATGTTCAGATGTCTTTGAATTTGACATAATAACAGCCAGAGGTGGGAGTCATCTCCCAGCTGATATATATAGTTAATAAAGAGAGGTGCATATGCTATGCCAGGTATACTCGTGGTTGAAGATGATGAAAATTTAAATCGTGGAA
>ENA-UEPJ01004726-UEPJ01004726.1-human-gut-metagenome-genome-assembly--contig:-NODE-4726-length-10224-cov-23.666010_pt1 | contig 10224 bp, 7 predicted proteins | sample MGYA00242890_ERZ507896 | MGnify/ENA primary metagenome ERZ507896 (study PRJEB26167, sample SAMN06115508) | human gut metagenome | host: Homo sapiens | place: China:Qinghai | collected 2015-08-20... | reverse complement strand
TTTTGCATTTATTGCCGGTGACGCATGGAAAGTACTCCAGCCGCACCAAGGTAAACAAGACGTAGGAGAAGTGAACGTCCTTCTGACACAACACTGCCTTCTGAAACAAACTTAATATTATATTTATTTCTTGCATAATAATAATTGATTGTTGTGCTTCCATCAGCACTTACTCTCTGTGATAAAGCTGCCGGAGTCATAAATCCGTTTCTTATGTCAGGCTTTGGTGATACCTCTGTATCAGTCTTAGCTGTCTCCTGCTTTGAAGAAGCTGCTGTATACACACCATCCGTTCCTTCCACATAATCAACAACATTATAAGTCATATCAGCTGCTTCCCACTTCGCATATACAATTCTGTCCTCATTAGGCATTACTGACGGAATAGTATATTTCTTTGTAAGTGCTTCATCTGTATACCAGCCTGCAAATGTATAGCCCTGTTTAACAGGATCTTCAGGCTTTGTAATTACTTTATTGTATTTAGATATTATAGCATCTACAACTGAACCTCCGTTAGTCTGGAATGCTATATAATATCCATCTCTTAAATTATCCCAGTGCAGAGAAATCTTTCTTGTTATTGGCTTAGTATTAAAAGAACCCTTCTGACTCTTCCATGTTATTATCATCTCACCATCCTGCTGAGGTTCACTGCCTGGATTAACCTCAACTATATTAGTCTCAGGATCATATGAGAACGCCGGATTAGTCATTGTTATAGAAAAATATCTGTCACTGTCATCATAAACCTTAGTAAAATACTCATTATTATCGTCAAGACCTTCTTTCATATCAAGATACTGCATTTCAAAATATGTATCAGGAAGTCTTACAGTCTTAACATCTCTCTTCATCTTGATATCTTTAACAGATTCCTGACCGTATGCGTAATCACATACATTTTCAACTACACCAACACTGTACAACGGCCATTGCTTCTCAAAAAGTGTAGGATTATAACTAAATGTTCCTGAAAGTGCCTGTGCCAGAAAATTAACCTCCATATACACGCCTATTTCCATGTATATAGCTCCCATTGAGCTTGCTGTTCTGCCCTGCGAAGCTGCGTATTTCAACTGATAGTACAGATATCCCCATACCTGGGCGTATCCACCAACCTCTGCTGTAAATCCAACACTTGCAAGTTTTGTTGATATAAGACCTACAGCCACACTCAGCCTTATTCCTGCCCGTATTCCTATTGTTCCTATTGCATATACCGAGAACTCATACTGTTCTTCGCTTAAATCAATCGAATCACTTGTAACCTTTCTGTCAAATACCATAATGCTGTAAACATATCTCTTGGCATTCTTATACCAGTAAGTCATGCCCATTGATATATTAACATTGGCAGAAACAACGAATTCAACCTTAAACTCGATATCAATAATTCCAATAACCCTTACATGTGACTCTGTTAGAGACTTACTGTATAATTCAACCCAGTCAGCCTCATCGTCAAGCATATCAGAGTATCTTTCAGCCAGACTCTTCGCAACAGATAACTCACTGTCATCATCGGAATCCTTAATATCTTCAAGTCTTGTAGATAAATCCGACTTGTCAGATATATATGTAGTTCCGATTTCCATCATATTCTTAAGTTCTTCTGCTATTCCATTAATCACTTCATCAAGTTTAGAAGAACTTTCGTCATCATCATCTTCTTCAGCAGTTCTTACATTAACATTAAAATTAATTCCAGTATAATCATACAGATCTAATGAAACCGCAACACGGTAGTCATCAATATATGGGAATATGCCCCATACTTTCCATATAGCCTTACCACTTACATTAATATTAATCTTAACTTCCTGCTCAAATGTTGCTGATACAATTACCTTCATATTAGAGAATGAAATCTCAACGCCAATATCAAGAGCAAGTCTTAATCCACTTACATTCTCAAAATGTTTTAAATCAGTTGATAGATTAGCTCTTACGTGGTCAAGCTTCACTTCCGGTTTCTTGCTGCTATATAATGCAACATTGCCCTGAGCCTTATCCTGAAGATAAGTTATATCCTGCGGCACAATGCTGATATCGGCATCCATAGTATCAGACAGATATTCCTGAAGCTCCTGATAAGAATTCGTTCTTACAACAGCCTGTGCAACCTCATCTACAACGCTCTGTGCAAATCCACTATCAACAGCCTGCTGCTCAACGCTCTGTTCAATGCCACTGATATCCTGATTCTGTAATATACTTTCACCGCTCACATTATCAGTCTGATATACATCCATGGCTGCCTGGACTTCATCCCATGTCACATTCTTATATGTGATTATATAATCAGCATTATTAGTTGAAACATTTGTTATAACAGCGTACTGTATCTCATCATTCCCCGTTGCATACAAAGCAAGATAATCGCCTGTATCAACTGTTGTATCTTCATCAAGTCCAAGTCCTGTTCCAAGACTGTCACTGCCATATGACATTTTATTCTTTGTAATTGTTATGCTGTCATTATCAGGATTATTATCCTTATCATCAGCTACATTAAAAGGAAGAACATCAGGAACGAAGAGTATCTCCTCTGCTGCCATACCCCTGTAGGAATATTCATTTTCCTTAGCTGATGTAATCTCAAAGAACGAAACATCATCATCAGATATAACACTGCCATCTAACTGTGGTACAACATCTCCGTCATATACTGCAATCTTATCTCCTGCATTAAGTGTACTGTCCGAATATGTAAAGCTTCCTGTAGTTTTAACAGCTTCCTGACTTTATGTACTTAATGTCATCCCTAAGATTCACATTAGTTACATCCGGCTTATAAACTGTAAAATCATATTCTCTTATTGTCTGGTCATAGCCTGTGAAATACAGCCTGTCATCTGAAAGTTCAAGACGGTAGCCACAGCCTTCCTGCCATGTGCCATTGCATTTTATTATAAATGTATACGCTCCATCATCTAATACACTTCCGGCTGTAACATCTATTGAAGTATTCTCAGAAGAATCGCTTACATTCTTAACCGATACTTTATTCTTTACTTCTTCTTTAGTTAGCCTTCCGCTCTTATCAGTTACCGTAATTGTAAAATCATTTGCATCAACATCATAGCTTCTTGCGTATGTATCTATGCTGACTGTCTTAAGCTCCTGACCATCAACCCATGATGCATATAATACAACATCACTTAAAAGTCTGTCTGTACTGGCAACATAATCTGTGCAGTCCGCATCATAATAAGTAAAAGTAAAGTCCTGTTTCATATAAACAGGTACATCACTCTTGAACAAATCAGAGAAAGGAACTGATAAGTTCCCATATTGGGCAATAGGCCCAACCTGCCGCAGGTTACCATGTCCTTTTTGTCTAAGTTCGTCTTCCCACATTCTACTAACAGCTTTGAAGCCGGTTAGTTCTATCTTTATATTATTACCTCTATGTGAGTTAATTTTATTTTCAAAAGCTTGTTGATTACGGTTCATGTTTTTGACAAACAAATAAACCTTCTGAGTTTCTTCTGGTGTAAGATAGTTCATTGGATCTTCAAATTTTCCTTGACGATACCAATTAATATCAGAAGCGTCACTACCTAAATTACTATAATCAACACCTGTGAAACAACCAGTCAGAGGTGATGTACCTCCTACTAAATGTTCTCTATAATATATCAATTGAATAAAAGGTTGAGCAGCAGGATTACGAGCTAAATCATCCTGATTACTCCAAACATCTTTTTCATTAAATAACATTCTACCAAAAGCAGAAGCTATATCATAATCTTCACCTCTCACATCCATATATACCGGATCTGAAAAGCGTATTCTATCAGGATACAATGCAATAACAGCCATTAAACCTCTCCATTCAGAATGGAGCATGTTGTAAAATTGCAACAGGCCTTCTGTATTTATATTGGGGTCAGGAGATGCAATAGTAGAAAAAGCAAATTTAAAAAGTTTTGCTCTCGCCCAAGGAGTCGGAATGCCCGATATTAAAGCACCAAGTTTTTCAGCTGAAATATCCTCTAACATTTTTCCTGTATGGATACCTTGGATATAAGAAGGAGCATTATTGAAGTTGTTCCACTTACCAACTTCTCCTCCGTTTTTGTCTATCTGACTTTTTATTAATAGAGCTTTTGACATAATGAATTAGAATTTATAAAGTGAAACAAGGGTATTATAGATACGTTTATATAATTGCTCACCACGATTCGTCATAGATGGCATTTCTTTTTGATTTTCATCTTTAAATGCTCGTTTAAACTCATTAAATTTAGAGCTAAACACACCTACATCGAATTTATTATCTTTTCCTATTCCTGATGTTTTATATAAGTCCTTATTCCACTTATATTTCATTAATTCTTTCTTCTTTTGAGGAGTGAATAAAGCCGCATTCAAAATAAATTTATCATCACCTCCTGCAGATCTATGGAGCTGACGCAGCCAACCTTCATATAGAGAATCATCTGGATTTATAGCAAAATGGAATAATTTAAAGTATTCAATAATACCATCCTTTATCTGAGTATTATCAATATCTAAGAAATTCTGAATATCTTTGTGATGACCAGATTTTACACCATTTACAAAATCATCTTCACCATTACAGAATAAAGAGAAAGCTGTTAACATACCTAATTTCTTTGCAAACTCCTGTTCCAATTCTTGGCCTACAAAGTCGCGAAATTCTAACTTACCACTATCATCAACAGCTCTATAAAGATATTCTGTATCATGATTCTGCTTTCTCGAACGCAAATCATCTTCAGGAACCTTAAGGAAGTGAAGTGCAGCACAAGCAGCCATTAATTCAATATAATGAGAATCATTACGTTGACTTGCTCCACCTGTTATAGTTTCTGACTGTTCCTTTTTAGCCATTGGATTCCAATCAATACCAGGAGTACCTAGCATATAGAATTTTTGATATGTACTTTTTACTGTACTATCATCATCATAAAACATCATAGCCACCTGTGAATTAAGGGCAAATTTATCACTGGTAGCAATTATTTTTTGATTTTCAAGTTCTGCCCCAGTAGGAGACTTAAAGTTAAAATAAGCAGTCAATAAAGTTGAACCAAAATAAGCATTATTCAAAATATTAGCTGCTCCATTACTCATGATTTCTGCCGCTTTCGATATAGCCTGTGGTATAATAGGAATTGAAGAAGCTCCAGTACCACCAAATACAGAACCCCAAATAAATACTCTTGCACCACCATTTTGAGCCACCTGAATAAGTTTCTGCAAATAAGCTTTTAGTTGAGAATTCTTATTGGAACGAGCAGCTTCCAATATTGAATGATACATCATCATAGAGCCCAAATGAGTTTGAGCTCTATAACCATGACGAAGGTTAAATGTTTCTACATTCTGAGTTAAAACTAAATCTGCAATTGCTGTTTGCTCAGGATTATTAAATTTTGTATCGCCATAATTGAAGACAGATTTAAAATCACTTTTAGTTTCATAATTGGGCGAGAACTCATAATAATGTATATTAGCAGAAAAAAAGGTATCTTTTAAGGCTGTACGCTGCGAAGCTTCTGTTCCTTTTGTCTTCACATATGCTTCCTTTACCTCTTTTAATCGCGCAAAGTTTCCATTATCTTTATCAGTATCAAGTGCTAAAAGATGTATATCTGTATCATCAAACATCCCCATAGCACATAAATGGATAAGGGATTCGATACAACGCATCCCTGTACCACCAATGCCTAAAACAAAATATTGCTGTGCCATAACCTTAATATTATTCTTTTCCCTTACCTAAAATAGAGCCAAATTTAGAGTTTCTGAAAACAAACATTATCAGAATACCTAATATAGCATAAACGCCCAAAATAATACCAACACATGTAACATTAGTCTGCACAAACATACTTTTAAAACCTGCATTGACTATTTGTCCCTTAACGACTAAATCATTATAGAGATAAAAGCCTGCACAAGAGGAAACTCCTACTACTATAAACCAAATTCTTCTTGTTATATAAGATTTATCTAAGCCTCCTTGATATTTTATCATCAAGGATATAAGAAAAGCTAATAATAAGGCAACCAAAGCTGTAATTACAGCATAAATCATTGTACTGTTCTGTAAAGCCTCTAATTGAGGTAAAGTTGTTATTCTTGTTATCATAATACAAAATTTAATGATTAATATTTATTGCTTTTAATGTAAATAGTATACAAATTTGCATTTTTCATCATATTCTGAATATCCTTATCAAATAATGCTTGTTTTACACTTTCGGAAACAGATGTATTTTGCTTTCCTGGTAATCCTATTGCATCAAAATTGAACATCTCTTCATAATTGTCAAATACATTCTCAACATCTGACACATTAATATCTATTTTAGTGAAGTTAAATGGTTTGCTTGATAAGAAACTAGGATTCCACATAGGAACATCAAAATGTATATTAATATTACCATGCTTATTAAATTCTTCCTTATCATATACAAATGCATTAACAGATTCAGTCAAGCTAATAGAAGATAAATTTAAACCTGTTGGAGCTTCAGTTTCTGTGTAAAAATTGTAATAGTCTGCATTAATATCATAAACCTTTATTGATATATCTGATATTCTAAAGCCACCATAACTATTTCTATCGACACTTAAACCTGAAATAACCGGATTACCATACTGCAAAGGTTCGCCTGTGGACTCATCAACTGCACCCATAATGTATCCCTCTATAGTTTTCCAATCTACTGGCCAGTCTTGTATTTCATAAAGACCGTAGTTCTTATTTGAAGCAGAAATGATTTCATTTATCTTACTCTTTCCATTTTCTGTCATAATGGTAGGATGGCTTGCTGATAAATGGAACATCTCAACATCCGGATAATTTTCCAATTTAGTAGTTTCACATATTCTCTTATAGATATTACCTTCTAACCTGCTATCTGTAAACAAGAAATAGAATCTCTTCTTGTTATATTTCTGAGGCCCCTCTAAATATGGTTCTGCAAGAATATATATATCATGTCCTTTCTTAAGCCATTGTTTGAATGCGTTGGCCAGATATGGATCACTGATTCCACCGCCAGCTATATTCTTTTGGTAATATTCTCCGTCAGTTAACAGCACACCTTCAGAGTTGCCATTAACTATTAAATTAGCTGCTTGTTTTAAGTCGGCATAATTTACTTCTACTATATTGCTTAATGCTTGAAATACATTTATGTTTTGTTCTTCAACAATCTTATCCCCTTTTATTGAATAATAGTGTTTTGTAGCAGCAACAAATGAAGGAACTAAACTTTGAAAGAATGGTGAATGTTGTCCCAAAGTAATACAAGTAGAATAATCTACAAACAAAGACAGATCATTCTCATTAAGTTTTGATTCATTTCCTGTATATTGAAAATGTTTATTGTGAAATTCACATAGATATTTGTCGTCTGGAGCACTTTCAGGTAGCGTGTTGCAGGATGTAAACATCGATACACTAAGAAAGATGGAGAATATTGGAGTAAAGTGTTTCTTTATTATATCCATAATTGTAATAAATTAATTGTTTAATTTTTATTAACATTGTTGATTCTTATCGATTACTAATTTTATATTTTCATAAGAAATAGTATCATCCGATAATACATATCAAGTAGAATAACCTTTATATTAAAGATCACCTATGTATTCTACTTGCCCGTTTTACTTCTTTGTATCATCCTATTTAGCTACAATTATATTCTATCTTATACCAATCTTAATGACTATTTCCTACTTTAATGAGTGCTAAAGAATAAACAGGATGTTCTCCACTATCATATAATCCTCTACCCTACCTTTGGGAGAGTATATATATTTCAGATTCTTATAAATGCATGCCATAAGTATTTAGTTTCCGGCAAATTTAATATTTTTAAAATCTACATATATAAATAAGAGTATAAAATATAGAACAAAATAGTTAATTTGTACTATTTATAATGAATATATACCTATATCTCATTTTCTTGCAATTTTTCTTGCTTATGTATTTATTTTTTAAATATATTTGCTTTCACAAAAACAAAATATATTGATATAAATATTTGAAATGTCAGAAAACTCAGAGGAACCTCCGGCCAATAAGCAAGAAGAAACTATTCATCATTTTTTTATGATGAATAAGCTACTAATATGCTCACATAGTAAATTAAAAAATCCAAAAGTCTATTCGACTATACTATATTCAATACATAGCCATTATTGTGTATTTAAAGAATAAATACAATGTATTTTACATCATTTCATTAAATTCTCAACAATAATACATTCATAAACTATGTTACTTATTTTACTATACTTATTAGGGGCATTATCTCTTTCATTTCTATGTTCTGTATTAGAAGCTGTACTTCTTTCTACACCTATTTCATTTATAACCATGAAAGAAAAAGAAGGAAATAAAACAGCGGTTAGACTAAAAGAATATAAATCAAATATTGACAAGCCTGTAGCAGCAATACTATCTCTAAACACTATAGCTCATACAATAGGAGCAGCAGGTGTTGGCTCTGAGTCTGTTAAAGTTTTTGGACAAGAGTATTTTGGTATTATATCAACAATACTTACTCTATTAATTTTAGTACTTTCGGAAATAATACCTAAAACTATAGGTGCTACATACTGGAGAAGACTTTGCATACCTGCCACTAGAGTGATACATACACTTATTCTTATTACTTACCCTCTAGTTGTTCTATCTGAAGTTATAACAAAAATATTTTCATCTAAAGAACATCAAGTTTCTATAAGTAGAGAAGAAGTTTCTGCGATGGTAAATGTTGGAACAGAAGAAGGTGTTTTTAAAGCTAAAGAAAGTTCCATTATTCAGAATTTTTTAAAGCTTGAGAAAATAATAGCTAAGGAAATAATGACACCAAGCCTAGTTGTAGCCATAGCTCATGAAAATATGACTATGCAAGAATTATTTGAGAATAAACAATATAGTAATTATTCAAGAATTCCATTATACAATGAAAATGATGAAATTATAACAGGTTATATTCTTAGATCATGCGTTTTGTCAAAAATTTCGGAAGATAATTTTAATGAGCCTTTAAAGACTATCATTAGACCCATTCTTTATTTTAACGAAAATGATTCTGTTTCATATATTTGGGAAAAACTTATAGAAAACAAAGAACATATATCAGTAATCCAAGATGACTATGGTTGCATGAGAGGTATAGTTACCATGGAAGACGTTATAGAAACTATGTTAGGTGTAGAAATCGTCGATGAAAATGATAAAGCAATCGATATGCAAGAGTTCGCAAAAAAAACAAGTGAAAGTTACAGAAAAACAGCTAGAATCATAAAAGGAGAAAAGTAATCTTAATAATCCATCAAATAACAAACTTAATAACATGATTAAGAGACTCAAAATATGAAGTCCCTTCTAAAAAAATTGAACAGATTAAATTTTATCCCGTTATAGAAAGAGTTCGGTATTAACCGGACTCTTTTATTGTAATTTTCCACACCTAACAAAATGTCAAATCACACTCTTCCACATCAGAATTCTGTAATTTAGCAACCCGGAATCCCGTTATCTCATTTTTTGCAGCAAGATGCCTACTTACAATTTCCCAAGGACACAAAATCAACCAAAATATAAACATTATCACACAGAACAATAAATTACAAAATACAAAGTCACAAAATTCAGATATACACAAAACAAAAAGAAACTTTTATTTTATCTATAATTTATCTCATTCCAGCAGCGAAAGTCCTCAAAAATCTTCACTCTCCATCCCTTCTCAGAACACCCAAAAACACCTTTCCAAAAACGCAAGTACATTTGAATTCAAACGCACTTGCGTTTTCCTCCAAACGTAAAAGAGTTTTCCCAAAAGCTCTTTAGGGTTTTCCTCCAAACTCCTCGGCATTTTCGCCCGAAATCTCGCTTTTCACACAGATTTTCTCGTGTTTGATTACCTAAATTCGCCCAAACCTTCATTTTTACACAAAAGTCACCCCTTCCAGAAGGCTTCTGAAAGGGGTAGTAAAATCTACGACAAGAAAAAATGCGAAATTCAGCTATTCAAAAAGAAAGCAGAATTCCGCATTTCAAATCTTTTACTCAACAATATTTACAAAATAAAATCAAGATGACGTTTCAGCTTAATACATATCCCAGTACTTTTCGCACTCATGAAGGTAGTCCGTTTCCGGATGAGAACCGAACACCAGCGCATAGAAGGAAGTGCCCCGCAAACGGGCACGATGAAT
>ENA-UEPJ01004724-UEPJ01004724.1-human-gut-metagenome-genome-assembly--contig:-NODE-4724-length-10229-cov-5.983353_pt1 | contig 10229 bp, 7 predicted proteins | sample MGYA00242890_ERZ507896 | MGnify/ENA primary metagenome ERZ507896 (study PRJEB26167, sample SAMN06115508) | human gut metagenome | host: Homo sapiens | place: China:Qinghai | collected 2015-08-20... | reverse complement strand
TTGCCTGAAAAAAATCAATACTAAATTTCTTTCGGCTAATTTATTTACAGCTTCTTCAACTTCGCAAAGGAAGCAAACATCTTCCTTGTCCCGATCACCGCATTATCAAAATCGACTGTGACCTCGAAATCTTTTCCGCCGTCCGCGATGGATTTCACGGTTCCGTCACCAAAACGCATGTGATGGACGCGGTCACCTTCGGAGTAATCCAAAGACTTCGGTTTTTCTACGGTGAACGCCTTTCCGAAGGTCGGCGTGTTCTTCGGCGCCGCAGAAGTCCCGGAGGCATATGGATTCTTATAGGCATCGGATTTCTGTCCAAAAAGACTCACACCCGCCGGACGGTTCTGGAATCTTCCGGTGTGACCGTCAGCCGCTTTTCCGTCCGCGCCGGAAGCCTTCGCCCACGGAAGTCCCGCTTCCTCCGGAAGGTTCCTGTACGCGTCTGCCATTTTCTTCCATCCGGTCTTTGAGTCATCCTGATCCGGACGTTCCAGACACACATCCGGGATCTCGTCAATAAACCGGCTCGTTCTTTCAGGCTGTACCTGCCCTTTTATCATACGGCTCTTCGCCGCAGTCAGAGTCAGGCGCTTCTCCGCCCTCGTGATCCCCACATAGCAGAGACGGCGCTCCTCCTCCAATGCCTCCGGTCCTTCCATCAGAGACATCATACTCGGGAAAAGACCATCTTCCATTCCTGCAAGATACACATACGGGAACTCCAGACCCTTTGCGGAATGAAGCGTCATGAGGATGATCCGGTCCTCGGATTCGTCCATACTGTCAATGTCCGCAACCAGGGCAACCTCCTCTAAAAATGCAGACAGACTCGGTTCCTCGGCGCTCTCCCAGTAGGAGACTGCCTTGTTGATCAATTCCTCAATATTTTCCATTCTGGACTCGGCTTCCACCTCGCCCTCTTCCTTCAGCTCGTCACGATATCCTGTCTTATCAAGGATCGCCTCGATCACATCCTTGATCGGAGTCTCTTCCTTTAACATCTTCCGGAACTCGCTGATCTGGTCTGTAAATACTCCGATCTTTAACGCCGCTTTTCCGATTCCCGGAACAGCCTGCGCCCTCTCCAGCGCCTCATAGAAACTCATATCGTTTTCCATCGCGAACATGTTCACCCGGGCGACACTCATAGCTCCGATTCCGCGCTTCGGAACATTGATGATCCTCTGCACAGCCAGGTCATCCCGCCCATTGGCGATCGTCTTTAAATAGCAGAGAACATCCTTGATCTCTTTTCTCTGGTAGAAGTTTACGCCGCCCACGAGACGATACGGGAGATTGTACGCAACACATTTCTCCTCGAATATACGGGACTGGGCATTCGTGCGGTAGAGGATCGCGTAATCCTTCCATGGTCCGCCTCTCTTCACGATATCCCGCACAATCCACTCCGCTTCCTCAAAGGAAGAGCTGAACTCCCGGAACACCGGACGCTCGCCCACCTCATTCTCGGTCCAAAGTGTCTTATCCTTTCTTCCGGTGTTGTTCCTGATCACCTCATTCGCCGAATCCAGGATCATCTTTGTGGAACGGTAATTCTGCTCCAGCTTGATCACCTTCGCCCCCGGGAACGTCTCCTCAAAGCTTAAGATATTTCTGATATTCGCTCCGCGGAACCGGTAGATCGACTGGTCATCGTCGCCCACCACGCAGATATTCCGGTATTTTGCCGCTAAGAGGCTCACAAGCTTAAACTGTACCGTATTCGTATCCTGATACTCATCCACCATAATATAGCGGAAACGGTCCTGATAATACTCCAAGACCTCCTGCTTTGACTGGAACAACTCCACGGTCTTTACGAGAAGGTCATCGAAATCCAGGGCATTGTTCTTTTTTAAGCGTTTCTGGTACTCCATATAGAGCTCCGCAATCCGTTTCAGTCTCGAATCCCCCTCAGCCTTCGCGCTGAGCATAAATTCTTCCGGACTGATCATCTCGTTCTTTGCGGAGGAGATCACGCCGAGGACACCCCGTTCTTTTAATACCTTCGTATTCACCTCAAGATCCTTGAAGATCTGTTTCATCAGGGTTTTTGTATCATCGGAATCATAGATGGAAAAATCCGTCGTGTAGCCGATATTCTCAATAAATCTCCTTAAGATCCGCACACAGAGGGAGTGGAAGGTGCTGACCCAGACACTATCCGCGCCGTATTCCACAAGGCTGTTGACGCGGTCCCGCATCTCTCCCGCCGCCTTGTTTGTAAAGGTGATCGCCAGAATATTCCAGGGTTTCACACCCTTTTCCTCTATTAAATAAGCAACCCGGTGTGTCAGCGCCCGTGTCTTTCCGGATCCTGCACCCGCCAGCACTAAGAGCGGACCTTCCGTAGTGAAGACAGCTTCCCGCTGCATCGGATTTAATGTATCGTAATTGTTCATTCTGTTCCCCTTTCACGTTTCCGGATACCGCCAGTTCTGCTCGTATTTCCCACATACTGAAACCACCGGTATTCCGGCAACAGATACTACCATTCTACCACAGGAACACTCGTTCGTGCAATCTTTATTATATGAAAAGTATGTGGCTGTTCCTGTATGCGGATAGGAATTTTCTGAACTGATAATTCCGTAACAGTACAGTGGCAGCAGTAGATTTTGCCGATTTGGAACGCGAAATGGTAATGATATAAAAACGCCCCGGATCAGAGAGAACTGTCATCTCAGGATCCGGGACGTTTCTTTTGCAGGCCGGCAGCCAGCATTTACTGCCAGTCTCATTTTATTTTTTTAGAATTCCAGATATGCACCTTTCATCGGGCTTGCCGCATGCTCACTGAACATGCGGAGCACACCGCTCTTGTAGCGGAGCTCTCTCGGCTTCCAGTTTTTCTTTCTCTCAGCAAGGACTGCGTCGATCTCCTCCGGAGTCTTTCGCTCGCCCTTGATACCGATGATGTTTAACTTTCTCTCCATTACATCGATCTCGATGAGATCGCCTTCCTCAACGAGAGCGATCGGGCCGCCGTCTGCCGCCTCCGGGCTGCAGTGTCCGATAACCGGACCTGTGGATGCACCGGAGAATCTTCCGTCTGTGATCAGGGCGATGGAACGGCCAAGCTCCTTGTCGCTGCTGATGGCCTCGGAGGTGTAGAACATCTCCGGCATACCGCTTCCCTTCGGTCCCTCGTAACGGATGAAGACTGCGTCACCTTTCTGAACTCTATGTTTCAGGACAGCATCCAGACACTCTTCCTCGCTATCAAACGGTCTCGCCTTGAGAACTGCCTTGAACATCTCCTTCGGGCATGCGGTGTGCTTGATGACCGCACCTTCCGGAGCAAGGTTTCCGCGCAGGATCGCGATGCTGCCGTCGGTTCCGATGGCCTTGTCAGCCGGACGGATGATGTCCTGTCTTGTGATGGAGATTCCGTAGCGCTCGTTGAACTTCTGAAGCCATTTTTCACAGCGCTCATAGAATCCGTTCTCTTTTAATTCCTTTAAGTTCTCGCCGAGAGTCTTTCCGGTCACGGTCATGACATCAAGGTGAAGGTGGTCTTTGATCTCCTCCATGATCGCCGGAACGCCGCCTGCATAGTAGAAGCACTCTGCCGGCCACTTTCCTGCCGGGCGGATATCAAGAAGATACTTCGCGCCGCGGTGGAGTCTGTCGAAGGTGTCACCTGTGATCTCGATTCCAAGCTCATGAGCGATCGCCGGAAGGTGGAGTAAGCAGTTTGTACTTCCGGAGATGGCCGCATGTACAAGGATCGCGTTTTCGAAGCTGTCCATCGTCACGATATCACTCGGACGCATGTTGTCCATCTTCGCAAGCTTAACTGCCTGTTTTCCGGCCTCTCTCGCGTAGTTTAAGAGATCCGGGCTTGTCGCAGGCATCAACGCACTTCCCGGGAGGGCAAGACCAAGAGCCTCGGCCATGATCTGCATGGTGGATGCAGTTCCGATAAAGGAACAGGCGCCGCAGCTCGGACATGCGTTATGTTTTGCCCAGTTTAAGCGGTTCTCGTCGATCTCACCGCGCTCATACTGGGCGCTGTACATGCCAAGCTGTTCCAGGGTCAACATCTCCGGACCCGCATTCATGGTTCCGCCCGGAACAACAACAGCCGGAATATTCACGCGGAATAAGCCCATGAGGTTTGCCGGCATTCCCTTATCACAGCTTGCGAGATATACGCCTGCATCGAAGGGAGTCGCGTTCGCGTGGATCTCGATCATGTTTGCGATCATCTCACGGCTTGCAAGGCTGTAATTGATTCCATCGGTTCCCTGGCTCTCGCCGTCACAGATATCAGTGCAGAAATATTTCGCGCCATGGCCGCCTGCCTCAGCGATTCCTTTTTTTACTTCATCTACAAGGATATGGAGATGTCCGCTTCCCGGATGGCTGTCACCTGCCGTGCTTTCGATGATGACCTGCGGCATCGCAAGTTCTTCCGGTTTCCAGCCTGTTCCGATCCTTAACGGATCAAGCTCCGGTGCAAGTTTTCTCATTTCCTGACTCTTCAGACATTTCATGATATTTCCTTCTTTCTTTGTGGGGTGTTACTCGTTATTGAGCGAATGATATCTTTTATTGGAACCGCTTTCCAATAATTTTGTTCTTTCTCTGTGTTTCGAATGCACCGCGGCTTTAAGCTGCGTATCTGCATCTTTCTACTACGCAAAGAATGAAATTACAAGTGCTACAAGGAATCCGGTCACGCCGACTAAGGTCTCCATGATGGTCCAGGTTTTCAGAGTCGTCTTCTCGTCGATTCCCACGAGGGATCTTACCAGCCAGAAACCGGAATCATTGAAGTGGGAGCATACGGTGGAGCCGCCCGCTACTGCCGCTACGGTACATGCCAGATATAACGGGGACAGCTCGCTGATTCCCGGAAGCGCCGCAACGATACCTGCCGCCATGGTCATGGCAACCGTCGCGGAACCGACACTGATACGGACAAGGACTGCGATGATAAATGCAAGGACAACGATCGGAAGATTCATGGATGCAACCGCGTTTCCGATCACATTTCCGAGACCGGAGTATTGAAGCACATAGCGGAGCACGCCGCCGCAGGCGGTAACGAGAAGGATGAGGCCGGTCGGCTCTAAGGACTTTGTCATAACCTTCTCAAGCTCTTTCATCGTGTAGCCATGCTTTAAGCCAAGACCAAACATGGCCGCCAGAGTCGCGAGTAACAGTGCTACGAACGGCTCACCTAAGAACTCGAAGACCGGAGCAACACCGGCTAATGCCGGAACGACGCCGCAGATGGAGTCCAGAATGATGAGCACCAACGGGATCAGGATGATCCCAACGATCAGCCAGAAGCTCGGAAGCTTGGACTCATCGATCTCTTCCTGATTTGCCACACTCTCCGGTACCGGAACATAAAACTTCTTACCACAGATGGATCCCCAGACCGGACCGGCTACGATCATCGCGAAGATTCCGCAGAAGATTCCGACTAAGATGACCCAGCCAAGATCTACATTTAACATCGTTGCTACGAGAACCGGACCCGGTGTCGGCGGAATGAACGCATGTCCAACCGCAAGTCCCGCAAGAAGCGGAATCACATAGTGAAGAGAGGAACGCTTTGTCTTCTTTGCAAGGGAGAATGCTAACGGGATCAGAATGATCAGTCCTGCATCGAAGAATACCGGCATCGCGATCACGAGACCTGTGATTCCAAGCGCCCACGCGGCCTTCTCGTCACCGAATTTCTTTACCATCGTGACGGCGATCGTCTGTGCGCCGCCCGAGACCTCCAGGATCGCGCCGAACATGGATCCTAAGCCTACAAGCAGGGCGATTCCTTTTAACGTGTTTCCAATTCCATCATTGACCGCCGCGATAATATCTTTCGTCGGCATTCCCGCAAGAAGTCCGATGCTGATCGCTCCGATCAGGATCGCGATCATTGCCTGCACATTGAATTTGATGATCAGGACGAGCAGGATCACAAGACCGATCATTGCTGCCAGGACAAGGCGGGTCGGGTTGAGTACAACTCCTTCAGACATAGTGGATTTACCTCCCAGTGTATTTGTTTTGGTTGTTCCGCGCAAAGATCCGTATCATACCCCGAACCGGACTGCTCTGCGCTTCATGGTTTCATTCCGGAAAAACAGTTCACGTTTTGACTTTCCTGTTTTCCGTTTTCATCAGACATGTCAAGCCGTTTAGCAAGTTTTTTGATATATTTGTCTGATGTCTTATGTCTATGAGCCTAATCTAACATTTTTCTGTGGTATTTGCAATACTTGTCTGATGTATTTTATCTTTTCTCTTTTTCGCACAAAAAAAGCAGGGGAAAATTGTGCATTATTTTTCCCTGCTCGCTGCATTCTTATTCCATTTGAATGGCTTCTGACATTTTACTCTCCTACTGCTCTTTCTCCTCTTTTGTCTCGCCCTGCGCCTTATAAGCCGTCCGGCGTCTCAAAAGCTCCTGCCTGTTATACGTCAGATGCATCACCATTGCACACCGCGCCCCGGTGGAATCATGATTTGCGATGGCTTCCGTGATGGCCCGGTGGGTCGTGATCGTCTCTGTCCGCAGTGAGCGCCTCGTCAAGTTTACAAAGGTATTGATTCCCGAATTGATGATCGGGATCAGGGACTCCATGACCTGATTCTTGCTGCACCGGGCGATCCAGGTGTGGAACTCGATGTCCTTCGGCATGTGATCCTTGTCCGCCAGATACAGTTCCTCCGTCTCCTTACACAGCCTCTTTAATGTCGCGATATCCTCGTCCGTCGCATAAACTGCCGCCTTAGCGGCGATCTCCGGCTCTAAGATCAGGCGGACGTCAAAGAGATCCAGCGCCAACTTAAACCTGTCATGGAGCTTTGCGTTAAGCCTTAACGGATCATCCTCCGCAGGCGTCAGACTGCTGACATACGTTCCCGCTCCTCTCCGCACCTGCAGAACTCCTTTCGTCACCAGACCTTTTACCGCCTCGCGGATCGTGCTTCGTCCCACCTCAAACATCTCCGCAAGTTCAAACTCGTTCGGAAGCCGGTCTCCCACCTCCAACGGTTTCTCTTTTATATACTCTAAGATCCGGTCCTCGATCTGGCTGCCCAGAAGTTTCCGGTCATCTTTTTTCTTCGTCTCCATAGTTTCCCCCATGTTCTGTTACAAGTTGTCTGATGTCTTCATTATACGGAAGATCGCATATGCTGGCAAGCTGATTTTTCCAAATGACCGCAAATACTAAAAAAATCCCGCACACAGTCCGGATATTATCCAGAATCTGTATGCGGGATCAAAATCATCAGATGAAATGCGCTTTACAGCTCATCCTTCACATATCCGGCCACATTATAGGCATGGTCGGAGATACGTTCCAGATTGCTTAAGATATCTAAGAACACAACGCCGGCGGACGGGTTGCACTCGTTCTTGGAAAGACGCTCGATGTGCTTGTCGCGCATCTCCTCCTCGAGAGTATCCACACGGTCTTCCAGCTTGCTGACCTGACGGATATCCTCCATTCCGCCATCCTGACGGGCAGCGACTGCATGGTCCACAGCTCCGATGGCCGCGCTTGAAATCTCTTTGAGATCCTCGATCCCGGTCTCTGAGAAAGCGAGTCCATGTTCCTTCAGGTACTGTGCCGCCTCCGCGAGGTTTTCCGCATGGTCGCCCACACGTTCTAAATCGCTGATGCTGTAGAAGAGGTTGCTGACCTGAACCTTCTGCTTCTCGTTTAAGGACAGGTTGTTGACCTTAATGAGATATTCGGTAAGCTTCTTATTTAAAATATCGATCTCTGCCTCGTTCTTAAAAACCTCATCCAGACATTCATATTTGTTTTCCACAAGGACGCTTGTTGCAAGCTTTAAGTTTGCAAGGGCCATCTTACCCATATGAACGACTTCCATCACACCGACTTCAAGGGCAAAGGTCGGGGATTTGAAGATACGTTCGTCGAGAACCGGAAGCTCGTCCTCCTTTGTTTCCTTCTTCGCCTCTTCCTCGCCTGTCTCACGGACGATCAGACCGGAGAACGCAACGAGCTGTTTCGCGAACGGGAATAAGAGCAGGGTGTTCGTCACGTTAAAGAATGTATGGAACACCGAGATCTGGAAGGAATTGATGCTGCTCTGGGCAATATCCGGGCGCATCATGGAAATGATATACATACCGATTCCGAATACGATCGCACCGAAGCTGTTGAAGGTCAAGTGGATCACAGACGCACGCTTAGCGTTGCGGCTTGTACCGGCACTGGATAAAAGCGCAGTCAGGCAGGATCCGATATTCTGTCCAAGTGTAATATAAATCGCGGCATTTGCGGATACCACTCCACTCATCGCCAGAGTCTGTAAGATACCGACAGAAGCGGTGGAGCTCTGGATGATCGCAGTTACAAGGGCACCTACAAGAATACCGAGGATCGGGTTCCTTCCGAGTACCGCAAACGCCTTCGCAAAGATCGGGGCATCCGTGTACGGTGCTACCGAACCTGACATGAAGGTCAGGCCCACAAACAGGAGGCCGACACCGATACAGATCTCACCTGCCAGACTCTCCTTTTTCTTCTTGGAAAACATCAAAAAGGCTGCACCGATGGCAACTACGAGCGGTGCGAAAAACGACGGCTGCAAAACCTTCATCGCATCCCCCAGAGAGTTTAAGGAAACCATCCATGCGGTGATCGTTGTACCGATGTTCGCGCCCATGATGACCCCGACTGCCTGGGTCAGATTCAAAATTCCGGCGTTTACGAAACCAACCACCATGACGGTTGTGGCTCCGCTGCTGTGCAGGATCGCGGTGATCAGAGCGCCAAGACCGACTGCCAGAAGTCTGTTGTCCGTCACCATTCTCAGGAACTTGTTCAGCTTACTTCCCGCCGACTTCTGCATGCCGTCACCCATGATGCTCATACCGTAAAGGAACATGCCCAGACCGCCGAGGAAGCTGAAGATACTTTCCAGATATCCGATATTCATAATGCCTTCTCCATTCTCTTTTGTCGCTGCCTGTTGTCTTAACACGGCGGCGTGGCAAAAGCGCAGTTTCGATCCGATTCTGCAAAATTTGCCTTCGTGTTCCATCATATCATAGAGCACACGCTTTTTTCAATTATAAATATAATATTTGTAAATTTTAGGTAAAGAATACAAAATGAATTTCGAATTTTTAGTGAATGTCCCGTTACTTCTTCAGAATCTTTATCGCTTTCTTTACATCCTTATGGAAGTCCTCCCATTTCTCCGGATAATCCACAAAATATTTCGGGCAGATCTTTCCCGTCACGTCGTAGTGGCGGATCACGTCATCCGGCTTCAGATCAAATTCCACACAGAGGTACGCGCATAAGTTTACAAGCGTCTGATATGTACTGTCATAAAATTTTCCGGTCTCATCCGGGTGGCAGCACTCGATGGAGATCGTGTCACTGTTGCGGTTGTTGGATGCGTAGGCCACCTCATTTAACGGGACGCACTGGACGACCTCACCTTCCAGACCGATCACAAAATGGCTGCTGACAGAGGTGGTCTTCGAACCTGTCTGGTCCTTTAATCCCTCAAAATAATTCCGGTTTTCCAGAGCGGTGCTGCAGGGATTTGCGACATAGTGTACCACGATGCCGTTTACTTTCTCAAGTGGGATCTGCGGCCGTGAGTACTCATTCGGGGTCAGTAAATTCACATTCACATACTCCGGAACCGCCACATCCGCCGGATTTACCTGTTTCCTCCCCGTAAGCTTCTTTGTCACGAGCACAGCCGTGACGATCACGGCGATCCCGATCACGGCGGCCAGTCCGCCTACGATCATGCGGCGGGTCCGCTCCTGCTTTCTTCGTCTTCTCCGGTTTTCCTCCCGCCGGATCCTTCGCTCTTCGATCTCATCTCTGTATGGCATTGTTCTTTCCTTTCTTCTATATATAGAATTGTGATGTCTATTCCGCAGGTCTATGCACTTACTGGGCTGACCGTAAGAAAACCTATGCCGGAAGTCAAAAATCCCATCGGCACAGCCGATTTGGAATGGATTTTTGCGTGTAACCGCGAGGACACTGAACCGTTACGTTATAAAAGCGTAAAAATATTCTTCTCAAATTCAATCAGCCCGTCTTTTTTCATCCTGGAGAGCTCCGCAGACAATGCGCTCCTGTCCACCGCGAGATAATCCGCGAGCTGCTGGCGGTTAAAGGGGATTCCGAAGGTCTTTTTCTTCTGTTTTTCAGACTCAAAGGATAGGTACGCCATCACCTTTTCCCGGATGGACCTCT
>ENA-UEPJ01004721-UEPJ01004721.1-human-gut-metagenome-genome-assembly--contig:-NODE-4721-length-10233-cov-4.471052_pt1 | contig 10233 bp, 8 predicted proteins | sample MGYA00242890_ERZ507896 | MGnify/ENA primary metagenome ERZ507896 (study PRJEB26167, sample SAMN06115508) | human gut metagenome | host: Homo sapiens | place: China:Qinghai | collected 2015-08-20... | reverse complement strand
CACTGTATCCCCTTCTAATTATCGAAAGTTTTTAGGGTTATATCCCAACAGGCCTTTTTCCCAGTACTACTCCTTCCTTTGTAGAATATATACTTCAAGTGCTCTAGGAGATATACTTCATAGGCCAAGGAAGTAGTACTTCTCGTGAATTCCGATTGTGCGCTTAGGAAAACTTGTGCAGTTGGCGTATTTCAAAAAGTTACGTATATTAGCGGTCTGAATCTAATATGAAAAACATGAGAAAACTATATTATTTAGTGATGATAAGTGTGGCTTCCATTTTGACCGCATGCGAGAATCGATCGGAAGAGTGGGACGTGGTGGATTTCGGAAACGATTGTGCGGTTGGCTTGCAGGAACATTTGGAATGCAGATTCATTCCTTTGGAGACGAAGGATAGCGTGCTGTTAAAAGATCTCTACCGGGTTTGCTGGGTGGACGATCGTATTTTTGTATTCGATAGAAGTGATGAGATAAATGCGCTTTTTGTATTCAGTGATCAAGGAAATTTTATTACTCGTGTAGGCTTGCGGGGACAAGGGCCGAAAGAGTATCTTTATCTAACTCACTTTTTCGTGGATGAGAAAGAGCGAATCTTGACATTGGTGGATTTTGGTGGGACGGCCTTATTGCGTTATGATCTGGATACCTATCAATATATATCCACGCAAGATGTAGCTGATTATTTTGTGGACTGCGCCCCTTTGGATAAGGAGAATTGGATTTGGTATTATCCTTTGGGATTTGCGACACCGCAAAGGGAAAACTTCTATCTGAAAGCCACGGACAGGAAAGGAGAGCAAGACGCATTGTTGGGATCGGCTTATTTCACGTCCGGCCATACGATCAATGGGAGCAAGACGTTGCATGCCTTTGCTGGGGATTGGTATGCGCATTTCCCCTTTACCCCCGAAGTATGGAAAGTGAAGGACGGGATGTTGGAGCCTGCTTATAAAGTTCGCTTCGGAGATAAAAGTATGCCTCCTATCGAGTATGTCAAGGAGAAAGGGAGAGGCGGGAGAGATTTCTCTGGCGATCTGTTTCGCTCCGGCTATGTAAATTCTTTTGGGCTGCTGGAGACCGAACGGATCCTGCATGCGACCTATATGTGCGATAAGGTAACTTACTTCGGATTTTATGACAAGGATAGGAAAGAGGCATTCTCGTATGCGTTCCCCAACTTCATAAGGGCTACGGGGTTGACAGGCTTTTACGGTATTTGCGGAGTGTATAAAGATTATTTTATCGGGAAGATCAGTTCGACGGTGCTGTTGCGTAATCAGATACATTATGAGGATTTGAGACGGATAGCGGAGAATCGTACACAGGACGATAATCCGATCTTATGTTTATTTAAAATAGAAAGGTCATGAGAGTATTGTATGGGATTATTGTATTCTTCGCTTTGTTTCTTCTCGCTTGTTCCGATGCAGAAAGAGAAGAAAAACGGCTGGAGGGAAATTTGTTAATGAAAGGGGATTCTGGTGTATGCTATGATGGGATTGGTCTTACCGAGTCTTATTTGGTGTTGTTGGCTCGTGGGTGTGATACGATCATTCAAGTATTCGACAAAGATGATTTGTCGCACCTGCATGCGTTTGCGTTGAAAGGATATGGTGCCACTTATTTCTCTAATCCGGAGTTTATGAAGTCAAATACAAAAGAACCCGCCGGAAAGGATGAGTTCTGGATCGTGGATAACCAACTTACATTTAATAAGATGCAGGTGCTGGCGGATTCTTTGCGTTTTGATCGGAAATATATACTAATACCCGAACTTGTTCCCTCTACGCATTATAATGTCACCACGAAAGAAGTTTATGCGGTTCCGATCGTAGAGAAAAATGTTTATGGTCCTTTCTGTTATGCGAATCGGGAAGAGGGAATTTATTGGGTGGAGCCACCAAAAGTAGCAAGAACGTATCGTTCTTGTAAGCACGTCGCTTATTTGCCTAATCTTTGTGTGAATGAGCGGCAAAACAGTGTGGTTGCTGCCTTGCGTTTCTTCAACCAAATTGATTTTTACGATTTGAAGGGAACTTATCAAAGGAGCTTTACGTATGGGAAGGAGCCTATCGTGCCTTTACTGAAGAAGAATGATACCCAAGTGGATGTTCTTGGAACGACAAAATGCTTTATCGATATATTCGGTACGGATCGGTATGTGTATTGCTTGTACGATGGTTCTGTGGATTTTTCGAATTTATCCACATTGCTGGTTCTTTCTTGGGACGGCCAATTAAAGAAACGATTGAATTTTGATCGTTCAATAAAGAGGATTGCCGTAGACCCTTCCGATGGTTTTCTGGTCGCCTTGGCTCTTGATGAAAGTGGAGCATTGGATGTGGTAAAATACCTGTTGTAAATGATATTCTTGACAGGCTGAAACTCCGTTTTCTCGAAAGCGAGTTTCTGATTGGAGATGTAAATAACTTGTGGAAGACAAGAATAGTAATTATCTTTGGAACAAAAGTGAAAAGATAATGACAAACAGTATCGTACGCAAACTGCCGATAGGTATACAGACCTTCGAGAAGATAAGGGAAGGGAATTATGTATATGTGGATAAGACGGAATGGGTGTGGCGGATGGCCTCGTTGGAGACACCGTTTTTCCTAAGTCGTCCCCGTAGGTTTGGAAAGAGCCTTTTGCTTTCTACTTTTGAGGCTTATTTTAAAGGAAGAAAAGATCTGTTTAAGGGATTGGCTATCGAACGGTTGGAACAGGATTGGATTGAGTATCCGGTGATCCATTTGGATTTGAATGCCAAGAAATTTGATACAGGGGAGGATCTGATTCGTCTTGTGGATAGGCAGTTGCTTGTTTACGAGGCTATATATGGTTCTAGTGATGCGGATGAGACGATTGATGACCGTTTGTTTACCTTGTTACGCTTGATTTGTGAACAGACAGGAAAACGGGTGGTCGTTTTAGTGGATGAGTATGATAAGCCTCTTTTGCAATCATTTGATAATGAGAAATTGCAAGAGGAGTATCGCCTAATGTTGAAAGCGTTCTATGGGGTGTTGAAAAGTGCGGATCGCTATTTGCGCTTTGTATTCCTAACCGGGGTGACAAAGTTCTCTCAAGTTAGCGTGTTTAGTGACTTGAACCAGTTGAACGATATTAGCATGGACTGGCAATTCGCAACGCTTTGTGGCATAACACGGGAAGAGTTAGCGACGAATTTTGTACCGGAGATAGAAGCCTTCGGGAAAAAGAATAATTGGTCGTTTGTTGAGGTGGTAGAGCGGATGGAACGTAATTATGATGGGTATCATTTCCATCAAGATGGAGTGGGAGTGTTTAATCCGTTCAGTGTACTGAATGCGTTCAATAAGCTGGAGTTGGAGAGTTATTGGTTTCAGACGGGTACGCCGACCTTTTTGGTGAGCCTCCTCCGTAAAAGTAATTATGATTTACGGCTTTTGATAGATGGTATCGAGGCGCCTGCTGCTTCATTCACTGAATATCGAGTAAACGCCAATAATCCGATTCCGTTGATTTATCAGAGTGGATATTTGACGATAAAGGATTATGATCGGGAATTTCGTAATTATTTATTGGAATTTCCGAACGAAGAAGTAAAATATGGTTTTATTAATTTCTTAGTCCCTTACTATACCTCCATTTCCAAGGAAGAGCAGAGTTTTTATATTGGTAAATTTGTACAAGAATTACGGACAAAGGATATAGATGCTTTCCTTTCCCGTCTCCAAGCTTTCTTCGCTGATTTCCCGTATGAGTTGAACGATAAGACCGAACGTCATTATCAAGTGGTTTTCTATTTGGTCTTTAAGTTGATGGGGCAATTTACTGAGGCGGAGGTGCGAAGTGCCAGAGGACGTGCGGATGCGGTGGTTAAAACACCAAAATACATTTACGTCTTTGAGTTCAAGTTGAACGGAACCGCCGAGGAAGCCATATGGCAAATCGATGAGAAAGGTTATTTGGTTCCCTATCAGGCGGATGGGCGTAAGTTGATAAAGGTTGGCGTGGAATTTAGCGCTATAGAACGTAATATTAGCCGTTGGCTGTATTTTTGATGCTTCTTCGTGAAGGTGTTCTCAAATAAAATACTATTTTTGCGCATTATAAAGAATATTCCGCAAATAATGGATATACAGAGGCATAGTAGCGTATTGGGCGATACGGTGGAGAAGCTGTCGGATGAGGCATCGTATAAACAATTGTTCCATGCGTACAGGGATGAGGAGGCGCTGCCCTCGGGCGAGGTGCTGAAAGAGATCATCGATCTATGCCGTGCGATCCTGTTCCCCGGTTATTATGGGAATGCCCGTATCAGTAAACAGACGATCCGTTTTCATACGGGCGTAAATGTTGAGACTCTTCATTCTTTATTATCCAAGCAGGTTTATGCGGGACTTTGTTTCGCGGATACATCTTGCGTGACTTGCCCGGAAGAAAAGATCTCCGCTGAGGCAGAGGCTATTTCGAAGGCTTTCATCTCTACGCTTCCGGAGATTCGCGGTCTGCTGGCTACGGATGTGGAGGCGACTTTCAATGGCGATCCCGCCGCTCAAAATCTAGGTGAGGTCATATTTTGTTATCCCGGTTTCCGGGCGATCGGTAATTACCGGATCGCCCATCAATTGTATAAGCTCGGGGTTCCTTATATTCCTCGTATGATTACGGAGATGGCACATTCCGAGACCGGTATCGATATCCATCCGGGCGCGAAGATCGGTCATCATTTCTCGATAGACCACGGGACGGGTACGGTGATCGGCGAGACGAGCGTGATCGGCAATTACGTCCGAATCTTTCAGGGCGTCAGCTTGGCGGGAGAGAAACTTCCCCCCGATGAGAACGGTAACGCTATCCGTGGCGTAGCCCGTCATCCTATCTTGGAAGATCATGTGACAGTATATTCTAATTCCACCTTAATCGGTAAAATCCGGATTGGCAGAGGGGCTACGATATGTGGTAACGTCTGGATAGCGGAGGATGTACCGGCAGGGAGTACGGTTACACAATTGAAAATTGAGAATTGAAAATTATCAAGAGGGTAGCTGGAAGGAGATCGAAGCATGTCAGAGAGCGAAATGAGAATAATTAATAATAAACAACGTAATACGCAATTGGGAATAATTTTCAATTCTCAATTCTCAATTTTCAATTAAAATGAGCGAGACATTTGAAATGGTGGCCAAAACCCTATACGGGTTGGAAGAGATCTTGGCCGAGGAGTTATTAGCTTTAGGTGCCAACGACTTGCAGATCGGTCGTCGTATGGTTTCCTTTACGGGTGATAAGGAATTGCTTTATAAAGCGAATTTCCACTGCCGTACTGCCCTGCGCATTCTGAAACCGATTTATCATTTCAAGGCCAAAGATGCTGATACCGTTTATAAAGAGGTGAAAAAGGTAGAGTGGGAGAAGTATTTGTCGCTGGACAAGACGTTCGCGATCGACTCGGTGATCTATTCCGAGGATTTCAATCACTCGAAGTTTGTCGCTTACCGTACGAAAGACGCTATCGTGGATTATTTCATCGAGAAGTTCAAGAAGCGTCCGTCCGTTCGTGTCAATAACCCGGACTTATATATCAATATCCATATTTCGCATAACGATTGTACCTTATCTATCGATAGCTCCGGCGAGTCTTTGCACAAGCGTGGTTATCGGGTGGATCAAACGGAAGCTCCGTTAAATGAGGTGTTGGCTGCCGGCATGATCCTAAAAACCGGTTGGAAAGGAGAATCTAATTTCGTAGATCCGATGTGTGGTTCCGGTACATTGTTGATCGAGGCTGCCATGATCGCCTTGAATATCGCTCCGGGTATCCATCGGAAAGAGTTCGCTTTCCAGAAATGGGTGGACTATGATGAGGAATTGTTCGATCGTATTTATAATGATGAGAGCGGGGAGCGTGAGTTCGCTTTCCATTGCTATGGCTCCGATATTTCCCAAGCCGCTATCGATATCGCCTTGGAGAATATCCGTAGCGCTGGCTTGATGAAATATATCGATCTGAAGGTGAAACCGTTCCAACAATATACAGAGGCTCCGAAGCCGGGTATATTGGTGACGAACCCACCTTATGGAGAGCGTATATCATCTCGTGATCTATTGGGATTGTATAATATGATCGGCGAGCGTTTGAAACACGTGTTCATGGGATATAAGGCTTGGATTTTGAGCTATAAAGATGAATGTTTCGATAAGATCGGCTTGCGCCCGAGCGAGAAGATCAAATTGATGAACGGTTCCTTGGAGTGCGAATACCGTTGCTATGAGTTATTTGAGGGAACTAATAAGGACTTCAAAAAGGCATTGAATGAGGATGGAGAGGAGCGTCCGCACAGATCGGAAGGCTCTTTCGAGCGTAGAGGCAATGATCGTCCAAACTTCCGTACGGGTCGTGTGGATCGTCCGGAGCGTCGTTTCGCCGCTGCCCATAGCGAGGATGATGAGGAGCGTTTCGCTTCCATTCCGGGGAAACGTATCTTTGGAGAGGATCGGGGAGAGGACCGTCCGGTCCGCAAGAAATTCGTGGATGCCCCGGTTCGTAAGCCGATCAAGCCAAAAGGAGAACGTCCTGTGAAAATGCGTTATCGGGATGAGGATGACCGTAAGAAAGGGTTTGGCGATCATAAGCGGGATGGAAAGCGCCCATTTAGCAAACCTATAAAGCCTATAAAACGGAGAGGGTATGATGATTATGAGGATTAAATCATCTTTATTCATAAGCCTATGTCTGATTTTATTAACGATGTCGATTACCGCCCAAGATAAGCAACTCTCCTTGCACGACTTGATTCCTGGAGGGAAGACGTATAGCCGCTTCGTACCTCGTGACTTGAAACAGTTACGATGGTGCGGGGACGAGTACTTATATGTTAAGGGAGATAGCGTGTTAGGAGCTAAGCCGGGGAAAAAAGAAGAGGTCCTTTTTTCGTTGGAAAGACTGAATGGGGCCTTGACGGCGGCAAATCTGCAGACGGTTGGTTCCTTGCCTAGCTTTTTGGTACCCTATGATAGTGGTTCGGTCTTGGCTTTTACTAGCAAACAGCACCGGATTCATTATGACTATAAGAAGAATAAGGTAGTCGCTGATTATGCTTTGAAGAATAACTGGGCGAATTATGACTTTTGCCCGGCTACGAATAACTTAGCTTTTACGGAGGGAAACAATGTGCATATTTTATCCCCGGATGGACGAAATACGATTGTTACACGTGAAACACAGGATGGAATCGTATGCGGACAGGCTGTCCATCAACGGGAGTTCGGGATTACGAAAGGTATGTTTTGGTCTCCTAAAGGCTCGGCTCTAGCGTTTTATCGTATGGATGAGCGTATGGTGACCGCTTACCCGCTGGTGAATATCGATACTCGTTGCGCTACGCCGGTTCCTCATAAATATCCGATGGCTGGAATGAAGAGCCATGAGGTTACGGTGGGTGTCTATCAGGTAGCTACCGGGCAGACGGTTTGGTTGGAGACAGGCTTGCCGAAAGAGAAATATTTAACAAATATCGCTTGGAGTCCGGATGAGAAGAGTATTTATATCGCTGAGTTGAATCGTGAGCAGAACGAGATGCATTTGGTGCGGTACTCTGCCTTGACGGGAAAGAAAGAGGCTGATCTGTTTACCGAGACGGATCGTTGTTATGTGGAGCCGCAGCATCCCGTGCTTTTCTTGCCGAACGATCCGGATAAGTTTATCTGGCAGAGTGAGGCGGATGGCTATAACCATCTATATCTGTATGATACGACTGGAAAGGAATTAAGGAAGCTAACCGGTGGGGAATGGGTGGTTACCAAGGTGCTAGGCTTTAGCAAAGACGGAAATAAGGTGATTTTCGAGGGAACGGCACCTCATCCCGTATCTCCGAATATGCAAGGAACGGGGATGCAACGTTATATTTGGGAGACGGATTTGAGAACGGGTGATATCATGAATTGCTTGAGTTGGAAAGTGGGCGTGCACCGTTGGTTGCTGAGTCCCTCCGGCGAATATGCGATTGATTATGTAAGTTCTCCTTCTACCCCGAGGGATATCGATTTAATCCGTGTAAAGGACGCTAAGGTGATTTCTACCTTACTTTCCGCTCCGGATCCCTTTAAATTGTATCGGATGCCGCGGATCAAGGTTGGACATATCCTTGCTGCCGATGGTAAGACTCGCTTGAATTACCGGTTGACTTTACCGCCGGATTTGGATGAGACGAAGAAGTATCCTACGATTGTCTATGTATATGGAGGCCCTAAAGTACAGCTTGTTACGGGCGACTGGCAAAACGGGGCTCGTGGTTGGGACCTCTATATGGCACAGAGAGGTTATGTGATGTTTACCGTGGATAGCCGCGGCTCGGCAAATCGTGGACATGCTTTTGAGAGCGTGATTCATCGTAATTTGGGTATCAATGAGATGGCGGACCAAGTGAAGGGTGTCGAGTTCCTAAAATCTTTGTCTTATGTGGATGCCGACCGTATCGGGGTACATGGCTGGAGTTATGGCGGTTTTATGACAACGAACTTGATGCTGACTTATCCGGAGATCTTTAAGGTGGGCGTGGCCGGAGGGCCGGTTATTGACTGGAGCAATTACGAGATTATGTATGGCGAGCGTTATATGGATCGCCCGCAGGATAATCCGGAAGGTTATAAGAACGCGAACCTGAAACTGAAGGCCGGTAATCTGAAAGGCCATCTGTTGATGATACATGGGGATATCGATCCGGTGGTAGTGTGGCAACACAGCCTTGGTTTCTTAAAGGCTTGCGTAGAGGCTGATACGTATCCGGATTACTTTGTGTATCCTCGCCATGAGCATAATGTGACCGGTAAGGACCGTCCGCATTTGCATGAGAAGATTACGAGGTATTTCGATGACTACCTTGGGAATTGAAAATGGAGAATTGAGAATTGAAAATTAGAAGAGATATGAATATATTGTTATTAGGCTCTGGTGGGCGTGAGCATGCGATCGCTTGGAAGATCGCTCAAAGCCCGAAAGTTGATAAGTTATTTATCGCTCCCGGTAATGCGGGAACAGCGTTGGTAGGAACCAACGTGGATATTAAAGCGGATGATTTTGCCGCTATCAAGGATTTTGCGTTGGCGAACCAAGTGAATATGGTCGTGGTAGGTCCCGAGGATCCATTGGTGAAGGGTGTTTATGATTATTTCAAGAAGGATGAGGCATTAAGCTCCATCCCCGTGATCGGCCCGAGTGGGGAAGGTGCCCAATTGGAAGGTAGCAAGGATTTCGCCAAGGCGTTTATGATGCGTCATCATATCCCGACCGCTCGTTATAAGAGTATTTCCACTGAAAACCTAGAGGAAGGCTATGCGTTCTTGGAATCTCTTTCCGCTCCTTATGTATTGAAAGCGGATGGATTGGCTGCCGGTAAAGGGGTACTGATTATCGATAACTTGGAGGAAGCCAAGAAAGAGTTGGGAGATATGCTGGGCGGAATGTTTGGCGACGCGAGCAAGACGGTCGTGATCGAGGAGTTCTTGGATGGTATCGAATGCTCCGTATTCGTCTTGACGGATGGCAACGATTACAAGGTGCTTCCGGTAGCGAAAGATTATAAGCGTATCGGCGAGGGCAATACGGGTTTAAACACAGGTGGAATGGGAGCTGTTTCCCCGGTTCCTTTCGCTGATGAGGTCTTTATGGCGAAGGTGGACGAGCGTATTATCCGTCCTACCGTAGAGGGATTGAAAGCGGAGCATATCGATTATAAAGGTTTCATCTTCTTGGGTCTGATCAATGTGAAGAATGAGCCGATGGTGATAGAATACAATTGTCGTATGGGCGATCCGGAGACAGAGGTAGTCATGCTTCGTATCCAAAGTGACTTGGTGGATTTGCTGGAAGGGGTAGCGGAAGGTAATTTAGCGGGCCGTACATTGGTACAGGACCCTCGCGCGGCGGTTACGGTTATGTTGGTAAGCGGCGGTTATCCGTAGGCTTACGAAAAAAATAAGGTAATCACGGGATTGGATGGCGTATCCTCGAACAATATAGTGTTCCATGCCGGAACGAAGCTGGTAGACGGCCAGATCCTGACGAATGGCGGCCGTGTGATTGCGGTCAGTTCGTATGGGGCTAATAAGGAAGAGGCTTTGGCCCAATCTTTTGCCGGAGCTAAGCAGATCGATTTCGATAAGAAGTATTTCCGTCGGGATATCGGATTTGATCTGTAAATGACAATTAGAGAGAATATGCGTATGAAAAAACGAAAACTATTGCTT
>ENA-UEPJ01004715-UEPJ01004715.1-human-gut-metagenome-genome-assembly--contig:-NODE-4715-length-10250-cov-3.625184_pt1 | contig 10250 bp, 9 predicted proteins | sample MGYA00242890_ERZ507896 | MGnify/ENA primary metagenome ERZ507896 (study PRJEB26167, sample SAMN06115508) | human gut metagenome | host: Homo sapiens | place: China:Qinghai | collected 2015-08-20... | reverse complement strand
TATGAAGCTCCGAAAGTGGAAATCATCGAAGTGGAAGTAGAAAAAGGATTTGCAACCAGTGGTGGTGGCGAAAACGGCGGTGCGGATTATCTCGGAAGCGGTGCGGCATTTGTGACCTCGACAAAGACGGACGCAGGTGCGATAGATCACAAGGTGCTGTCTGATGTTGCACATTCGGTAAAAATACCTGTGGTTGCGATAGGCGGCATAAATAAGGATAACATATCACAGCTTGAGGGGCTTGGCCTTGACGGAGTAGCGGTAGTGTCGGCAATTTTTGCGGCTGACGATATTTCGTCTGCTGTCATAGATTTAAAGGCTAAAGCTGAAAAAGCAGCGGAAAGTTCATCAAAGTAAGAAAGGACCTGATATTATGAAAAAGATACTTACAATAGCCGGCTCGGACTGCAGCGGCGGTGCGGGAATACAGGCTGACATAAAGACAATAACGATGCACGGAATGTACGCAATGAGCGCAATCACGGCGCTTACGGCGCAGAATACAACGGGCGTATACGGTATTATGAACAGCTCGGCTGATTTTCTGAAGAATCAGATAGACTGCATATTTAACGATATTCGTCCCGATGCTGTAAAAATAGGCATGGTAAGCGATGTTGAAATAATTGAGGCGATAGCGCAAAAGCTGAAAGAATACAAGGCTGTGAATATAGTAGCCGATCCTGTAATGGTAGCGACAAGCGGCAGCCGTCTTATCAGCGAGGACGCTACCGATGCACTTATGGCAAGGCTTCTTCCTCTTGCGGATATTATCACGCCGAATCTTGCGGAGGCTGAGGTGCTGACCGGTATGAAGATAACCACAAGAGAAGAAATGGAAAAGGCGGCAAAGGTGCTTTCCGATAAGCTTCCTTCAACCGTCGGAATAGTAATAAAGGGCGGTCATCTTGACGATACAGCCAATGAACTGCTTTATGTCGGCGGTGAAAATCACTGGATAAACGGCAAGCGCATAGATAATCCGAATACGCACGGCACAGGTTGTACATTCTCATCTGCCATAGCCTGCAATCTTGCTTTAACGTCAGATAAGGTACAGGCTGTCACAAACGCAAAGGAATATCTTGCGGGAGCGATCGCCGCAAAGCTGGATTTAGGCAAGGGCAGTGGTCCGCTTATGCACAACTATAAGATAGTCGAAAAGGATATATAAGATGTCCTTTGTTGAGTTTAACAATGTCACCTTCGGCTATAAGGAGGACGATTATCTTCTGCTTGAGGATCTGTCGTTTTCGGCTGAAAAGAATGATATAATTACCGTTATCGGTGCGTCCGGCTGTGGAAAAAGCACGCTGTTCCGTCTTATGACCTGTCTTGAAACGGAATATAAGGGCAGTATCACGATAAACGGGAAAACACCGAAAGAGGCGACCGGCACGGCGGCATTCATGCCGCAGAAGGATCTGCTCATGCCGTGGCGGAATATACTGAAGAATGTGACCTTGCCGCTTGAGGCACTGCCTATGTCAAAGGCCGAGCGTATCTCGCAGGCAAAAGAGGCAATAGAAAAAGTGGGGCTGTCGGGTTGTGAGAATAAACGTCCGTCAGAGCTTTCGGGCGGTATGCGTCAGAGGGTATCGTTTGCAAGAACGCTTGTACAGCTGTGGCACGGCAGGGAGCTTATGCTGCTTGACGAGCCGTTCTCGGCACTGGATTCGCTTACGAGAATCTCTATGCAGGACTGGCTTATCGGGCAGGTGAAGGGACTTGATGCCACAGTTATGATGGTAACGCACGATGTCGAGGAAGCTATGCTTGTCGGCAATAAAATCTTTCTGCTCAGCGGCAGACCCGTAAAGCAGATAAAGGTCATTGATGTAAGTCATATCATCTGCCGTGAGGATCTGTATACCCCGTCATCTGTCGAACTTAAAAACGAGCTTGTCAGGGCATTCCTTACGGAAAAAGCAGAGAGGGGAGATAATATATGAAAAAACACCTTCCTGCAGTGCTTACCGGAATAGGTCTGCTTATATTATGGCAGGTCATCGCAATGTGCATAAATGCGGCGTACATTCTGCCGTCACCGACACAGATTGCAGTGAAAATATGGGAGCTTCGGGAGCCGCTGTTTACGGTACATACTCCTGCGACAATGCTTGTAACGCTTATAGGACTTCTTATTTCAGTGGTTCTCGGTGTGGGGCTTGCCGTTGTGATGGAACGTTTTGAGTGCGTAGAAAGAGCTTTATACCCTGTAATCGTCACAACGCAGACGATACCGGTAACGGCGATAGCGCCGCTCTTTGTGCTGTGGCTCGGATACGGCATATGGAGCAAGGTGCTTGTTGCTGTGCTTATAACATTCTTCCCGATAACCATATCGGTACACGACGGACTTAAATCCGCAAAAAGAGAAAACGAGGAGCTGCTCAGGACTATGGGAATGAGCGGTACGGCGATATTTTTCAAGCTGAAATTTCCTGCCGCATTGCCGTCATTCTTTTCGGCAATAAAAATGGCGATACCGCTCAGCATTCTTGGAGCGGCAATGGGCGAATGGCTCGGTGCGCAGAGCGGACTGGGATATTTCAGTAAACGTATGATGACACAGCTTGACGGTGCGGGAGTATTTGCTCCGGTAGTTGTTCTTGCGGTGTGTGCAATGCTGGTTGTAGCTGTTATCAGTGCAATAGAAAGAAAACTAATAACATGGAGAAAGGAAATTTAACATGAAAAACAAAAGATTTACGGCGGTTGCCACAGCGGCGGCTATTATGCTGGGCGTGTGCGGCTGTGCAGGCAACACGGCTTCGTCTACGGTAGGAGGCAGCACCGATGTTTCTTCTGCAAGCAGTGAAGCAAAGGATCTTGAGGAGGTTTCTGTTGTACTGGACTGGTACCCCAACGGCTCGCACGTTTTCCTCTATGACGCTATAGAGGAGGGCTATTATGAGGAAGAAGGACTTAAGATAAAGGTTGAGTTCCCCTCAAACACGAATGACGCTATTTCAATGACCTCCGCAGGCAAGGCTGATATAGGATTTTACTATATGCACGATGTAATACAGGCTAATGCCAATCAGAATATTCCCGTTGTTTCTATCGGTGCGGCAGTACAGAATCCCGTAAATGTGCTTATGTCACTCGGTGACAAGAACATAAAGACGGTAGCTGATTTAAAGGGCAAGAAGATAGGCTACGGCGGATCTGTCCTCAATGAAGCGTTTGTAAAGACGATGCTTAAGAACGCAGGTCTTAAGGAGGACGATGCGGAGCTTATTGATGTCGGATTTGAGCTTATGTCTTCTATGACAACAGGACAGGTTGACGCTACGATCGGCGGATTTATCAGTCACGAAGTGCCTGAACTTGAAAATCAGGGCTTTACCGTAAACTATATCAAGCCTACAGAAAACGGCGTGCCTGATTATACCGAACTTGTATTCGTAACATCTAAGGAAAACGCAGAGAAGAACGCCGACAAGCTGACAAGATTCCTTCGTGCGACAAAGAAGGGCTATGAGCATGTAAAGGCAAATCCCGAAAAGGGCGTTGAGAACCTGCTCAAGAATCAGAACACCGAAAACTTCCCACTCAACAAGGACGTTGAAACAAAGAGTGTAGCTACTATCCTTTCTCTTGCTGAAAAGGACGGTGCACCTTTCTTATCACAGAGCGAGGAAACATGGACAAACAACATCAAGTGGATGCTTGACACAGGCGTTATCACTAAGTCTGTTGACGCTAAGGATATGATTGTAAAGCTCGTTGACTGATTATAATTTTATATTAAGCCGTCTGCATTACACAGGCGGCTTTTGCAATATATACAAAAAAATCCTTAAAATTTGTGCATATATCCATATTTTACTTTATTGCATCTTTTCAGCAGACAAAACGTAGTTGTGAGATGTATAATTATAAAGCGTAAAAATACAAATTCGTTTTGTTCTGTCAGAATCTATGTATTTTTATCGTAAAAAACGGAGGTAAATATGAAAATCAAAAAAATTCTTCTCAGTACATTAGTTTTTGCCGTGGCAGCGATAGTGTGTGCGTTGACAGTTGGCGCTGAAAAAGCAGGCGATTATCAGATCTATGCTACAAGTGCCGATACTGCCGCAATTACTTCTTACAGCGGCACTGCAACAAGCATTACAATACCGTCGAAACTCAACGGTTTTAAGGTTACTCAGATTGAACGCAACGCATTTCGTGGTAACACAAAGCTTACAAAGGTAACTATCCCAAATACCGTAACCGATATATCAGACGGTGCTTTCGGAGATTGCACTTCTCTCGAAACTGTCACTATCCCCGACAGCGTTAAGTCTATAGGTGCAGATGTTTTTGAAAATACGAAGATACTTAAAAAACAGAGCAAATCATCAACCAAGTATGTCGGAAAATGGCTTGTCGGTGCGAACACAGGCACTCTGACGGTCAAGAACGGTACTGTCGGAATAGCTGACAGTGCCTGCCAGACAAACTATAATATAAAAACACTGAACCTTCCTTCAGGACTTAAATACATCGGTTCACTTTCCTTTGCATATTGTACGGGTTTGAAGAAAGCTAATATTCCTTCATCAGTTGAGCGTATAGGAACATACGCATTCACCGGAACAGCTATCGTAAACAATCAGCTTGAAAGTGCGGACATTGCTTATATTGATAAATGGGTAGTAGACAGCTTCTATGAAATAAGCGATGCGAACATTACCGCAGGAACAGTCGGAATTGCCGATTCAGCTTTTGAATCTACTGAGCTTAGAACGGTTAAATTACCGTCTTCACTCAGAATAATAGGTATTAGTGCTTTCTCCGATACATACCTTACAACTGTTTCGATTCCGGCAGGTGTTACTACTATAGGTACAGGAGCTTTTTCACAGAGCGATTATCTGAAATCGGTCACTGTAGCGGATTCCAATAAGAATTACTCATCTCAGAACGGTGTTCTGTACAATAAGAATAAAACAGTGATTATGCAGTATCCACCCGCAAAAACCGATAAGACGTTCTCAATTCCTTCTACAGTTACGGTAATAGACAGCGTGGCTTTTACAGACGCTAAAAAACTTACATCTGTGACATTCCCTTCTTCACTTAAATCTTTAGGCGAAGGTGCTTTCGGAAGAGCGTCGGCTCTGACTTCCGTAAAGTTCGGGGCAAATGTGAGATATATCGGTGCGTTTGCGTTTATTGACTGCAAATCGCTGACAGGTGTAACACTCTCATCAAATCTGCGTGATATAGACAGCATGGCATTTCTGAACTGCGACAAGCTTACAAAGATAACAGTACCGAAAAGCGTAAAGAACATAATGCCCTATGCAATAGGTTATTGCTTTAATGCTGACAGTAACGGGGATATTTACATAAAGAGCGGCTTTACGATATACGGTTATGACGGTGAAGCAAAACGTTATGCAAATGAAAACAACATAAAATACGTCAAGCTGTCTGATGCCAATGTTACCGCAGTGAGCGGTTTCAAATGCTCTTCCAAGACAAGCACATCGGTTACATTGCAGTGGACAAAGAACTCCACCGCTTCCGGTTATGAATTACAGCAGTACAAGAACGGTAAGTGGGTCACTATAGCAACTCCCTCTGCTTCAACCACATCTTATACGGTCAAGAGCCTGAAAGCGGGAACAGCAGGCTATCGATTCAGAATCAGAGCGTACAAGACAGTCAGCGGTACAAAAAAATACAGCTCGTGGAGCAGTGAAGTAAAGGTAAACACAAATCCTTACGGCGTAGGCGGATTCTCTGTTAAATCAAAATTCAGCGTTTCCGTAACATTACAGTGGAATAAGGGAACGACAGCAAGCGGCTATGAGCTTCAGCAGTACAAGAATGGCAAATGGACAACTATTTACACGGCTGATAAGGCAACTGTAACGAGCTATACAGTTAAAAATCTCAAGGCAGGAACAGCCGGCTATCAGTTCCGTATCCGTGCATACAAGACCTACGGCACTAAAAAGCAGTACGGTTCATGGAGCAAGGTTATAAAGGTGAATACTAACCCCTATGGTGTTGGTGGATTCAAAGTTAAGTCCACAGAGAAAAACTCTGTGACATTGCAGTGGAACAAGGGAACAACGGCAAGCGGTTACGTCATTGAAAAATGGAACGGAAACAAGTGGGTACACGTTGCAAGAATCACAAACGCAAGCACAACTACCTACACTGTAAACGGACTAAAGTCAAATACAAGCTATCAGTTTAAAATACGGGCGTTCAAGTCCTATTCCACAGGCAATCAGTACGGCACATGGTCAACTCCGTTGACAGCAAAAACAACTAAATAAATCAGGTAAAGGGACACGGTTATAATCTGTGCCCCTTTATTATTACTGTCTGCTGACGGGTATCTAAAATGATACCCGTTATTTTTATATTATGATTCCGCTGAGATGGTCGGTTTCGTGCTGTATTATCTGAGCGGTGAAGCCCTCATACGTTTTTATCTTTATCTTGAAATTTCTATCAAGATAGCGCACTTTTATCTTCTTGTATCGTTTTGTTTTCCGTACACCGTCAAGTGACAGACAGCCTTCTTCCGTTTCATAAGCTCCGTCTGACTTTATTATTTCGGGATTGTACATAAGAAGGTAATCGCCGTTGTCGTTTATGGCGATAATGTTTTTAAGTATGCCTATCATATTTGCCGCCATGCCGACACAACGTTCGGAATTTGCGATCAATGTTTCGAGCAGGTCTTCGCCGGTTTGCCTGTCATTTTCTGTCGCAGGGGCGGACTTCTGCGACAACAGGAAAATATCTCTGTTGATTTCTTTTATCATTTTACATCAGCCTTTTTCTTTTTATTTTACCATATTTCACGCTGTTTTGGCAAGTGGGGTAAAAATTACGTTTGCACAAAATGTAACCTGTTTGTACCAAATACGATATTGCTTATTGTGCGATTATGTATTATAATAACCTCAGACAGATAATCCGCATAAGCGGATTATCCCGTGCATAAGCACGGTAGGCGGTTACCCGCCTGTCTGAGAACATTTTATCATCAAATCCTTTTGCCGTTGGCAAAAGTACGGCGTACCGCCGTGTCGGCTTACGTCGACTTGATTTGTGTTATAGTAACTTAAAGAAAATAATCTGCCGAAAGGAAAAAACAGCTATGCCTAATCCATATTTGCCTTTATGGGAATATATCCCCGACGGAGAGCCGAGAGTTTTCGGTGACCGTGTATATATCTACGGTTCGCACGACAGAGCAGGCTCAGATGATTTCTGCGACTATGTTTTAAAGTGCTGGAGCGCACCTGTGAACGATCTTAACAACTGGGTGTGTCACGGTGTTACGTTCCGTGTAAAGCCGGACGGTGATTTTCCGTCGGATACCGACTGGACAACCGATAAAAATCAGCTCCTGTTTGCGCCAGATGTCGTTTGCAGGAACGGAAAGTACTATCTGTATGCGTATATTGTCAATGCGATAGGTTGCGTTGCGGTGAGCGACAGACCCGAAGGACCGTTCACCTTGCTTTCGAAATACAAGTACACTATACCCGATGAGGTATGCTGTAACGGCTGGTTCATTGATCCGGGCGTGCTTGTTGACGATGACGGAAGAACTTATATTTACTGTGGCTTTGAGCGTTCTTTTATGGCTGAGGTCGATACGGGCACGATGTACACGATAATGGATAACAGCTGTATCGAGCATATCATACCGATAACCGCAGATAATGACGGAGGCTTTGACACAGAAGAAACGCTTTTCTTTGAGGCTTGTTCTCCACGCAAGGTCGGTGATACATATTATCTTATCTATTCTCCAAAACGTGGCTCACGTCTTGCTTATGCTACTTCCGACAAGCCTACGGGGCCGTTTAAGTACAGAGGATATATCGTTGACAATGGTGTTGACTATCCCGGCGGTAATGATCACGGCTCGATAGCTCAGATAAACGGTCAGTGGTATATCTTCTATCACCGTATGACCAACGGTTCGATAATGTCAAGACGTGCCTGCGTTGAGAAGATCGAGATACTTTCTGACGGCACTATACCGCCTGTTGAAATGACTTCGCTCGGCTTTGAGGACAGCCTTGATCCTTACAGAATAACGGAGGCTGAGATTGCCTGTGTGCTTAAAGGCGGAGCGTTTGTAACGGAGCATAACAAGTTCGAAAGAGTGGTAACGGGTATAAAGGACGGTGCTGTAATAGGCTATAAATACTACGATTTCGGGCTTGACAACGGCAACGGCAGAATGTACTTCAATGCCGATATAACGGGACTTGGCGCTGACTGCAACGTGCATATACGCATCGACAGCGAGGACGGCGAGGAGATAGGTTCTTTTAAGGTAGGTCACGGTAGCAGCACCTATACGACAGAAGTAAAGCCTGTCAGCGACAGACACGCAGTGTTCCTTACGGTTGACACGGATTATACAGGCTGGACGGCTTGCTATTTCAAGGAAAGACCGCTGTTTGAACTGAAGAGGTTTGTATTCACAAAGTAATTTTCGGTTGTTACGAGGTGAAAATATGAAGATAGGTTCTATCGGATATAATTATGTTCATGATATGAAATATGAAAATTTCATTATGGACAGACCTAAAGGACCCGGTGCGGTTTTACTGCTGCTTATAAAGACACCTGCGGTTTTCAAGGTAGACGGGGTGCAGTATCAGGTCAAAGAAAACTCGTTTATATTAATGTCGGCGGATACTCCTTGCTACTATACGGCGCAGGAGGATGTGTATACAGATGACTGGGTGTATTTCGAGAACGACTGCTGGGATAAGGAATATATTGAAAAGCTGGGGATACCGATGGATATACCTGTGTATCTTGGAGATATTGACGAGCTTTCTCACCTTGTCCATATACTTGTCTACGAGCATTATTCGGGTGCGGTGAACAGCGAGGAGATCGAGAAAAAGTATATAGATGTACTGTTTCTTATGCTGAGCAGAACGCTGAAGTCCCGTAACTGTATGTCGTCAAAACAGCTGAGTGAAAGGCATTATCGTTTTACGCAGATACGAACTCTGATATTCACTATGCCTGACCATGTGGGTAATGTAGACAACCTTGCGGCACAGGCGGGTATGAGCCGTTCCGGCTTTCAGCATCTTTATAAAAAGCTGTTCGGAACAACGGTTATAAAAGACATAATCGAGGGCAGGACGCAACGTGCGAAACGTCTGCTTTCCTCTACAAGACTTACTATAAAAGAGATAAGCGCACGCTGTGGTTATACAAACGAATACAGCTTTATGCGGCAGTTCAAGGAACAGGTCGGAAAGACACCGACAGAGTACCGCAGCAGTATATAAGGAGAATGTTTATGAATAAGATATTATCTGCCATACTGGCATTATGTATGATAGTTTCGGTTACTGATTGTTCATCGGAAAATGAATCGTCCGTTCCCGAAGAAGTAAAGGGCAGTGAGAACACAGCAATGCGTGAGATGACAACGCAGGAGCTTATCGAGGATATGGGACTCGGTATAAATCTTGGAAATACCTTTGAATCCTGCGGAAACTGGATAAACAAGTCGTCTGTTACAAACTATGAAACAGCGTGGGGAAGTCCTGTTATTACCGAGCAAATGATAAAGGGCTACAAGGACTGCGGTTTTGGCGTTATGCGTCTGCCTGTTGCGTGGAGCAATATGATGGACAAGGAAACGTATACCATAAATCCCGACTATATTGCAAGAGTAAAGGAAGTGCTGAACTGGGCGCTTGACAGCGATTTATATGTAATTCTCAACATTCATTACGATAACGGCTGGTTTTCGGGCTTTGCCGATGATAAAAAGCGAGATGAATGCTTTAAAAAGTATGAGGCTATATGGAAACAGCTTTGTGAGGAATTCGGTGATTACGGAGATCATCTGATGTTTGAATCGCTCAACGAAGAAGGCGGTTGGGAGGAACTGTGGAACAGATACAGTAATGAGGGTGACAAGGAAAAGTCATATTCGATACTGAATGAAATCAATCAGAAGTTTGTTGATATAGTAAGGGCTTCGGGCAAAAATAACGGTAAGCGCCATCTGCTTATTGCAGGATACAATACCGATATTGACCTTACCTGTGACGAGCTTTACAAGATGCCTGCCGATCCTGAAAACCGCTGTGCAGTATCGGTACACTATTATACACCCTCGACCTTTGCAATTCTTGAAAAGGACGCAAGCTGGGGCAAGGCAAACACACTGATAATACGTGCATCCAATTGAGAATTATCCTTATGATAATGTCGGAAATTATCTTGCACGGAAG
>ENA-UEPJ01004714-UEPJ01004714.1-human-gut-metagenome-genome-assembly--contig:-NODE-4714-length-10253-cov-3.304442_pt1 | contig 10253 bp, 9 predicted proteins | sample MGYA00242890_ERZ507896 | MGnify/ENA primary metagenome ERZ507896 (study PRJEB26167, sample SAMN06115508) | human gut metagenome | host: Homo sapiens | place: China:Qinghai | collected 2015-08-20... | reverse complement strand
GGTCTTCATTTCAAGATACCTTTTCTTGACAGAGTAGCCAAGAGAGTGAACTTAAAGGAGCAGGTAGTTGACTTCCCGCCACAGCCAGTTATCACAAAGGATAATGTTACCATGCAGATTGATACTGTTGTCTTTTTCCAGATTACAGATCCCAAGATGTATGCATACGGCGTAGATAATCCTATTGTAGCAATCGAGAAGCTGACAGCTACTACACTTCGTAACATTATCGGTGATATGGAACTTGACCAGACTCTGACATCCAGAGAGGTCATTAATACAAGCATGCGTTCCGCATTGGATGTAGCTACTGACCCATGGGGTATCAAGGTTAATCGTGTTGAGTTAAAGAATATCATTCCTCCTGAAGCAATCAGAAACGCAATGGAGAAGCAGATGAAGGCAGAACGTGAGAGACGTGAAGCTGTTACAATCGCAGAAGGCGAGAAGAAGTCCAGTATTCTGGTTGCAGAAGGTAAGAAAGAATCTGCAATTCTGGAAGCTGAGGCTGAGAAGCAGGCAGCTATCCTTCGTGCAGAAGCTGAGAAGGAGAAGCGTATTAAGGAAGCAGAAGGTCAGGCAGAAGCAGTACGTATCGTTCAGCAGGCAAATGCAGAAGGTATCAGATACCTAAAAGAAGCCGGTGCAGACCAGGCTGTTCTTACAATCAAGAGTCTGGAAGCATTTGAAAAGGCGGCTAACGGCCAGGCAACCAAGATTATCATTCCATCTGAGATTCAGGGCGTAGCAGGACTTGCCAAATCTCTTGGAGAGGTGTTAAAGTAGAAACTATTCCGGATAGTTACAATAATTGAATACAGGGGGGATGACAGCAATGACGAAAATAATGATATTGGAAGACAGTATAGACAGTCTTAAGGCTTTGAAAGCCATAGTGGAATCAATATCAAAAGACATTGCTGTAATCCCTGTAAAGAGTCTGGAAGAGGCAAGGGCGGCATTACAGGATGAAGCCAATCTTTTCCAGGCTTTTCTTTTGGATATTAATCTGGATGAACAAAGGCCACAGGATGCATCCGGGATAGAGTTTGCCAGAGAAGTGAGAAATGACAGCAGATATGTCTTCACGCCGGTTATTATGATAACTTCCCTTGCCAGTCTGGAACTGGCTGCTTACAGGGAGCTGCATTGTTATCAGTATATTCTGAAGCCATATCAGAGAGAAGAGATTGAGAAGCTGATACGGAAGGTGCTTTTCCAGACGGGAGAGAGCAAAGAACCTTTCGTTCTGGTGAAAAAAGATGGTATCAATTACAAAATTTACTGCAAAGATATTATGTATCTGTATGCGATTCCAAGAGGGGTCTGCCTGGTATTGAAGAAAGAGACAATGAAAGTGCCATATCTGTCTATTAAGCAGATTATGGAGAAGCTGCCGGAGGGGCAGTTCGTGCAGTGCCACCGTATGTATGTAGTGAACCGGAGCTTTATTGATTATGTCGATATTGTGAACCGTATCATCCGTATGAAGAATTTGCAGGAAGTGGAAATAGGCGTGACATATAAAACAGAGATAAGGGGGCTGCTTCATGTCTGAATTTGCTGAACTTGGCAGGAAATTATTCTATAGGGTCTTTTGCGTTATGGCACTGATCATAGCAGTTTACCTGATTGTAGACCTGTATCTGAGTCATACGCTGGATATTAAGGTGATTATACTTTTTGGGATTCTGCTTGCTGTTATATTCTTTGGCTGGTGGGACTGGCTGGCTAATTATTCCATATTAAAGAGGCAGGAAGAAGAACTGAAAATATACAAACTCTATATTCATCCATTGGAAGAGCTGACTAAGGATATCAGAGCCAGACAGCATGAATTTGATAATCATATGAATGCTGTCCTTAATATGCATGTGACAATAGATAATTATGATGAACTGGTAGCGGCGCAGTCTGCATATTGTAAAGAAATATATGAGGCAAAAGGTGTCAGTACACCGGCGCTTCTTCGTATCTCTGATAAGATTCTTGCCGGTTTCCTGTATAGTAAGATTCTTGGTGCGCCAGCATATGCAAAAGTAGAGATACAGGTACTCAGCCAACAGATTATTACATCTGTGTCAGAACACAATCTGGTGGAAATACTGGGAACACTGGTGGACAATGCCTTTGAAGCGGCAACGCCACAGCTTCCTTTAGTAGAAATGGTGCTGGATTCCAGAGAAGATAAGCTGATCTTCATGATTCGTAATCAGGTGCAGGGCCTGACGATGGGGGATATCTCAAGATTCTTTCAGAAAGGGTATACGACCAAGGATAACAGAGAATGTAGAGGACTTGGACTGTATCAGGCAAATATGATTGCACAGCAGTTTGGCGGAGAGATTACAGTAGAATTGACCGATGGAGAAGAGAGTCAGGAGATTTGTTTTAGGGTGGAAATCTAAAAAACCTTGAAACCGAATCAGCTTCAAGGAATTTCATGGGGTTGGGCTATTCAATTCAAATAGTCAACAGCTTGTAGGGGAATCGAACCCCTGATTCCGCCGTGAGAGGGCGGCGTCTTAACCGCTTGACCAACAAGCCATTTGTTGTTTTTGTCGTCCGTATCGTGCCGACTTGTTTATATTACTACAGGTCAAACGAAAATGCAAGCACTTTTTTATTTTTTTTGAAAAAATTTGTAACGTGAATTTTGAATCTATAGTTATTGTACACAGGTAGTATGCCGCGAAGTGTTTTCATGCAGATTATGCATGAAAATCACGAGTTTGCATGCGCCAAAATCAATGCAATTGATTTTGTGTGCATAAATTGTTGCTGGAACGAGGTACGAGTGAACAGTAACAATCTATAAAAATGTTAACGATTTTTTCATATTTATAATCTTGTTATGTAACTTTAGTTACTGTATAATAGATATAATCTATTGGTGCACATTGTGCGCTATCGCAGCTGCTGTACGTTCTGTACGGTATAATCACATGTTTTTACAAAGAAAGGATGATATAGATTGGGAAGAAAGAGTGAAGAAGCTATCAGAAACTTTACGCATAAATATTCACAGATCTGTGTAGATAATAATGCAATTAATCCGGAGCTGTTCAACGAATATGGTGTAAAGAGAGGATTGCGTGATAAGAATGGTAAGGGCGTATTGTCCGGATTGACTAATATTTCCATGATCAAATCGTCAGAAGAGATAGATGGTAAGAGCGTTCCCTGTGATGGTGAGTTATATTACAGAGGCTATAATATCTTTGACCTTGTAAGAGGCTTTCAGGCAGACGGCAGATTTGGCTTTGATGAATGTGCATATCTTTTGCTCTTTGGTGATCTGCCGACAGCTGATCAGTTGATGGATTTTAAGAAGACACTTGCCTACAGCATGACATTACCTACGAACTTCGTAAGAGATGTTATCATGAAGGCGCCCAGCCACGATATTATGAATTCTTTGACCAAGAGTGTACTGACTCTTGCATCTTATGATGATAATGTATCTGATCTGTCATTAGACAATGTACTGAGACAGAGCCTGATGCTTATCAGTGTATTTCCCATGTTATCTGTATATGGCTATCATGCCTATAACCATTATGAGTGTGATGACAGCTTATATATTCACAGACCAGACCCGACACTTTCCACAGCAGAGAACCTACTCAGAATGTTAAGACCGGATAAATCCTATACGCCGACAGAGGCGAAGGTACTGGATGCAGCACTCGTATTACATATGGAACATGGCGGCGGTAATAACTCTACCTTTACAACCAGAGTCGTTACAAGTTCAGGCTCTGATACTTATTCTGTTATTGCAGCTGCATTGTCTTCCCTGAAAGGACCAAAACACGGTGGCGCTAATATCAAGGTAGTACAGATGATGGAAGACTTGCGTAGAAATGTGGAGGACACCACAGATGAAGATGCAGTACGTGCATATCTGTACCGTCTGCTGAATAAGGAAGCTTTTGATAAGAGCGGATTGATCTATGGTATGGGGCATGCAGTATATTCTATTTCAGACCCAAGAGCCAAAGTATTCAAGAGCTTTGTAGAGAAGCTGGCTGATGAGAAGAAGCATCATAAAGACTTTGAACTGTATTCCATGATTGAACGTCTGGCACCGGAAGTAATTGCTGAGAAGTGCAGAATCTATAAGGGCGTTAGTGCAAACGTTGACTTTTACAGCGGCTTTGTATACAGTCTGCTGGGTATTCCGCTTGAATTGTATACACCTATCTTTGCAATCGCCAGAATCGTAGGCTGGAGCGCACATAGAATGGAAGAGCTGATTAATGTGGATAAGATTATCAGACCTGCATACAAGAGCATCGTGACATTGAAGCCTTATCAGACCTTGAAAGAGCGTTCCACACCGAAGCTGGATGCAGAAGATAAGAAAATCTACAAAATCGGTATGCATGAGGATGGTGATAACTGAGAGGATTCTGACTCCGACATCTTTTCAACAGAAATAAAGAAAAGATAACACGACAATTAAAACTTTATAATATTTTCCAATCGAGGGAAAATGACAGGAATTTAGGTGTATAATCAGAATATAACAAACCCAAATAAAGGAAGGAAGAAGGGAGCACGTTATGAAAGAGGTCAAATCACCTAAGAAACCATTGATTTATTACTATGGAGTCGCAATTCTTGTCATTTTCCTTTTTAATATGATAGTTTCACCATTGCTGATGAAAGGACAGATCAAGGAAGTTGATTATGGTACGTTTATGAGCATGATTGAGGACAAGAATATTGGAGAAGTCCAGATTGACGATTCCCAGATTGTGTTTACAGACAAGGATAATCAGCAGATCTATGAGACAGGAGCCATGAACGACCCGACACTGACACAGAGACTCTATGACTGCGGCGCCAAGTTTACCAAGGAAGTAGAACAGGCGGGTTCACCACTGTTGAATATTTTCCTGACCGTGATTCTGCCACTGTTGATCTTTATTGGGCTTGGGCAGTATATGAGCCGCAAGCTGATTGAGCAGGCAGGCGGCAAAGATGCTCTGAGCTTTGGCATGGGCAAGAGCAATGCCAAGGTGTATGTGCAGTCTACACAGGGTATTCATTTCAATGATGTAGCCGGTGAGGACGAAGCAAAGGAAAACTTAAAAGAAATCGTAGATTATCTGCATAATCCGGACAAATATACAGAGGTAGGTGCATCTATGCCAAAAGGCATTTTACTTGTAGGCCCTCCCGGAACCGGTAAAACAATGCTGGCTAAGGCAGTAGCCGGTGAAGCCAATGTACCTTTCTTCTCCATATCCGGTTCTGAATTCGTAGAGATGTTCGTTGGAATGGGCGCTTCCAAGGTACGTGACCTGTTCAAACAGGCAAAGGAAAAGGCACCCTGTATTGTCTTTATTGATGAGATTGATGCAATCGGTAAGAAGAGAGATGGACAGATTGGCGGCAATGATGAAAGAGAGCAGACCCTGAACCAGCTGCTGACAGAGATGGACGGATTTGAAGGCAATAATGGTGTTATGATTCTGGCTGCAACGAACAGACCGGAGTCACTGGACCCTGCCCTGACCAGACCCGGACGATTTGACCGTCGTGTACCGGTTGAACTTCCTGACTTACAGGGGCGTGAAGCTATCCTTAAAGTGCATGCAAGAAAGATTAAGGTATCTGATGATGTGGATTTCCATACGATTGCACGTATGGCATCCGGTGCATCCGGTGCAGAGCTTGCCAATATTGTAAATGAAGCAGCACTGAGGGCAGTTCGTGACAACCGTACAATCGTTACAGAGGCTGATCTGGAAGAAAGTATTGAAACAGTCATAGCCGGTTATCAGAAGAAGAATGCCGTTCTTTCCGAACAGGAGAGAAAGGTGGTATCCTATCATGAAATCGGACATGCACTGGTGGCTGCCATGCAGAGCCATTCTGCTCCTGTACAGAAGATTACGATTATTCCAAGAACATCAGGAGCTTTAGGCTACACCATGCAGGTAGAGCAGGGAGATAAATACCTGATGACGAAGCAGGAGATTGAGAATAAGATTGCTACCTTTACCGGTGGCAGAGCAGCAGAGGAAGTTGTCTTTGGCGAGATTACAACAGGTGCTTCCAACGATATTGAACAGGCAACGAAGCTGGCAAGAGCCATGATCACCAGATATGGCATGAGTGATTCCTTTGATATGACTGCAATGGAGACGGTAACGAATCAGTATCTGGGTGGAGATACATCCCTTGCATGCTCAGCAGATACACAAAAAGAGATTGACCGTCAGGTGGTTGAGGTCATCAGGACACAGCATGAAAAGGCAAAGAAGATTCTGCAGGAGAACCGTACTAAACTGGATGAACTGGCGCAGTATTTAATTGAAAAGGAAACAATTACAGGCGAAGAATTCATGGCAATCCTGGAGAAAGAAGGAGGTGCACAGTAATGAGGAGACGTTCTGAATTTAACTGGATGGAGCTGCTGGAAGGAGTCTTGCTTATTCTGCTTGGCATATTCAGCTTTATCAGACCGGGCAGTGCACTGACTGGAGTGGTGATTCTCTATGGATTTATAGCCATGATAACAGGAATTGTGGATATTGTGCTGTATGTAAGAATTGAGAGACATACAGGCTTTGGTCCAACGATATCGCTGGTATCTGGTATACTCAGCGTTATGGCAGGTGTTATGCTTCTGTGCTATCCTGATGCAGGTACATGGATTCTTACCTTACTGATCCCGATATGGTTCATAGCACATTGCATCTCCAGACTCTCACATCTGAGGCTGCTTCGACTGCTGGCAGGAAGCTTCAGCTATTATTTTACACTGATTGTAAATATTATCGGTATCATTCTTGGATGCCTGATGATCTGCAATCCATGGTTCACACTCATGTCAGTAGACTGGATCATCAGCCTGTATCTGGTACTGCTAGGTATAGACAGCGTGATGCTGGCATGTCTTAAATAATGAGTGGAAGGGCATGGGATAATATGAGAAAAGGTATATTGTTCGGACTGTGTCTGATTATAGCAACATTGTGTATTGCTTATGGAATTATTATAAAGGCAGCAGGTTCGGGAACAGGATTCTATATAATATGGTTTGTGATAGCAGCGGTATTGGCTGGACTTGGTGTAATCATACATTGGCAGTTATGGAGCAGGATACCGTTTGGAATCCGTATTGCAGCTGCCGTATTGTGCGGTATTTTCCTGCTTTCATTTGTGATCATAGAAGGCTGTGTAGTCAGCCATATGCATGATAAGGGTGAAGACGGACTTGATTATATCGTTGTCCTCGGTGCACAGATGCGACAGAATGGACCAAGCATTGTATTACAGTACAGACTGGATGAAGCGATAAAGTATCTGAATGATAATCCTGACACGATATGCATTGTTTCCGGTGGACAGGGCTATAATGAGCCATGCACGGAAGCACAGGGAATGGCAGAGTATCTGGAGAAAAAGGGAGTTCCTAAAGTGCGGATTCTCATGGAGACAGAATCAACAACGACTGCGCAGAATATTTCTAACAGTATGCAGTATATCAGGGAAGGTGCCACAGTTGGAATTGTGACGAACAATTTCCATATGTTTCGTGCCCTTCAGATAGCAAAGAAACAGGGACTCACACAGGTATGTGGAATTGCAGCGAAATCAAAGCCCTTGTATTTACCCAACAATATGTTAAGGGAATATCTGGCTGAGATAAAATACCTATTTCCTACTAAACCTATTCGTGTTATACTACAGACTGAATCAAAAGATATCCATAGCAAGTAAGGAGAAATTATGTTAGATCAGTTTTCAAGAACACAGTTATTAGTGGGGAAGGAAGCCATGGACCGCCTGGCGAACTCCAGAGTAGCCATATTTGGTATTGGAGGTGTAGGCGGCTATGTGGTAGAAGCGTTGGCAAGAAGCGGTGTAGGAACCCTTGACCTGATAGATGATGATAAAATATGTCTGACCAATCTCAATCGTCAGATCATTGCAACCAGAAGCACCATAGGCAAGTATAAAGTAGATGTGGCGAAAGCAAGAGTACTGGACATTAATCCCAAGGCGACAGTCAACACTTATCAGACATTCTATGTGCCGGAGACTGCAGAACAGTTTGACTTTTCCCAATATGATTATGTAGTAGATGCAGTGGACACCGTCACAGCCAAGATTGAACTGGTGCTGAAAGCACAGCAGATCGGTGTGCCCATTATCAGCAGCATGGGTGCGGGCAATAAATTAGATGCATCCGACGGCATTTAGAGTGGCAGATATCTATAAGACCAGTGTCTGTCCGCTGGCAAAAGTCATGCGCAGGGAGCTCAAGAAGAGAGGTGTTAAGAAATTAAAGGTGGTATATTCTGAGGAAAAGCCATTAACACCTATAGAGGATGAGGCAATCAGCTGTAAATCCCACTGTGTATGTCCTCCAGGAACAGTGCGTAAATGTACACAGAGAAGACAGGTGCCGGGCAGTAATGCCTTTGTTCCTTCAGTTGCTGGACTTATCATTGCAGGAGAGGTTATTAAGGATCTGGTTCACTTTGAAGCATAACTGTTATCATTGACAAAATTTTAACTAATTTATATAATAGAAATGAGACTGGGAAGGCTTGTGGTTCGACACAGGAACTGACTGGAATCATATAAAAATCTGACGGACAAAGACTGGGTGTCAAGGCGCTCATTCTGCGTGGAAAGGACAAGAAAATGATAAAAAATGTAATGCGTAAAGTAACTGCTGCTGCTTTGTCTTTTGCAATGCTGGGGGCACTGCTTACAGGCTGCGGTTCTGGCAAGGCAGAAGAGAAGGTTACAGTGAAAGTAGGTGCGCTAAAAGGCGCTACAACATTGGGACTTCTGCCGCTTGAGGATAAAGCAGCCAATGGGGAAGCCGGTGAGAACTATGAATTCAGCATGATGACAGCAGCGGATGAACTGCTTCCCATGATGATCAAGGGTGAGCTGGATATTGCGCTCCTGCCATCCAATGTGGCAAGTATCCTGTATCAGAAGACCAATGGCGGTGTGACTGTTATAGATATCAATACGCTTGGCGTATTATATATGGTATCCGGAGATTCTTCCATTACAGGAGTGGAGGATCTTGCAGGCAGGACAATCTATCTGACAGGTAAGGGAACAACACCCGATTATGTGCTTCATTATATATTAAGTGGAAATGGCATGGATGCAGACAGTGACTGCACACTGGAATATAAATCAGAAGCAACAGAAGTAGCTGCTCTTCTGGCAGAGAACCCGGATGCAATAGGACTGCTTCCGCAGCCTTTTGTAACAGCTGCATGTGCGCAGAATGATGCCTTATCGGTTATTCTGGATATGAATGCAGAATGGGAGAAACTGCAGGGAGAAGACGGAAGCCGTCTGGTTACAGGTGTTACCGTTGTCAGAAATGAATTCTTACAGGAGCATGAGAATGCAGTAGCGGCTTTTATGGAAGAACATCAGGCAAGCGCACAGAGCATGAATTCAGATGTGGAGAACGGTGCGAAACTTGCAGCAGCATCAGAGATCATTGCCAAGGAGCCTATTGCACTCAAGGCTATTCCCAAGTGCAACATTACCTATATAGATGGCGCTGATATGAAACAGGCTTTGTCGGGTTATCTTGAAGTTTTGTATGAGCAGAATCCAGAATCAATTGGTGGAGCCCTGCCTGGGGATGATTTCTATTACATTTCACAGAAATAAGAGAATGTATGCGTAGAAAAATATATATTATTTTGGGCTGGATCTTTGCATGGCAGGTGTTAAGCTGGCTGGTGAATAACCCCATTCTTCTGGCAGGACCTTTGGAGACCGGGAAAGCACTGCTGGATAATATTGTCATGCCAAGCTTCTGGAAAACAGTAAGTTATTCTCTGCTGCGTATTGCGGCAGGATTCTTTGCGGGCGTTGGTGTTGGGCTTGTATTGGCTTGCGCCAGTGTCCGTTTTCCTATCATAGAAGAGATATTTTCACCGGTATTATCATTAATCAAGGCAGTGCCGGTGGCATCTTTTGTTGTGCTTTTTCTCATCTGGTGGCATTCAGACATGCTTTCCACTGCAATCAGCTTCTGCGTGGTGCTGCCCAATATCTATATCAGTACTCTGGAGGGCATTCGCAGCACAGATCACAGACTTCTGGAAATGGCACAGGTATTCAGATGGAGTCCACGGGACAGATTTTTCTATATATATCGTCCGGCTCTGAAGCCTTTTCTTGACAGCAGTATCAAAGTCTCTGTAGGGCTTGGCTGGAAGTCGGGAGTAGCGGCTGAAGTAATC
>ENA-UEPJ01004712-UEPJ01004712.1-human-gut-metagenome-genome-assembly--contig:-NODE-4712-length-10256-cov-4.625307_pt1 | contig 10256 bp, 6 predicted proteins | sample MGYA00242890_ERZ507896 | MGnify/ENA primary metagenome ERZ507896 (study PRJEB26167, sample SAMN06115508) | human gut metagenome | host: Homo sapiens | place: China:Qinghai | collected 2015-08-20... | reverse complement strand
CTGAATGAAAAAGTAAAGTGAGGAAATAAAATGGCAGAACAGATTATGCAGACAGAGTATTCTGAGCTGATGCAGAAGTCATACATAGATTATTCCATGAGTGTTATCACAGCGCGAGCCGTACCGGATGTAAGGGATGGACTAAAGCCGGTTCAGAGGCGCGTATTATATGCCATGGAACAGCTGGGGCTTAACTATGATAAGCCGCATCGTAAGTCAGCGCGTATTGTCGGTGACACAATGGGTAAGTACCATCCGCATGGTGACAGCTCTATATATGATACACTTGTCGTGCTAGAGCAGGATTTTAAGAAAGGCATGGCACTTGTGGATGGACATGGCAATTTCGGTTCTATAGAAGGGGACGGAGCTGCCGCAATGCGATATACGGAGGCAAAGTTAAAGAAGTTTACACAGGATGTATATTTGGCAGATTTGGATAAGGATGTAGTTGATTTTGTACCAAACTTTGATGAAACAGAAAAAGAACCATCAGTTCTTCCTGTAAGAGTACCAAATATTTTGGTTAACGGAGCTGAAGGTATTGCTGTAGGTATGGCGACTAACATTCCAACACATAATCTTGGAGAAGTTGTAGATGCCGTTGTTAAAATTATTGATAATCGTGTAGAAGAAGACAGAGATACTACGATCGATGAGATTCTTCCCATTGTGAAAGCTCCCGATTTTCCTACCGGAGGACTGATTCTGGGTACCAGAGGCTGTGAGGAAGCTTACCGTACCGGCCGTGGTAAGATCAGAGTCCGTGCAGTGACCAATATCGAGACACTACCTAACGGTAAGAGCCAGATCATTGCCACCGAACTGCCATATATGGTCAATAAGGCCAATCTGATCATCAAGATTGCTGAGCTGGTAAAACTGAAAAAGATCGACGGTATCACAGATATCCGTGATGAATCCAACCGTGAAGGTGTCCGCGTGGTTATTGAGCTTCGTAAGGATGCCAATGCCAATGTTATTCTGAATCAGCTGTACAAGCATACACAGCTTCAGGATACTTTTGGTGTGATCATGCTGGCGCTGATCAACAATCAGCCTAAGGTCATGAATCTGCTGGATATGCTGACTTATTACCTGAAACATCAGGAGGATGTGGTTACCAGAAGAACCAAATATGATCTGAACAAGGCTGAGGAAAGAGATCATATTTTACAGGGATTGTTAAAGGCTCTGGACTTCATTGACGAAGTTATTACTATTATCCGTGGCAGTCAGAATGCCCAGATTGCAAAAGAACGTTTGATGGAGAGATTTGAACTTTCTGATGTACAGGCACAGGCTATTGTGGATATGCGTCTGCGTGCTCTGACAGGTCTGGAAAGAGAGAAGCTGGAAAACGAGCATCAGGATCTGGTAGCAAAAATTGCGGAGTTGAAGGCTATTTTGGCAGATGAAAAGCTGTTATTAGGTGTTATTAAGACAGAAATGAGTGCTATCGCTGAGAAATACGGCGATGACAGACGCAGTAAGATCGGTTATGATGAACTGGATATCTCCATGGAGGATCTGATTCCGAGGGAAAATACTATTATTGCCATGACCAGTCTCGGTTATATCAAACGTATGACCGTAGATAATTTCAAAGCACAGAACCGCGGCGGCCGAGGTATCAAGGGAATGCAGACCATCGATGAGGATTACATTGAGGATCTGTTGATGACGACGACTCATCATTATCTGAACTTCTTCACCAATATGGGAAGAGTATACAGATTAAAAGCATATGAGATCCCGGAGGCAGGCCGTACCGCAAGAGGTACTGCTATCGTGAACCTCTTGCAGCTGGCACCCGGTGAAAAGATCACTGCTATGATTCCTATTCATGAATACAGTGATGATAAGAATCTGTTCATGGTAACTAAGACCGGTATTGTGAAGAAGACCCCTCTGATGGAGTTCTCCAATGTCAGAAAGAACGGACTGACAGCGATTAACTTACGAGAAGAGGATGAGCTGATCGAGGTGAAAATCACTGACTGCAGCAGTGAAATCTTCCTGGTAACCAAACAGGGTATGTGCATCCGCTTCCAGGAGACGGATGTCCGGGCTACGGGCAGAGCTTCCATGGGTGTCATCGGTATGAACTTATCTCCCGGGGATGAGATCATCGGTATGCAGTTACAGACCCAGGGCAGCGATCTGCTGATCGTATCCGAGAACGGTATGGGCAAACGTACCAATATGGATGAATTTACCGTACAGAAACGTGGCGGTAAGGGTGTAAAATGCTACAAGATCGTAGAAAAGACCGGTGATGTGGTAGGTGCCAAGGCTGTAAATGATGATAACGAGATCATGATGATCACTACCGAAGGAATTATTATTCAGCTGCGTGTGCAGGATATCTCCACTTTGAGCAGAATTACATCAGGTGTAAAGCTGATCAATCTGGATGAGGGTGTTAAGGTTGCACAGATTGCCAAGGTACGTGAGAAGCTTTCCAACGGAGACCATGAATTCGACAATCTTGAGGAAGCCATGGAAGAAGTAGCACAGGAAGCTGTTTCTGAGGATGAGGAAGAAGCAGAAGAAAATCTGATTTTCCCTACCGAGGATTCTGAAGATGATGAATAAATAAGAGTTAATGATTAAGTTGAGCACTTTTCATATTGCAGAAAAAGATATATATGTGATATAACAAAAGTGCTCAATTTAGTGAGACACAGATAAAAGCAAGTGGCTGCGAAGCAGATATTTGTTTTTATAGGCTCACAAGTGAACGAATATCCCGCAAAGCAGGATGTAAAATGCAATAGCACGAATTCGTGAAGTTATAATGTAATAACTTAAATGAAAAAGAGGGGTATGAAAAATGGAATCTTATAGTATTTTCAGAGATCTGGCAATTATTATTATATTTGCCAAAGTATTTGGTATTATTGCAAGAAAATGTAAAGCACCACAGGTGGTAGGTGAGATCATTGCCGGTCTGTTGATCGGACCCAGTGTACTGGGACTGGTACAACAATCGGATTTTCTGATCCAGATGGCAGAAATCGGTGTTATTCTTCTGATGTTCTCCGCCGGACTGGAGACGAATCTGAAGGATCTGATGAAGACGGGATTTGTGGCATTTCTGATCGCATGCATGGGTGTATTTGTTCCTTTGGTAGGAGGAACATTGTTGTACATGGGATTTTACGGAGTGGCACCCTGGGGCTCTGAGAAATTCTATGAAGCTGTATTTATCGGTGTCATTATGACGGCTACCAGTGTAAGTATTACTGTGCAGTCTCTGAAAGAACTGGGAAAACTGAAAGGTAAAGTCGGCACAACAATCATGAGTGCCGCTATTATCGATGATGTCATTGGTATTATTGTACTTACTTTTGTCATCGGATTTAAAAATCCGGATTCCAATCCCGGAAGTGTAGTAATTTCTACTCTTCTGTTCTTCCTGTTTGCAATTGGTGTGGGATTTGTATTGTTTAAGGTATTCCAGTATCTGGATAACAAATATCCGCATACAAGACGTATTCCTATTTTAGGTCTGGCGCTCTGTTTTATTTTTGCTTATGTAGCGGAAGTATTCTTCGGTATTGCGGATATTACAGGTGCTTACGTGGCAGGTATTATCCTGTGTTCTATTCAGGATTCGGAATACATAGCCGAGAAGATGGATATCAATTCTTATATGATCTTCGGACCGATCTTTTTTGCAAGTATCGGACTTAAGACCAGCTTTGACCATTTGAACGGAGAATTTGTACTGTTCTCTATCGGATTTGTTATTGTTGCTCTGCTGTGCAAGATCATCGGTTGCGGTCTAATGGCGAGAATCTGCAGATTCAAAGGACCGGATGCCTTGAAAATCGGTGTCGGTATGATGACCAGAGGCGAGGTTGCCCTGATCGTAGCACAGAAGGGATTGTCTGTGGGAATGATCGGTGCGGAATACTTTACAGCAGTCATTCTGCTGATCATTGTATCCAGTATCTCCACTCCTATCCTGCTTAAGATTCTGTATACGAAGCATGCCGAGATTGATTAAAAAATATGGATCATATGGATCAGAAGCGTTTTGAAGAAGCTAAGAGAAAAATAATAGGCGTGGACCGTCAGAGACTGGGAATCGGAACTCTCTCAGAGAAGACGGTTCATGCTATTTTTAAGGACTATTATGAGTCGGACGAGGATCATCAGGAGATTCCCATAGAGAATTATGTAGCGGATATTTATAGGGATGGAGAGATCATAGAGATTCAGACGAGACAGTTTAACCGGATGCGGGGAAAATTGCAGACCTTTCTTCCTTTATATCCTGTGACTATTGTCTATCCGATCCCTTATGAAAAATGGCTAATCTGGATCGATGAAGACAGCGGAGAACTGAGTAAAAAACGGAAATCACCGAAAAAAGGCTGCACCTATCAGGCTTTTAAGGAACTATATAAGATCAAAATGTTCCTGAAGGATCCGAATATCCGATTTAAGTTCGTATTGGTAAATATGGAGGAATACCGGCTGTTAAACGGCTGGAGCCATGATAAGAAAAAGGGCTCCACACGGTATGACAGGATTCCAACGGATCTGGTCGAAGAGGTGGAAATCAGACAACCGGAGGATTATCTGCAATTTGTGCCCTATGAGCTGGAAGAACCTTTTCACAGTAAAGATTTTGCAAAGGCCGCCCACATCCCTCTCTCACTGGCTCAGACCGTATTGAATATTCTGTTTGAAATGGGAACAGTGGAACGGGTAGGAAAACAGGGAAACAGTTATTTATATCGTGTCATGAATATATAGATATATAGATGAAAAAAGAGGATTAGGCCGTATGGCTTAATCCTCTTCGTCTTCCTGATGGGATTTCGGCAGGGAGAAAATAAATTCACTTCCCACGCCGGGAGTACTGATCACATTGATATGCTCATCATGTGCATTGATGATCTCTTTTACAATGGAAAGTCCCAGGCCGGTTCCTTTTTTATCTTTGCCACGGGATAAGTCCGATTTGTAAAACCGATCCCAGATCAGCTTCAGATCTTCTTTCGGGATACCGATTCCTGTGTCTTTTACGGAGACAAATAATTTATTTTTCTTCTCCGAGGTCTCAATGTGGATCACAGAATCATGGTGGCTGAACTTAATTGCATTGTCCATGAGATTATAGAGTACCTGCTGAATTTTGCCCATATCTGCATGGACATACATTTCATTGCCGGTCAGGATCATCTCGATAGCAATGGATTTGTTATGACAGGTGCCCTCAAAGGTACTTGCAGTATTACGGATCACTTGATTGATATCAAAATCTGTTTTATCTAAGAGCATTCCTTTGGTGTTCAGATTATTCAGAGTCAGCAGGCTGTTGGTCAGCTTTGTCAGTCGTTCTGTTTCATTTAATACGATAGTAATGTATTTTTCGTGCATTTCCGGTGGAATCGTGCCATCCAGCATGGCTTCCAGATATCCTCTTATAGAGGTCAGAGGGGAACGGAAATCGTGGGACACATTGGCTACAAACTTTTTCTGATCATCCTCGGAACGGGCAATTTCGCTTGCCATATAATTCAGACAGGAAGCCAGATAACCGATTTCATCCTCACTATCCACCTGAAATTCATAATGCATATTACCGGCAGCATACTGCTCTGTGGCATGAGTGATCTTCCTCAGAGGAATATATACGATCTCAGTGAAAAAGATCAGAATGATCAGGGATAGCAGGAACAGGATTGCCAGGGTGATATAGGAAATATTCAGCAGGCTGTTACAGGATTTCTGAATATCATTCATATCGGTATGGATGACTACATAGCCTTTTACCTTGTAGTTGGAGGTAATGGGAGCAAATACAGTAAGTACATCCGAATCAAAATTACCGAAGAAATCACCAACAATGTAATAAGAGCCGCCGGTTACGGTCGAATCAAAATTCTCGATGACTACCACATTCTCCACATCTAAGGGACTATTGGTATCCAGTACCAGTCGTCCGGAGGGATTGATGATGCGAATCTCGGAATTCAGGTAGACCGCCAGGGAGTCCAGCTGCATTTTAACAGTCTCCAAAGTTGTTTCACTGGTGTACAATCCGCCGGCATAGGTTCCGGCGATCAGGGTTGCTTCGGAATAGAGACTTTCTGCCTTTTCCCGGATCAGGTGTTCTTTGGTCATATTGGGAACAAAAGTTGTAACAATGATGAAACCAAATACACCAAAAATAAAATATGCAAGTATAAATTTTAGATAAAGTGTTTTTTTCATAACAAATCCTGCTTTTGGTATGACTTAATTACGTACTTCGAATTTATAGCCGATGCCCCAGATGGTGCTGATCTTCCAGTTGGCATGATCCTTGATCTTCTCACGGAGACGTTTGATGTGCACATCCACGGTACGGGTATCACCGATATATTCATAGCCCCAGATCTGATCCAGAAGCTGTTCTCTGGTGAATACATGATTCGGTGAGGATGCTAAAAAGTAGAGAAGTTCCAGTTCTTTCGGCGGCATTTCCACAGTATGTCCCATATAGATGACGGAATAATTGGTCAGATTAATGGTCAGGTCTGCATATTCCACACACTTGTCGTTGGGATTCTCCGTGGGGGTATTGGAGGGCTTGTAACGCCTGAGAACTGCTTTGGCGCGGGCTACCAGTTCCTTGGAATCAAAAGGTTTTTCCATATAATCATCCGCACCCAGTTCCAGTCCCAATACCTTGTCGAAGACTTCACCTTTTGCGGAAAGCATGATGATAGGAACGGAGTATTGTGCCCGGACCTCTCTGCACACCTGATAACCATCAATGCCGGGAAGCATCAGATCCAACAGAATCAGATTCGGAGCAAAGGTCTCCATAGCGGGCATCACGGATTCCCCGTCATTGACAATCATCGTATCAAAGCATTCCTTCGTCAGATAGAGGGAGATCAGTTCCGCAATATTATTATCATCATCTACAATGAGAATTTTCTGTTTACTTACCATGTAGTATAGGCCTCCTGTCAGTTATTATTTAAAAGTAACAATGGTTACGCCGGCATCGCCTTCACCGTATTCACCCAACCGGTATTCTTTGACGTATTTCAGACGTTTTAAGTGAGACTGTACGGCACTGCGCAGGGCACCGGTGCCTTTTCCGTGCACGACTCTTACACTGGGGAGATGAGCCAGATAAGCGTCATCCAGATATTTATCCAGTTTTGCAATAGCTTCATCTACTGTACATCCCAGAAGGTTGATCTCGGAGGACACGGAGAAGGATTTGGACATTTTCAATTTGCCGGTGTTGGTACGTTGCAGGGCAGGTGCTGTAATGGTCTCTTCTTTTATCGGTACGAGATCGTTAATATTCGTCTGCATTCTCATAATTCCGCATTGTACGAAGAGGTTGCCCCTGGCATCCGGCAGTGTATTCACAATTCCTTTCAGATTCATGGAAATGATCTTTACGGAATCTCCTTTTTTCAGTTTCTTCGGATCCACGGTCTTCTGGTTAGCCGGCTTCTTTTGGCTATTACCAAGAGCCAATTTTCCATTCTTTTCGTTGATCTTGTCACGAACCTTCTGTCTCTTTTTCTCTAGTTCCTTGATGTCGGCGGAAGCGCCTGCTTTATTGAAATCACGGATGGTTTCGTCGGCTACATCCTTTGCTTCCTGAAGGATGGCTCTTGCTTTTTCATTGGCATCCCGCAGAATCTTATCCTTTGCCTGATCGATTTTCTCGTTTTTCTTCTGTAACTGTTCCTGTAACGTGCGGATCCGTTCCTTATATTCTGCAATCTCCTGCTGTTCTTTTTCAATGGTTACGCGGCTCTGTTCCAGATCTGCGATGACGTCTTCAAAGCTTTCGTCTTCTTTGCTGATCTGTTCTTTCGCAGCATTGATGATCTCATCGGGCAGTCCCAGCTTGGAAGAAATGGCGAAAGCATTACTTTTACCGGGAATACCGATGAGCAGACGGTAGGTGGGGCGAAGGGTCTCCACATCAAATTCACAGCAGGCATTTTCTACGAAATTCGTGGAAAGTGCGTAGATTTTCAATTCACTGTAATGCGTGGTAGCCATAGTGCGGATGCCACGGTCATGCAGATAATTTAAGATAGCAATTGCCAGAGCGGCACCCTCTGTAGGATCTGTTCCAGCACCGAGTTCATCAAATAAACACAGGGAATCCGCATCTGCGTGCTGCAAAATGTGGACAACTCTGGTCATATGAGAAGAAAATGTGGACAAACTCTGCTCAATACTCTGCTCATCCCCGATATCTGCATAAACTTCCGAGAAAATGGACAGTTCGGAACGATCCAGTGCCGGAATATGCAGTCCCGCCTGCCCCATCAAGGTAAAAAGTCCCACTGTCTTCAGAGACACGGTCTTACCACCGGTATTGGGACCTGTGATCACCAACAAGTCAAAATCTTTCCCCAGACGGACATCAATGGGAACAGCCTTTTTCTTATCCAACAGTGGATGACGGCCCTTACGGATCTGGATGTAATGCTCAGTGTTGAAAATAGGCTCTGTGGCATTCTGTTCCATGGCAAGTTTTGCCTTGGCAAAGATAAAGTCCAGCGTAGTCATGATCTTCTGATCCGCGGCAAGCTCTGAGGTATGAACAGCAGCCTGGCTGCTCAGATCACCCAGAATAACTTCAATCTCCTCCTGCTCCTGCAGATCCAGTTCTTTTAACTGGTTGTTCAGGTTCACGACAGCAGCCGGCTCGATGAAAAAGGTGGAACCGGTTGAGGACTGGTCATGCACCATACCGCTCACCTGGCTCTTATATTCGGCTTTTACGGGGATACAGTAGCGGTTATCACGCATGGTAATGACTGCATCCTGTAAAAAGGTACGGTAAGCGCCGTTTACCATGGAAGTCAGCTGGCTATGGATTTTTTCATTGGTGGACAGCTTGGAGCGGCGGATACTTTTTAATTTAGGACTGGCATCATCTGCCATCTCCTCTTCCGATAAAATACAGCGGTTGATCTCATTGGCAAGCTGTGTCATAGGGGTAAGTCCCTCAAAGTAGGCATCCAGGCTGTCATTTGGGAAGTCTTCCCGTTCTTTTTTTCCATAGGTTTTGATCCGGCTGACATTATCCAAAAAGGATGCCAGCTTCAACAATTCGGACATAGACAGAGAACTGCCGATTTCCAGAGAACGGATCGAAAATCCTAGATCTCTGTTGCTGCCAAAAGAGGTGCTTCCAATACGGAAGAGACGGGCTAAAGCGTCTTTTGTCTCCCGCTGGGCTGTTCTGATGGCGGATAGATCGGTGGAAGGTACCAGTTCTCGGCAGAGTTTTTTACCGGGCTCGGAGTCGGCCTTCTCTGTGAGAAGGTCGATGATTTTCGTATATTCTAAAGTAGTGAGTACTTTTGTGTTCATATGGGACTCCTTAATATTATTGAAAATACGCAGTATAAGCTCACTGCCGGGCTTTCGCCCTATCAAAATCGGATCTGTCAATTCCGCCTGCAAGCAGTCGAATTGACATCTCTCGATTTTGGTACTGCTCAATGCTGGTTTACATAATAATACGATTTCTACGTGCTGCGCACTCTCGAAATCGTTACATCCATTCGCAATCCGGACTATCGTCCTTCTTGCTCATGTCTGTTTGCTCCCCTCATAGAAATCCTGCTTTGCCTGCAAGCAGTCACGCAGGATTTTATGGGTGAGCTTATTATACCATATTTATTGCCTTTTTTGGTACAGTTTTGTATAATTGAGATATTAGAGTCCTAAGGAAAAGCCGAAGTATCTGTAGGCAGCAGAGGAGGCATATTTATGGCGGATTCCCAAGAAAATAAGCAGAAGGAACAAAATGACGTTTCTGAGAAAAAATTTATGATAGAAAAAATCAAGGAACGTCCGGTAAATAAGAAAAAGCTGTTGCGCAGGACTTTGATCACGGTTTCCATGGCGGTGATCTTCGGTCTGGTGGCCTGTTTCACTTTCTTGGTTTTGGAACCGGTGATCAGTAATTGGTTGTACCCGGAAGAGGAACCACAGGTGGTGGTATTCCCCGAAGATCAGGATGAGATGTCTCCGGAGCAGATGCTGGCAGAGAATATGCAGCAGGAGAATCAGAACAGTCAGTCCTCTTCTGTTCCTGGTGAGATTATGGAACAGGAGCAGATCCGGGAACTGTTATCCGGAATCATATTGGATCTGGATAATTACAAACAGATTTACAGTGCTCTTGCCCAGTATGTGGCAGAAATGAACCGTTCCATGGTTACTGTGACAGGAGTGTCATCCGATGTGGACTGGTT
>ENA-UEPJ01004700-UEPJ01004700.1-human-gut-metagenome-genome-assembly--contig:-NODE-4700-length-10309-cov-5.443217_pt1 | contig 10309 bp, 8 predicted proteins | sample MGYA00242890_ERZ507896 | MGnify/ENA primary metagenome ERZ507896 (study PRJEB26167, sample SAMN06115508) | human gut metagenome | host: Homo sapiens | place: China:Qinghai | collected 2015-08-20... | reverse complement strand
AGTCCAAGTTACGAAAAAAAACGGAGAAAAACAAAAATCATGACATGATCCATGTATCGCCCTCTCGTCCATAAGGTCTGAATGTCCATAATGTCATAAGGTCAAATCTATCGGAATGTTTTGTTTATGATGCTGTATATCATTGTGTTATTGCGTCGTGAACTTTATGGACTTTAGGAGCCGGAGGCTCGACTTTATAGACATTACAGACAGGAGGTGTGTTTGACACACCTCCTTTTTTTATTTCACGGCTATCGTTTCGATCTCCACCATAGCGCCCATGGGAAGTGCTTTCACGGCGAACGCGGCACGTGCCGGGCAGTCACTCTTGTAGAATTGCGCGTATACTTCGTTCATTTCAGCGAAATAAGACATATCACCGAGTAAACAAGTTGATTTAACCACGTTGTCGAAAGTGTATCCGGCTTCTTCGAGGATATAACCGATGTTCTTCAAACATTGTTCGGTTTGCTCTTTCACGCCACCTTCCGCGAATTTACCGGTGTTCACGTCAATAGGAAGTTGTCCGCTGATATAGAGCGTTCCATTGGCTTCAATAGCTTGACTGTAAGGCCCGATTGCTTTCGGTGCTTTCGGTGAATTGATAACTTTTTTCATAATGACTTTTATTTTATTGATTTAAAAATATAATTCTATTTCCTCGACGCGAATATAACGAAAATCACCTTGTTATTTTTCTACCACGTGTAAAAATAAAAAACTGAAAGCCGGAAAAATATATCCCCGGCTTTCAGTTTTTAACTATTAACTTTTCTCGTTAATAGTTGTTCTTCTTTTCTTCAAAGTATGCTTGCGGATGAGCACATGCCGGGCATGCTTTCGGGGCGGTCTTGCCTTTATGCACGTAACCGCAGTTACGGCATTGCCACAGGATTTCTTCATCTCTCTCGAATACTTTTCCTTCTTCAACGCGAGCGAGTAAAGTTCTGTAACGAGCCTCGTGTTCAGCCTCTACTTTCGCGATATTGCGGAATACGGCAGCGATAGCGGTAAATCCTTCTTCTTCGGCTACTTTGGCAAATTCAGGGTAAAGGTCTGCCCATTCTTCGTTTTCACCTTCGGCGGCAGCTTTCAGGTTTTCAGCGGTAGTTCCGATAATTCCCGCGGGGTAAGACGCCGTGATTTCAACCATTCCGCCTTCCAAGAACTTGAAGAATCTCTTGGCGTGTTCTTTTTCTTGTTCCGCGGTTTCCATGAATACTCCGGCGATTTGCTCGAAGCCTTCTTTTTTAGCCACGCTTGCAAAGAAAGTGTAACGACTTCTGGCTTGTGATTCACCAGCAAATGATTTCAATAAGTTCTGTTCTGTTTTTGTTCCTTTAATACTCATAGTCTTATATATTAGCTGTTGTTGTATTTTCGCATTACAATATTACTACAATTTGAGGAAGCAAACAAATATTTATTTTTTATATAGTTATAGAAATTAACGATGAGTTTATAAACCCAAGTAATCCGCCGTTTCCACCATCATTGCCTCAAAATCGTGTGCCACACCTTTCACGATGACTCTTTTCCAGTTGAAAATCATCGAGTTGGTTTGGCTGATTTGTTGGCTTTCGCTGTAATAGTGTTCCCCGCGGGCGTAACGGTACAGACCTTGCGCGTCGGCTTCCGGCGTGTGGCGTAAAGAACTGTCGTTCGGGTCGGTATCTTGATCCCCTAATGCCACGATCAAGTTGGAGCCGAATAAATGTGTTAGGGTAGACAGATCGGAGAAACCGGAGTTTTTCAACCCGTAAGGGTACTCTATTCTCGTGTCGGGCACCGTGTACCAACCGGAATTTGCCGCTATGGCTTTGTTCAGGTGCGTGTTTTGTTTGAAAGTGATGAAACGATGCACGAATTGAGCTCCCGCGGAATGACCGAACATGTTGTATTGCACGGATTGATTGCCCGTTTCTGATTTCACGTGATCGAAAATGGCTTCAATCACCGAGTATGACCATTGTTCTTCCGGAAGTGCCTTGTTGTTCTTGAACATATTTCCCTCTATGTATTCGCTCGTGGAATAATGATTCTGGGGAAATTCCAAGGCAATGGCAATTACTTTCCGGTCTTTGAAATGTTTCACCCAAGCATCCAGATAGTCATTGGCATTTCTGGACGTCCCCGGCAAAATAAACACGATCGGCATTGCCTTGATATCGCCTTCCGGGATGTAGAAATGTAAATTTATCGGTTTGTCCTTCAACGGTTCGTAGCCCGTGTAGGTCACGATTCCCCGTCCTGTCCCCAGTTGATTCAGAATGGGATCGTCCACGTCGCTTTTCCATTCACAGCTAATGAGTGTAAAGCCGAAAAGCAACAGTAATATAGATATTCTTAAATTCATAAAGCGTTTCTGATTATTATTTGTGATTTAGAAGATGATTTGTAACGATAATTCTGCGCTTAATTTCTCGTTTGAAGTTTTCAGGTTCGGGTTTTTCCAGTAACTGAAAGAGCCTTGACACATCAAGCGGTTGTCAATGAAATATTTGGCAACACTCACGGCGTATTCATCGGTTTCAAGTAATACGGATTTAGCGGTTTCCTTAAATTCCGGTTTTACTTTGCTGTAACGGGCGTCGAATGCCCAGCTGTTTTTCAAGATATAACCCACTTGTACGTTGTACCCGTTTCCGATGCTCAAGTAGTTGGCAATCTCTTCCGGCTGGAGGGGAAGATCACCCGTTGATTTGGTGTAAATACCTTTCAAGTCGGTAGCCGAGGAGTTCACGTATTCGGCCATCACGCTCAGGCCTTGCCATTTAAATAACAAGTCGGCTGCAATCTTGCGGAGTGCCGGGAATCGTGTATCCCCGTCCTTGTCGTAGAGGATAAAATCACCATGGCCTTCACCCGCGCTGTTGCTTGCCCCGTCATTGTAGCTCATGGCTCCACTGATCAATAATTTCGGGGTGGCTTCCCGCGCGAAGTCTGCACCCACGCCGTCGTTGCCCGGTTTGAATTCACCGAGGGGAAGTACGTCCAGACGTCCCCCGTATTTTAAACCGCCCATGTCCGCGTCAACAGAACTGGAGCCGAACGAGTTTCTCCCGTCGCCTGTGGTGATGGCGATAGAGGGTTTCAAGCCTACATTCCCGATATGGAATCTGCTTTCGAAGAAAAGTCCGAGTTCACGTCCCGTACCCGAAAAATATTGACTCACGATGCTCCGTTCCGCCATGCTCAATCCTTTCTCGTGCATCATCATCTCCCGGTTGTTGGTGAATGTCTGTTTCTGTCCGGCGGTAATCGTGAGGTAGTCTTTATAATTGTAGGCTGCCCATGCGTCCATCAACGGGTTGGAATCCGCAAAATTGACTTCCAGCATAAAAGTGAACTTGTTGTATAAAGCGCCTCCTTTAAACCCGAAGAAAGCGTTCTTCACGCCGAAAACCGATTCGTCCTCGCCGTCTTTCTGGTTGCGGTAAGCCCCGTAAACTTGAATAAATCCGTTCAAGTTGAAGTGGTACTCGCCATTGTTTAAATTGATATCCAATCCTTTACCCAATTCAAATTTGGCCGTGTTTTTATTATCTTGTGCAACAACTGCGGTTGCTGATAATAATGTTATGATAGCTATAAATAATGTTTTCATATTGCTGTAATTCCCTTATTTTTCACTGTTCATTTTCCGGTAGACCGGTAATTCCTCTCCTTGTTTTGTTTCGTAAACCTGGTAATTGATAAAACCGTTCGGTGCTTCCGGTTCGAGTACCGATGCCGCCACGTTACCGTTCTTCTGATTCATGGGAATCACGAACGATCCGGTGGGGAAGGTCACGGTTTTGGCGGCGACACTTGTTTTCACTTTCACGGGATAGAATTTCTCGAATAACGAGTATTCCGCTTTGTGCGACTCTACCGTGTATGCTTCCACCTCGACGGTTGCCGGGGCGGTTAGGGTTTCGACCGTTACCCCCAGTTGTTTCAGTTTTTGAGCAATCTCTGGGTGGGAAGCGGTAATATAATAGGCTTCCGGGCGTTTCCGGGTGAGGGTAGGGGTGGACTCCAACGACAGGTTGGCGTTTACTTCCAGTTCCACGATTTCATTCGTGTTCATGCTGATGAACGGAAGCACGTAATTATCTACCGTTTTGGCTTTACTGGTGACCACGATATCGTTTTTAGAGCGGGCAGCCTCCGCCGTGATATTCATTACCTCGTCGAAGTTGTCATATGCCGTTTTCAAGTACGATTCGGCTAGCGTGAAAGCGGTGTTGATTCTGCGTTTCAAGGATGTCTTACCGATTTTCACGCCTCGTAATTCCATTAATATAGCCACGGAATTACCCAGAGAGAAAGCGTTGGCTGTTGAACGGGGATTGATACCGCCCACGTTGAATACCACTTCCCCGAATTTCTTCGAGGTCGTGAAATAGTCGTGATGGCGAAGTCCCTTGGAGTCAAGTGCTTCACGAGCGTTTCCGACGAATTTGCCCGCCGTGAGGTTGCGCAACTCTTCGGGCACGTTGAGGTTGCCCGTGTAGAGGAACATGGCGTCGAACGAGTTGGTGATGTTATCCGTGCTGATTAGCGTGTAGTCGGCACGTAGAGGTTGGAACTCGTGGAAGTCGATCACGACTTGCGGGTTGTAGTTGTTGTAAAATGCCCGTAGAACCACGGCTTCCGGTGTAGCGAGTTTGCTTTGATCCCGGTTCAGGTCCAGCGTGTTGGCGGTTACCCGTTCCAGATGACTGCCCCCGTCGATATTGACCATGGGGATGATCGTGATTTCCAGACGTTGCAACAGGTATGCCAGTTCCGGATCGTTCAACAGGCGTTCCATCGTGTAGAGCATGCTCTCCGTGCTGCCCGGTTCATCGCCGTGTACCCGTCCGAGGAATAATACTCTCATCTTGGTATTTTTGGTCTTCCCGGAAATGGTGACGGCGGGGATCTCTTTACCTTTCTGTGTTTTCCCGATAAAATTCAGCGTCGCTTTGTCGGGATGTCGCGTAACGAGTTGACGGATGTATGTCATCATTTCGTTGTATGTCGTGAATTTCCGTCCTTTCTGGAACCACGGTGTCTGAATATCCATCTCGGGGTCAGGGAAGAATTTTTTGGCAACCTTGGCAGGTTGTTGTGCCCAAAGTGAACCGACCTGCACGAGAATCAATAATGTCAATAAGTATCTTATCATCGTATTCATCTTTTGCTGTTATTAGAATGAGAACTGGATCATAGCTTGAAAGAGCGTTTCGTTGCCCTTGGTCACGACACTGTTCACGTTTTTACTACCCGGTTCGGCATCCACGAATACGACGGAAGCCTGTACTTTCACGGCGTATGATTTCGTCAGGTATTTGCCGAGTCCGATTTCGTAAAAGTTGTTCCGGTTGAAGTATAGTTCGTTATGCAGGAACGAATCTTTTGCCGGATCGAAATGCGTGTACCGGGCATCGATCGACAGGCGGCAGGGGAACATATACCCGGCTTGGATATTGTACCCGGAACCCAGCATCATGCGTCCCTTCACGTATTTTTCCATATCTCCGCTGAAATCGGTCGAGGTTGTTCCGTCGTTTCTCACCCGTTGCGTGATTTCACTTGGCACGTGCGCCCATGTTTTCACGAACTCGCCCAGCATGGAGAATCCCATGTATTTGAAATGGAAGTCTGCCACGAATTTGATGTAATCCGGTAATGCTTCTTTGTTCTCGTCGTTCAAGTAGAGGATAGAACCGCTTTCCCGACCTCTCCGGTCACTGATGCCGACATTGTAACTGAATGCCGTACCGATGGAAAGTTTCGGGACTACTTCTCTTACCATGTCCCCGCCACGGCTCTCCCCGTAAGCCCGGAATAGCCCGAAAGGCAGGTAATTGACACGAGCCCCGTATTTGAATCCCCCGTGACGGCGGGTAAAGGTGGCGCTACCATCGCCGTCCGTGATGGCAATCGAGGGACGGATGTAACCCGTGTGTCCGACACGGAAAGAACCGTCCACGAAAATACCCACTTCCCGGATGGAACCGAAATAAGAGGATAGTTTACTGCGGTCGACCAATTGTAGCGTGTTTGAAGTCATTCCCAATTCCCGGTTATCCGTCGGGGTGGACTTTTGTCCGAAAGTCAAGGTTAGTCCTTTCACGGGTTTGTAAGAAATAAAGGCATCCAGTAGCATCCCGCTTAATTCGCCGTCGCCGCCATTGGCTTGAGCGAAGTCTGTCTGTAAACGGTAGCCGATTTTACCACCCCAAGCGTCACCGGATAAGCGAAGACGTAAACGTCGCATCCGGAAACGGGAATAGAATTTATCGTCACCCTCGTATTTGCGGGTTTCAAAGGAAGTTTGAATAAATCCCCGTAGGTTGATGTTGTATCCCCCGTCCGGTGCGGAGAACGTGATTCCGTCACCCGGACGGTATTTATTCACGATGATTTTAGCTGCATCGGAATCTGCCGTTACGGCTTCCGAGTCGTCGTCTTCCGTTTCGTTCTCTTGGGAGAGAGCGGGAAAACAGAACCCCAGCATAAACAGCATAAATATGAACTTATATTTTTTCATCTTTTCGTTTCAAGTTAAAGCGTTTCGAAATTCCCAACCTTTACCAACTGTCCCCGGCGCATCCATTCCACACCACCCGCGATCACGCCTTGCAGGTTCAGTTCGTTGTCGAATAAACAGAAATCGGCGTCACAATCCGGGGCTACGCGTCCCTTCGTGCGCAAGGTCATGTTCTTTGCCGGATTGGTCGTTACCGGGCGGAGAGCCTCTTCTAACGGTAGTCCACCTTCTTTCACCAGTTTCTGCACTTGTTGCAGGTTCAAGTGCAAGGGGGCTTTGTAGAACACGAGTTCGCCCGTTTCCGGATCTTTCTTGCTCATTCCCGCGTTGCCGTCGCTGCTGAAAGTCATGCGGTCGATAGGTACTCCTTTTTCCAGACCGTGCAACAGAATCTTGTAGGGTTCATCGTATTTGGTGCCTCCCGTGGTGATATCAATCATTCCTCCCAGAAGGGCAAACTTGACGGCTTCCTCGAATAAGGCTGCCGTTCTGCCCACGTGAGTGGGAGAGATGTGTTTTACCAGCGTGGGATATTCCCGTGCGATTTCCAACAGGAGTTGCATACGGGAAGGTAACGCTCCCAAGTGGATATGTAAAACTCCTCCCTTGCCGGAAGTCAGACCACCTGTGTGTACTTGATTGATCAGGCGCAGTAGCTCCTCCTTGGTCGGGAATGAACACCGTTCATCGCTAATGGCTACCTTGCAACCGATGATTTTGTCAATAAACAACATATCCTCTGCCACGCTGTTCATGATCGTTTTCGGGGGTACGGCGAAATAACTCGTGAGCATATATGCCCCGATACCGTACTGTTCCAGTGACTTGCATTTGGCGTAGAGAGTGGTCAATTCTTTCGTGATACCGTCGGTACCCAGCAGACCTACTACCGTGGTGGTTCCACAGCGAATCAGTTCGCTCGGTTGTACTTCGGGGGTGATGGAGAAATAACCGCTTTTGCCGCCTGCACCGATAATATGCATGTGTTGATCGATAAAACCGGGGGTCACGATCATGCCCCCGGCATCGATCTCCGAGTGGCTCACACTCGTCAACTCGATCTTCTCATCCACCATGATTATTTTCCCGTTACACACGAGAAGATCTTTTATCCCCAGTTTTTCCGGGGCGTATATATTCGCGTTTCTTATAATTGTAATATTCATACCTTATCCGATTAAGAAGTGATATGCCAGCATGACTATCATGGTAACCGATAGCGGAATCAGGTTCCGGCGGGCAAGGTCGAAGGACGATACCCCGGCGATTTCCGATATGGCGATGATAACCCCGGCGATAGGTGATGCCGCGCGCCCCATGCTGGAGGCAAGCTGCATCGGTAATATCATGTTCACCCCATCCAATCCTACTTTGGTTGCGATGGAAGGAACCAGCGGTCCGAACGAGAAAAATGATGCGTTACCGCTGCCCATCAACATGGAAGCTGCGAAGATGAGCAGTGTCATCAATATGGCTATGGCTGCCCCGGAGAACCCGATGTGCTGCGAGAGCATCACCAGCGAATCGATAAAGCCGAGGCTGATCAATCCTCTGGAGAAGACTTCGGCGGCCACGATCAACGTGATCACGCTGGCGAAGACTTTTCCCATGCCGTCCCAGAACGTTTTGATGGAAGCGAATACATTCTTGAGGTTCTTTTGCCGGATCAGCTCGAAGATGATAGCGATAAAGAATGACATGAACATCGCTGTCGTCGTGTCGAGTTCTACCGAGAAGTTGAACAATTGAATGTATTTCGAGAACACGATCAACAGGATCAACGGCAATACCGGAAGAATGGCGTAAATCAGAGGTACATCTACCTTGAAATCTTCCCGTTTGGGTTCTTCGGGTTGTTTGTGCAACGCGTCTTTCCTGTCGTAATACCGGTTACTGAAGTAATACACTACCATGAGCAGTATCGTCATAGGGATGGTCAGCGGCATCTGGTGTTCGATAAAGTACATCACGTTATTCATCCCCACGAGTTCCGATGCTCTGGCTGTATTTGCCGAGGCGGGCCCCATGTCGAATACCGTGCATGCCGAGATTACCGATACGGCAGACAGTTTGCTGACACCCAGACTCACGAGAACCGGGTAGATGGAAGCTACCAGCAGTAGTCCCAGCCCCGTCGCCGAGGGAGTGCAGATAAACAGCAGTTGCCCGATAGGTATCACCAGTGATGCGGCGAGATAGGGGTACTTCCGGAAAATAGACAGCGGCTGCATGGAAACGTACACGAGGGCATCGCTTGCCTTGATGTGCTTCATGTAAGCCACGAATCCTCCGATGGTCATAATCATCAATCCCACTCCCGCACCTTTCTCGCTGAAAATCTCCTGTATCACTTTGAAGAGATCGAACTCTTTCAGTCCGGTAGCGTTCTTCAGTTCGGGAATATCGAACCCCAGCAGCAATGCTAAGGTCAACATCGCCAAACCGCTGAAAAGCAGTACCGCCTGTGCGTGATACTTCTTGAACAGCCAGTAGGCAGTCAGGGCAATGAATTGAATTGAAATAAGTGCTCCTATGTAAATCATGGTGTTATTTTTTGATACTGTCGATGACCGTGTTCTTATTGCCTTCGGCTGCAACATTGTCGTAAACTTCAGAGGAAACGACAAAGGGAACTCCCGGGTTTTTACTTAAGTCAATGACAGTCAATTTCGTGTTTTTACTTAAATCCAAGTCATTCAATAAATGACCGCTTAATAAAATGGTGGTTAATACTGTGTTCTGTGTTAAGTCGAGATTGGAAAGTTTGCTGTTTTCCGGGGCATCTTTACTTGAACTAGCCCCGTAACGCAGGTATTCTAACTTCGTATTTTTGGTTAAATCCAAACTGCCGATCCAGTTAGCGTTCAAATCCAGATAAGTGAGGTTCACGAGTTTTGTGATATCTAAAGAGGTAACTTGATTGGAAACCAGTTTCAACGAGGTGATTCCCGTGAAATATTCGATACCGCTCAAGTCGGTTAATTTGGTTTCTGCCGTTTCAAGTCCGGCCTCCGTGAGTTCAGTAATAGCGCTTTTGCTTTTGGTCAGATCCAGTTCTCCCGTGTAGGCGGCGGCTTTTGTCTTGTCAATTTTATACGTTCCGTTTTCTTCTGCCACGATACCCTGATCTTTTAAACGGTAGTGCAAAAATTCGCCGAAGGCTTTGTCCGGAATCGTGTAGTAATCCCCTTCTCCCGGGATTTCCGGTTCTTTGCTCGGCTGTAATCCGGTCGCCGTATTCAATCTGTCGTACACTTCTTGCGGTATGTACAAAGTATTGCTGTTACCTTTAAAGTTTACTCCCCGTAGTTTCGTGTTCTGTGACAGGTCGATATTTTCCAACTCGTGATTTGTCATGGATATCGTGTCTAATTCCACGTTGTGAGTAAGATCAATCTCGATAAGTTTGCTGTTTTCCGGGGCAGATGCGCTGCTACTGGCGTTATATAAAAGTGTTTTTAATTTCGTGTTTTGCGACAAATCCAACGAACCTATCCAGTTGTTGTTCAAATTCAATAAGGTTAGATTCACAGACTTGCTCAAATTGATGGATGTCAACTCGTTTGACGTGAGGATTAATGACGTGGCTCCCGGAAAATACTGGATGCCGTCCAAGTCTTTGATTTTCTCTTTAGCTGTCGTCAGTCCGGCTGTTTCCAGTTTCGTCATGGAACTGTTACTCTTGTTGAGGTTGATCTCTCCCGTGTAGCCTTGGGATTCAACCGTGTCGATCACGTAGGAGATAACGGCGTTCCCGCTCTCGTTGGATACTTGGGAATAAACTCC
>ENA-UEPJ01004696-UEPJ01004696.1-human-gut-metagenome-genome-assembly--contig:-NODE-4696-length-10315-cov-20.803087_pt1 | contig 10315 bp, 11 predicted proteins | sample MGYA00242890_ERZ507896 | MGnify/ENA primary metagenome ERZ507896 (study PRJEB26167, sample SAMN06115508) | human gut metagenome | host: Homo sapiens | place: China:Qinghai | collected 2015-08-20... | reverse complement strand
GCTGGCTACCGTCTGTTATCTCTGTCCAGCCATTTGCAGATATAGTAAGAAGCTATATTTGCCAAGATAGAGATAATTAAGGACACAAGTGCATCCAAGCAATCCACCTCCTTTCTCTACCATGTGTAGGAGGGGTAGCACTAAGAATTATATCATAACAATATATAATAAACAAGTATATAAAAAATACGAATAATAACTATTGCTATGATTTATGATTTTATAACTAACATGTATTTTACAGGAATGACACATGGGGGTATGATACATTTATCAAGGGCAAAGGAGCCGGAAGTCTTTAGGGGATTCTGGCTCTTTTTTTGCATTAGTAAGTATTTGAAGGAGGAAATATATATGGAATACGAGATTTCTAATCGTTTATCAGGTGTTCATGGTTCGATGATAAGAGAACTTTTTAAGTTAGGAGCAAGCAAGGATATTATATCTTTTGGTGGTGGCAATCCGTCAGCAGAGACATTCCCATGCAGGGAAATAGAAGAGATAGCAGCAAAGGGTCTTGGCGAGAATCCTGTTTCTTTATTACAGTATGGACTGAGCGAAGGTTATACACCTCTGCGTGATACTATGAAGAAATATCTTGAGAAGAAGGAAGGCTTTGATTTCGAGAATAATGAGCTTTTCATAGTGTCAGGCGGACAGCAGTGTGCGGACCTTACAACTAAGGCACTTGTTAATGAAGGAGACGTTGTGCTTACTGAAGAGCCTGCATTTGTAGGCTGCCTTAATACATTCCGTTCTTACGGTGCAAAGCTTGTAGGAATCCCAATGGAGCAGGACGGAATGAATATAAATGCGCTTGAGGAGGCTTTAAAGGCTAATCCTGATGCAAAGCTTTTATACACAATTCCATCTTTCCAGAATCCTACAGGAATTACAACTTCTCTTGAGAAGAGAAAAAAAGTATATGAGCTTTGCTGCAGATACGATATCGCAATATTAGAGGATAATCCTTACGGTGAATTAAGATTTGCAGGTGAAAATGTGCCAACTATCAAATCAATGGATACAGAGGGCAGGGTTATATATGCAGGAAGCTTCTCAAAGGTAATGGCACCTGCATTCCGTCTTGGTTTTCTTGTGTTTAACAAGTCGCTCACAGGACCGCTTACAGTTGCAAAGCAATGCACAGATGTACATTCAACTGTCCTTTTCCAGTACATTTGTAATGAATATATTAATAACTATGATTTCGACAAACATCTTGAGGATTCAAGAAAGGTGTATGAGCACAAATGTAATCTCATGATGGAGTGCATGAAGAAGGAATTCCATCCTTCAGTAACCTTCGGTCACCCTGAGGGCGGACTTTTCGTAATGGCATTCCTGCCAGAGGGAATGGATTCTGCACCATTTGTAAGGGAGGCTATTAACAGAGGTGTTCTCTCAGTTCCGGGAGCAGCGTTCTTAGCAGATGAGAGCCAGAAGTCTAATGGATTCAGACTTAATTATTCGACACCTTCTGATGAGCAGATTGTTAAGGGAATCGAAATTCTTGGAAAACTTACATATGAGTGGATTAAGTAGGAGGAGTGAAAAGTTATGAAGATAGCAGCATTCAGTGTTCGTCAAGATGAAAAACAGTATTTTGATACATTTGTAAATGTATACAAGGTGGAATTACAGATTAATAGGAGCGGATTTACAGCAGATGATATAGAAAGTGTCAAAGGCTGTGAGGCTATGTCGGTGTGCGATGGCATGTGTGACTTGTCAGCACCTGTTCTTGAAAAGCTTGCAGCAGAGGGTGTAAAGTACATCGGTTTCAGGACAATCGGATATAACAGTGTTGACCTTGAGGCAGCAAAGCGCCTTGGAATCCGTGTTGCACACAGCGGATATTCGCCATATTCAGTTGCCAATTATACAGTAATGCTTATGCTTATGTGTATCCGCAAGGCTTTGTATGTAATGATGCGTTCACACACAGCAGATTATTCACTTGGTCCTATATGTGGACGTGAAATGCAGAATATGACAGTAGGTATTATCGGAACAGGAAGAATTGGAAAGGCAGTGATTAAGAATCTTTCAGGATTTGGCTGTAAGATTATTGCGTATGACCCATACCCTGCAAAAGACCTTGAAAATGTTGAGTATGTAACTCTTGATGAATTGTATGCCAGAGCAGATATTATCTCGCTTCATACTTTCTTAAGTGATGAGACATATCATATGATTAATAAAGATTCAATTGCAAAGATGAAGGATGGCGTTATCCTTATAAATGCTGCAAGGGGAGCGCTTGTTGATACAAAGGATCTGATTGAGGCTGTTGAGAGTGGAAAGATTGGTTCAGTTGGAACTGACTGCTGTGAGGGTGAGGATGAATTTATCCGTACAGACCGTAAGTATGATGACCTTGTTGTTAATCACGATTACATCATACTTAAGTCTTTCCAGAATACTATTGTCACACCTCATGTTGCATTTTTCACAGATCAGGCTGTGTCTGACATGGTTGAGTCTTCAGTTAAGAGTGTTGTGCAGTTTGCAGCCGGTGAAGACACACCATTAGAGGTGCATTAAAATATACAGGTACATTAATTATTCAAATGTTTGAAATATTCTTCAAGCTGGTGTTCGAAGATTCGCTGATTTTCTGAGCAGAATGAGCCAAGCGGCTGATAATAAATACTTCTGAAATGTGGACAGTCATCTATATGCAGCAGGCTTATGTTTTCAGGAAGGCTGCTGCTTGTCCATGTTACAGAGGCAACAAATGATACTCAAAGGCCGAGACTTATGAGTTTGCCCTGTAATATGTAATCATTGCAAGAGTAGGCTATCTGAGGGGTTTTCTTACATTTGCTGAATATTGAATTGAACACTCCAGCGTAAGAAGGAGTATCTGCAAGGTCAATGAATTTCTCCTGCATCACCAAGACTTTCACTGGCAGCACGGGTCATATTCTTGTGTCTGGCGGCAGCCTGAAACTGCCTGAGCTGATATAATTCCATCTTGGAACCTCTCTTGTAAGTAGTATTTTATAAAAAATTACAATTAATATAGAAATCAGGATATTTACAATTATGATAACACAAATATTATTAACGTAGACATTTATAATGTTTATTCTTATGATTTTGGGACTGATTCTGTCTAAAACAGGTCTGCTTACAGAACATGGCAGTAAGGATATAGACAATATTCTGCTGTATGCGGTCATTCCGTGTGTAATTATAAGAAGCTATATAACAGATTTCACGATGGAGAAGCTGTATGGACTTCTTATCTCAGCAGTTCTGGCTGTAGCCGCATTTGCAGCAGTTAATACGCCTGCAGCCATGATTGTACTGGGATATTATCTGTCATGTGTCAGGATTCTTGACTTACTGCTTAATCCGTCCCTGTATCTTGCATCATTTGTCAGGCTTATAATAATTCCGCTGCTTACACTGCTTATATTATACCGGCGGGACACGGTCAGATTGGAATGATAACACTGATTGCTGCGGCAACACCGATTGGAACGAGTACAGCAATATTTGCACAGAAATTCGGGCAGGATTATGAGAGGGCAGTATGTATGGTCTGTCTGTCGACGCTGTTTTCAATTATTACGATGCCGGGAGTGATGTATCTGGCACAGATGTGGATTATGTAGGAGATATTCTAAAGAATTACACATGAATCAGACTGTTTAAATGGCATAATTAAATAAAAAGAGAATATACTTGTAATATACAATGGGGTGTGATATAATTCCATTGTAAAGACAAACATGTTCATATAATGAACGAAAACCCCACGAGCTGCTTTCTCGTGGGGTTTTCTATTCCGTTGTGGAAGGGTGGGTTAAGCCCCAGGCTGGCTACCTGTGATTATCACTATCCAGCCATTTGCAGATATAGTATGAAACTATCTCAGCCATAATAGTGACAATTAAAGACATAAACATGTCCATATAATGCACCTCCTCTCTCTACCAGGCATAGGAGGGGTAGCGCTGAAAATTATATCACAATGATATATATTAAACAAGTATATAAATGATATAATAAATAATCATTGCTTCTGGTTATGTGTTCTGTTTGCCGGCATGAGTTCACTTGTTAATCTGTATGAAGCTCCGGTTGCTACTATTCAGGAGAAGCTTAACCGTGTTGCATCTGTTGGAATTATTGCAGCAGCCGGCTGCGTTGTGTCACTTGTAATACAGGGGATTGTATCAGGCTGGATGGACGCTGGAGTGGTGGGAGGCCAGTAAATAGACGTGTTGAAGTCCAGCCAAGACATTTGAAAAAGAATATTCATAAATCTCTCAAAAACCATTGACCTAAAGTTAACTTCAAGTTGTACTATATCGGTAACGATGTATTTACATTTTATGAAAGAAGAGGTGTTGTTATCATGAAATTTATGAATAAGGATGATTTTGAGAAGCAGAATGTTTTCGGAACAGGTCAGGCAAATACTGCATATGCGAAGTATTTTATTGGTGATTCTTTCCTGAATCCGCTGACTGATCCTAAGTGCGGGCTTTTTCTTGCAAATGTGACTTTTGAGCCGGGATGCCGCAACAACTGGCATATCCATCACGCTACAAAGGGCGGCGGACAGATGCTTATATGTACTGCCGGAGAGGGCTGGTATCAGGAAGAAGGCAAGGAGCCTGTAAGTCTTGTGCCGGGTACAGTAATAACAATTCCACCAGAAGTTAAGCACTGGCATGGAGCTAAGAAGGACAGCTGGTTTTCACATATTGCTGCAGAGATTCCGGGTGAGAACACAAGCAATGAATGGTGTGATCCTGTAACTGATGAGGAATATAACAGATTAGGATAATGTATTATATGGCAGGATTGGAGGATTACAATGGCTAAGATTGTACAGACAGCAGGAAAAAATGCGTTGGGAGAATTTGCACCGGAGTTTGCACATTTTAACGATGATGTGCTTTTCGGGGAGAACTGGAACAACGAAGATATTGATTTAAAGACAAGATGCATAATCACAGTAGTTGCGCTGATGTCATCAGGAGTGACAGATTCATCACTTAAGTATCATCTTGAAAATGCTAAGAATAACGGAGTTACAGCAAAGGAGATTGCTGCTGTTATCACTCATGTAGCATTTTATGCGGGATGGCCAAAGGCATGGGCTGTATTCAACATGGCTAAGGAAGTATGGAAAGAAGATTAATTGAAAGGTTTAGGTAAGAACTGATGAGTGTTTTGAGCAAAAATTATACATTGAACAACGGCTGCTGTTGCAACGGGCTACCGTCATATTGATACAGCGCAGGCTTACGGTAATGAGCGCGGTGTCGGTGAAGGTGTCAGAACCTGTGGTGTGCCGAGAGAGCAGCTTTTTGTCGTATCGAAGGTCGCTGCGGAGCATAAGACCAATGAGTCGGCAGCCAAGAGTATTGATGAGACTTTGGAAAAAATGGGTCTGGATTATCTGGTCATGATGATCATTCATTCGCGACAGCCCCTTTTCACAACAAAAAAAGGTCATTTCACAACATTCCAGATAGATATTGCAAGAACTTATCCGATATAATAGCTATAAATATATGTAAGCAAGGAAGTGACAATATGCGAATTGCTATCTGCGATGATGAAGTATCTATGGTTCAGATACTGGAAGAAAAAATAAAAAAGCTATTGCCGGATGCGGTTATAGAGAAATATTTATCAGGTGATGAACTGATTGCAAGTGGCAGTAAGCCGGATATTCTTTTTCTGGATATTCAGATGCCGGGAATGGATGGGATGGAAACGGCAAAGGTGCTTCGTCAGGACAATGAGGATATGATACTCATTTTTGTGACAGCAGCAGAGGAGTATGTTTTTCAGGCATTTGATGTCGGAGCATTTCATTATCTGGTTAAGCCATTTTCCGATGAGAAATTGAAAGAGGTTGTGACAAAGGCAGTCCATAACATAAAAAGGAGTTCCAGACTTGAAAAAGACGAAAAATATATCATGGTACAGACCGCCGGAAGTCATATAAAAATTTTTCTGCGTGATATTGTGTATGCCGAGGTGTATAACCGGAAAGTTATTATCCATACACGAAGTACGGATATTGAATACTATGGTAAATTACAGGAATTAAGTGATATGGCAGGAACAGATTTTTTCCGGACACACAGAGCCTATCTTGTGCATTTTAAATATGTAGAAAAATATGATGCAACTTGTGTAACTATGAAAAATGGAACTGCATTGATTGCAAAACAGAATTATCCGGAGTTTGTGAAGCAATATCTGAAGTATAACCAGAGGAAAGGAAATGAAGTCAGATGAGTTTAGTGGAAAGATGCTGGATGATCACATCGAAGTTTTCTGTTATTGCAATTTTGATTATTACAGGAATCTGTTTTGGTGTTTTTGTATATCCATATATGAAAAAGAAAAGGGAAGCTGCTCTGGTCAGTATTGTTTATATTGGAATTATGTCTGTGCTGTATCTGATACCGCAGCAGATTGGCAATTTTTCTGCATATATGCTGGGAGTTGTGGCTGCATTTCTTGTGATGTATGTACAGGACAGAAGAAACATCTATCAGAAAATATTTCTTGCAGTGACATTTTTTTCTATCCGTTGGCTTGCGGTTGCAATGGCAGACAGACTGGATGATTTTATCACAAAAGCTCTGGTTTTTGGGAATACGATTGCAGGAAGACAATGGCTGCAATATGGACTTTATGCTGGAACGAGAATTCTGGATATTGTGCTTTGTATCGTTTTCCTTGCAGTTGCAATCGGTCTGATCAATAAAGCATATGTATACAAAAATGATGAAATGAACGTTAAAGAGCTGGTAATGCTCATCATACCTTCTCTTGTGGGAGTTACAGGATATGGCATTCTGCAATATTATCTGAATATTTATGAAAAAGATACAGGAAAGAGCCTGACAGATACCTATGGATTTTATGGAGCTTTAAGCTTTGTGCATTATTTTATCTCTATCATAGCAATTCTTGTTATGACTACGATGTTTCAAAACTGGAAGGTGGCACAGGAAGAACAGACAGGGCAGGAGCTGGTATTAAATCAGGTCAGTGATATGAAAAAGCATATCGGGGAAGTGGAAAAGCTGTATCAGGATATCCGCAGCCTGCGTCATGACATGGGGAATCATATACAGATGCTGGAACATCTTGTGGCAGAGAATCATATGGATGATGCAGCAGAATATATGGAGCATTTGAAAAAGGAGTGGAATGAAATATCTCCTGAGATAAAAACGGGGAGTCCTGTCATTGATGTGATTCTGATGGAAAAGTTAAGAGAAGCAAAGGAAAAGCAGATTCGTTTTATATCAGATTTTCATTATCCGGGGGATACGAAATTAAATGCATTTGATTTAAGCGTGATCTTAAACAATGCACTGGATAATTGCATGGAAAATGTAAGTGGAGAAAATCCTTATATCAGTATCTCTTCTTTTCGGAAAAACAGTATTTTTATGATAACCATAAAGAACAGATATGAGGGAGAGTTAAATTATAAGGACAGTGATCTGCCGGAAACAACGAAATCCGGGAAGGAGCATGGAATTGGACTGCATAATATCCGGAGGGTTGCAAGGATGTATATGGGAGATATATCTTTAGAGCAGGAGAATCAGGAAGTGGTTCTAAGTATTATGTTACAGGTAGAATAAGGACAAAAAGCACTAAGTAATCTGTGAAACATCAAAATATTTAGTGTTTTTTATTTGCTTCACAACAAAAAAAGGGCGGTTCACAACATCGCTGTTTATTGTAAAGAAAGATATGCCGAAAGAATCAGTAAAGAGAAATCATGTTGTACAGATTTTTAAGGAAACGGATTTCAGAATTTAAGCTCAAGGAGGACAATACGATGAGGATCAATGGATTTAGTGGGACAAATACGCAGACAGGAACAATGGGAATGACACAGGGGAATGATTCTGTAAGTAAAAATATTCAGAATCAGATTGCAAATGCACAGCAGAAGCTACAGGATTTATCATCGAATGAAGAAATGTCATTAGAGGATAAGATGAAAAAGCGTCAGGAGATACAGCAGGAGATTAACAATCTCAATCAGCAGTTAAGACAGCACCAGATCGAGCAGAGAAATAAGCAGCAGAGTAAAAATTCGTCATCTATGGATGATATGGTGGCTGGAACAAGTAACACTTCTAAAAAGAAAGACACCGGATTGTCACAGGCAAGTATGCAGGCGATGATCTCCGCAGATTCTTCCATGAAACAGGCAAAGGTGCAGGGAAGTATGGCAACACAGATACAGGGACGTGCCAGTGTGCTTGAATCTGAAATCAAACAGGATGCCGGAAAAGGAAATACTGAGAAGAAGGAAGAAGAACTGGCAGAGCTGCAGGCAAAGGCACAGTCTGCGACAGCAGCACAGATGTCTACACTTGCAGATGCAAATAAATCAGTAGAAGAAGCTGCAAAAGCGGAGAACAGCAATACAGAAGACACTGCAACAAAGAACAATACTGATAAATCCGAGAAAACACAGGAATCTGCGGGGGCTGCGGCAGAGGAGACAGACAGCGTAAAGAATACGGATATCAAAGGGGAAACACAGGTGACAGTAGAAACACCGACTTTGGAAAATGCACAGAATGCAACACAGCAGGCAGTGTATACACCGATTGATATTCGTTTATAGTTGGTAAAGGAGAATGGTATTATGTCAGAGATTAAGAGTTTTAGTGATTACACAAGTAAATATAACAGCAATGTAGATTATTCCGCATTATTTGGAGGAACTTCCGACAGTTCATCCGTAGGAAACACCAATATGCTTTCTGATTATGCTGCGATTAAAAACGGAAGCTATGGAAAACTTATGAAAGCATATTATGCAAAGCAGGATGCAGAAAAATTATCGGGTAAAGGCGATACTTCACAGAAGCTTACACTGATGAAAACAAGTGCGGATTCCCTGAAAAAATCAGCAGATGCACTAAACGATGCGTCACTCTGGGAAAAAAAGAAAATAAAAAAGAAGGATGAAAAGACCGGGGAAGAAACAGAGGTAGAGGATTATGACTGGGATGCAATTACCAAAAAAGTGAAATCTTTTATTGATGATTATAATGACGTTGTTAAGGAGGCAGGAGAATCCAATACAAAAGATGTCCTTAGAAATGCTTCATGGATGACAGGCATGACAGACAAAACCAGTCATTTACTTTCTAAAATAGGTATTACCATAGGAAAGGGGAATAAGCTGGAGCTGGATGAAGATGAATTGAAGAAAGCAGATATCAGTTCATTGAAAACGGTTTTTACAGGTTACAATTCCTTTGCAGGCAAAACAGCCCAGAAAGCAACTGGTATATCAAAAGCTACGAACCGGGCAAGTGCGACTTATACAAACAATGGTACATATTCTAAAAAGAATTCTTTTCTAACGTCAAGTAAGATTGATAAGGAAGTATAGGAAGGGGACAGCTATGGCAGTTATAGGTACAAGACACAGTGCCTATTCATCATATTCTTCAATTAAATTAAACAGCGAAGAATACAAAAAACAGAGTTCATCAACAGAATTAGAAAAGAAAATGACACAGTACACAGAGACATTTTCTATTTCAAAAAAGGAACAGGAAAATTTGAAACATTTATCCTCAATCAGTTCTATGGATTATGTCAATTGGTTTGAAAATGAAGTAACAGAGGTATTTGCAAAGGAAGATACGACACAGGGCGTGAAGTCAGATACTTTTGAGCATTATGTAAGACTGAACTGCTACATACTCTTCTGTGTCGCGGTGATTGCTATCCTCGTTGGCAAACTTGTCCATGTCATCAAGAAAAATAACGCAAGGAGTGTTTCCCTTGGCCTTGCGAAATGTATCAGTAATATCACCGATAAAATCATCGTTACCTTTAGTTCTTCGAACAATGTAGGCTTTAAGCCCACTTTCTTCTATGAAGCTTTTTGCCATAAGAGTCTTTCCAAGTCCCGGATCACCGTATAACAAAATACCCTGCGGCAACTTAGCTCCCAATTCTTCGTAAATTTCTCTGTTGTGAATCATACCGCAGATCTGCAACAGTTCGATTTTAATTGTCTCGTAACCAATTACTTTATCAAATGCACGCATGTTTAATCCTCCAAATAAATCTTTCTGAATCTTTTTACGATATGATTATATAAAATGTGACGCACGCTTTTTGGTGCATTACACGTCTGGGAACGAAAGCATGGTTACTGTAGTTTGTATTTGTTTTTGCCATATTCTTCTTTCAGATGCTCTTAATTTGCCTTTAGTCTGATAATAATTTCCGATTTTTAATTCTTTATTCCCTGTATATGTAATTAATGTTTTGC
>ENA-UEPJ01004692-UEPJ01004692.1-human-gut-metagenome-genome-assembly--contig:-NODE-4692-length-10334-cov-4.652140_pt1 | contig 10334 bp, 10 predicted proteins | sample MGYA00242890_ERZ507896 | MGnify/ENA primary metagenome ERZ507896 (study PRJEB26167, sample SAMN06115508) | human gut metagenome | host: Homo sapiens | place: China:Qinghai | collected 2015-08-20... | reverse complement strand
TAGTATATTTATTTGTATATATAATGCTGTTAATCAATATTTTATTTATATTTTTGTAGCAAAATTCAAATCATGGTAACAACGAAAATAACAATCGAGGCACATTTAGCGGAATATTGTTGGTCTAAATTTTCCGCAGATCCAGACGGGGCACCAGTGAAGTTTCCCGATAATTTGGATATCTATCATCTTATTTATGATTTGCTAGAAAAACGACCGATAAACAGTTCTAGGGATCAGGGTAATTTAGAAATTATATTGCCGGATCGTAGGGAAGGGGATTTGGCCGGTGGGAAATCCCCGGAGCGTTTCAATTATCTAGGAATACGCAGTCAGAAAATACTTAATAAGAAAATAAAATTGATGATGCGTGCAGAACTTCACGATCTGATTGATGAAAATAAACACAAATTCGGGATCGATCAGATCCAGTCTGTACACTACTTTATGAAAAAATACTGCATTGAATCAATAACCGAAGAAGCATTGCAGAAGGATTACCAGCGATGGAGAGATAATATAAGACGTTCAAGTAAAAAACGTCCATACAAGAAAAAATAGAAGTTTTTTTCACCTACGAAGTGTATCTTAATGTCCTTTTTTTGCTGGAATTTTGCCGGAAAGATGCCGGAAAAATGCGGAGTGATTGAATATCAAATAGTTATATAGTATGAGAACAAAGAAAACACCTTATTCAGCAGCTAATTCGCTTCGACTGATACCGATAGGCAAAATAAACCGTTTTGCCCTAATTATGTCACGTGCTTTTGTTTCCTTCCAAAATGGAGATTATGAGATTCCAATCGTGCCAGGATCATTTACACCTGACATCCAACCGGAAGAAGCAGAAGGCGGCCTTATATATAATGTAGGGCATACGTTTAATGTTGCCCTGATCGATATAGCTAATGAACACTTGCTGGCTGCATTGAGCAAACAAGAGTTAATCGCCATTTATACCAATGAAGCCGGTTGCGAAATTGTATCTGGAACCCAACACACACCCTTGGCGTTTACTTATGCAAAGGTAGCCGGGCAATATCAATGTAAACTAACCGGGATAATGTCACATTCAGAAGCCTTTTACAGTCCTTTCTAGCCCGCTTTTAAACGGTTTCTTTTGCAGAAAAAAGAAACCGTGGATAAAATTCAGCAGATTTTTAATGAGAAATGGGCGATCGAGGCAAAGGATTATCATCACCTTTTATCACTTATCTTGCCTTCTATAAATAACGGTAACTTAGCAGCTATTGAACAGCATCTTTTGCAAAATAAGGTTACGGCTTATGCCGCTATGCCTTATGTGGCGGATCGATGGGAACTGGAAGACGCTTCGTTACCGGAAAATTCAGTCGTTATACTTACTTGTGATGGCGTTTTATATTCTTGGGAAACTTTCCGTTTGGAACAATTTATTGCAAAAGCCCTAGCAAATCCAAAGATAGCCGGTATTGTCTTATTTGTAAACGGCCCTGGCGGAATGATTACCCGTGTGGATCTTTTGGAAAGAATGATCCGGGAATCTTCTAAACCAATTGCAGCATACATTACCGGTGTATGTGCTTCCGCGCATTTTTGGTTTGTGTCTGCATGTGGGCGGAAATTCGTTTCTTCCCCAATGGACGAAATAGGATCCTGCGGGATTATCTACACTTATCAAAGCTTTAAAAAGTATTATGAAGAGCTAGGCGTTGAGCTTAAGGATATTTATCCTGATAGTGCGGATCTGAAAAATAAAATGATTCGTGATATGGAAGAGAAACAGGATGATAGCCTTATTAAAGAGAAGCTTTCTTTTTATCACAATCTTTTTGCACAGGCAGTTGCCAGAAATCTGGGCATAAAATACGATCGAAACGATCCTCTTTTTCGTGGGCAAACCTATTTTGCTGATGTAGCCCTGGCAAATGGTTATGTAGATGCTTATGGTACGTTGGAAGATGCTATTGTATGGGTATTATCACAAGCGACACTAAAAAGGGCTAATGAGATAATTTAATATTCACTTTTTAATCAATTTGTTTTATGAAAAATCGTTTTTCACAATTCGTTCCGGCTGTAATGGCTATTCTGGGGATTAAGGACTGGAATAAGGACGCGGACAAAAAAAACGCTTTACTGGCAGAAGAGAAAGAAAAGCTTAAAAACATGGGCTTTAATGAAACTTTTCTCACTGGTTTTTGTGAAGCGTTAAGTAATGACTTCCCGGATGATAAACCGCAAGGAAGTACGGAAAATGGAACTGTTATCCCGGAAGATAGTGCTTCCAATGCAGTAATAAAAGGTTTGCTAGCTGATATTACAGCCAAATTAGCTACCGCGCAGGTAGAAATCGAAACTCTGGCTAAAGAAAAAGGAGAACTTTCTACGGAAGTAGCAGCTAAGAGAACAGAGATTACCGGTCTTAATCAAAAAATTAAAACGCTCTCTGATATGGCAGAACTGGACAAGGGAACCGGGGCACAAAACGGGACTATTATACCGGATGCTAAAAACATTGTTTTGAATTGGGATGATGATAAGCAGCTAGGCGGTATTACCGGTGAAATGTACGGTATGGATAGAGCTTATAATCAGCGTTTACGTGCTGAAATGCTTTATCGTAAGGGTATTGCAGTTCAGGTACCTACGGCAAGTTCTATCGATTATTCTAGGCTGAAAGAAGATTTAGGCGCTTTCTATCGTGTACCGTGGCAGGATCGTTTGCAATCTTTTTTGATGGTTTTGCCATCTATCGAGAGTATTTTCCCTTTGGAGAGTGGTTATCAAGATCTAGCAGTATTAACTAATATCTGGTTAGGTGAGTTTTCACAAGCAGATAATACCGCTAGTGACTTCGATAATGTCACTAAGGGCAATTATGAGTTTGACAATGAAACGCTGCGTATGTTTAGCGTTATGTTTGCTCATAAGTTCAAGGATTTAAAAGCGCTGGAAAAATCTTGGATCGGAAGCTACAACAAGGAAGGATCCCAGGTTATTAAGTGGTCTTTTATTGAATACATTCTCGCAGAGACAGCGAAGAAGCTGCATAACGAACGTGAACAGCGCCGTGTTAATGGTGTGCGTAAAGAACCGGATCTGAATAAGCCGGGCCGTGCTATGGGGGCCGCTGATGGTATCTATGAATTTCTGAATAAGAAAGTAGTAGGCCATATTGATATCAATAATGGTAAGCTGGTTTATCAGGTGAAGCCGTTTGAGCTTGGTACTTTGTCACCAGAGAATATCGGGGAAAAAGTTTATCAGGCTACATCAATGATACCAGCCGTTCTTCGCGATTCTGGTACATTAGCTTTGTATATGCCTTCTCACATGATTGTGTGGTACCACAAGTACAATGAACTGCATTATGCGCAGAATCAAGACTACAAGGCTAATATTATGTACGTGAAAGAATATCCGTCGGTGAAACTTATAGCAGTGCCGAACGCTGATAATCACCATCGTATTTTTTGGACGCTGGAAGGTAATATCCATACATTCGAAGATCAGCCGGGAGAAATGACGAAATTCAATATCGAGCAGCAAGACTGGACTTTGAAAGTATGGAGTAACTGGAAAGAATCTACCTGGGCTTATGCAGTAGGATTCAAATACACAAAGAAAGAAGACATGGACTATTCGCGTCAGATGATTTTCTGCAATGAATACGACCGTCCGGCATCTTATTTTATCGAAGCCGATAAGGATACGCAACCGTCTGCAAAGTATCATACTTCTATTGTAACTGTTGCTAATACTAATCTATTGGCTATTACTGATATTGAAGATGCAGAGGTCGGGAAGATTGTTACGCTGAAATGTGGCAATACGAATAAGGGCGTTAAGATTGATAAGTCCGGTAATTTCTCCCTTATTTCGGAAGCTTGGAACCCTAAAAAGGGTGATATGATCCGTTTAATGAAACGTGATGACGGGAAATTTATTGAGATAGGCCGCGAGACTGGCGCCGCCGATGCTTTGCAGTTTGCCCCAGATGAAACAACGCCTTCTTTACAGGGTGGATCTGTTTTCGTAACAGGTGAAAATACGAAAGCTACGGCAATCACCAACTTTACAGATGCAATCGCCGGAAAAACTTACACGATCCACGGAAGTGGTAAAGAAAATGCTAGTACAATTGCAACCGGTGGAAGTTTTGTTTTGACATCCGCCCTAACGTTAAGTACTGGTAAGTTTATCAAGCTGGTTAAAACTGACGATGGCAAGTTCTACGAAGTTGCACGCGGCTAATTATTGGTGGGGGAATATTTTCCCCTACCTATTATTAATCTCAAAAAAATAGCTATATGAAAACTTACATTAAAACATCCGTACCCAGACCGGCAGGAAGTCCGGGTAAGGGAATAACGCCTAAAGATGTTCTTACGTTGATCGACGTTGAAGACATTGTTTCTTTTCCGCCGCGTGATGGTGCCGGTGTCGTCTTGATTGGTGATATTGTTGTAAAGCCTTCGGCGTACTCTGTGGATCTTTATATTACGCCTGGTACGGTTGAACTGGCTTCTAACGGTGAAGGTGAAACCGATGCAAAAGGTTTTACCCCTTCGGTTAAAGGGAAGCATCCAGGGAATAAAAGAGAAGTGCGCGAATTTAAGACAAACTGGCTAGGTCGCCATTGTATTGCTATCTTGCAGTATTGTAACGGGGAACCGGCAGATATTATCGGATCACCATGTAACCCGATTGAAATGTCTGTGAACTATACAGGCAATAAAGACGCAAATTCTTCTGAATTTACTTTTACGCAAATTAGTAAGGGAGACGATATCGGAATTTATGAAGGCACGATCCCGCACGAAGAACCCCTGGCAGTAGTTCCGGCGGCTGCAACGGAAATCACCTTCAAAGGTACAGGGCAATACCAGCTAAGTGCCGGGGCCGCGAAAATAGCAACTGTTACAGGTGCTCAACATGGCGACGTCTTAACGTTGATTGGTATTACGGCTGGTGTTGCACCAACAGTAGAAACCGGCGCTTCGTCTGTCTTTTTATTGCAAGCTGGTAAGGTGTTCACTGCGTCACCTGGAAGCCAGATCACATTTAAGGCTTTTGATACCGGAGGTGGGGCAATGAAATTTATTGAGCAATCAAGATACGAGGCTTAATTTTTTTACTTGTAACTACTTGTAAGCCCTGGGCAGTGATGTTCGGGGCTTTTTTAGTCCTTTGCCTGGCAATTGCCTTTTTTAATCTTTGTGTCTCACTTAATAAATAAATCAAATGAAAGAACAAATTATTTCCTATTTACAAGGGCCTAGAAACTTCGCGGAAGGCGTGGCGCTTTATGAAATATTCGGAGTAAATCGCATGTTGAAAGCTAAATTTCGGCAGATTGGAGAATGTGAAATGACTAAAGGAGCGCTTTTCGAAGAATTACGTAAGCTGGCCGGATTATCTGAAATGGATTTTTCTTCAATGCGCAGAACTGCATACAAGAAGCCGGAACCGATGCCAGAAACCGTTAAATCTGTTTTGCCTAAAACGTATGTAGATGATTCACTTATCGCATTGGCTGATCGCTTCGGTGTTACTGTTGATGAACTTGTTAGCGATGAATTTATCGAGAAAGTGTTATCAGCAGACGAAAACCAAGATAAAGTAGACGAACTGGAAGAGGAACTAGAGGAAGCAAAATCAAAGTATTGTGAAGTCCCTGAAACTGTACGTAAAACAATTCGTTTCCGGGAAGAATTTCCCTTCTTAAATGAAAAGGATTGTCCGAATGAGTTTAAAATATTGGTATCAGATATGTTTTCAGCTTATGACCTGTACCGGGAAAGTCATGAGATGTTAGCCAATACACCGGATGATGTTGCAAGTGAGGAAACGTTCAGATGGGCTAAGACAGCAGTAGAAAACTATCTGGATAACCGGGAAATGTGGGAAGAACTGGAATATTACCGGGAAAATCATAAGATATTAGGGAAAGCAAAAATTATGCAGGAACTCGCTGAAAGAAATGAAATTTCAGCTTTGCCGGATCTGGATCTAGTGAAGCAACTGAATAATGCAAAGTCGAATATATCCAAAGGTAAGAATGACCTTGAAAAATCCGACAACGAAGAAAAAAAAGCAAAGGCCCAAGCGAAAATCGAAAAATGGACTAACAAAAAAGATATCCTGGAAAAAGAAATCGAAGCTAGAAAAAAAAACTAGGTTTCCATCTTTGCAAACTGGAAATAAAGCGGGCTACATGGCGAGCTATGAAAACCCGCTTTTCTCACCCGTGCGATCGATCCGAAGTCGGGATCCAGAGTCAGAAAGTAGGTGCTGAAATTCAGTCTGATTATGAACGTCTTAATATTTTAAATAATGAATAACTTACCGGTAGACTCTTTCTTTTTCGATATAGAGCAAAGGGAAGATATACAGCGAATGGCAGCGTTAGGATACAGCCCTAAAGAGATAGCAATTTATCTAGGCGTAGATGTTGATTCTTTTGTAAAGGATGCTTATATAGAGGGTACAACAATTAACGGAACAATCCGGCAGGGAATATTAGTTTCTAGGGCTAACCCGGAAATGAAACTGCATGAACAGGCCGAAGGGGGGAATATAATTGCTATTCAACAACTAGAGAAGGTGAATAGGAGACGAACATTTGAAATAATTGTAGAGCAAATCGATGAAGATGAATGTAACTAAGCCGACACGGCTAGATCTTGAAAATATAGATATTAACCAGATCACACAGATTTTATCTACTGGTGATTTAGATACCTTACCGCCAGAGGAACGCGCCTACTACGAGCTTATGGAAATGGTTAGAGGGCTAAGGGCTAGAATGAGGTATAACGGTAAGGTAATAACAAAAGCCGGTATTATTAAGTTACTTAAGTCAGAAATTTACGGTTTGTCTGACTGGATGGCCCGACAGGTTTATTCTGATTCTATAAATTTCTTCTACGCACAAGAAAATATAAGGCCGGAAGCATTTGCGAACCTATACGCCGAGAAGCTGGAAAAGTGGGCAGATTCTATGTTCCTGATGGGGAAAGGTGAAGAAGCTTCGCGTATTCTGGAACGTGCCGCTAAATTAAGGCTACGCTTTGCTTCGACTGAAACAGAAATCCCGGAAGAACTTCTAAATAAAAAACAGATAGTCATTTATACGACAAAACGATCTGATCTAGGTGTACCAGAAACGGATCGAAAAGAGCTGGAAGAGTTTATCGATGAAATTCCAGATATACCAATGATTGTACGGGATAGGCTAAAAGAAGATGCACAGATAAAGAAATTTAATCTTAAAAAACGAATGATCGAAGATGCCGAAGAGTTCAGAGAAGACGATACAGAGGATTAATACCGATGATGTTGAAGTAAGATATTCACATATTATAAAGGTACTGACGGACTGGATAGATACTACTAATCTAATCACAAGTGCCGGTCGTGGAATGGCTAAAAGTACTGTTATACAGGCCAGACGCTCTGCCGATTGTGTTTATGATATGCCAGGTGCGGCGCTTGCTTTTGCAGCTAATACCTACACGAATTTAACAGATAATATAATGCCAGCGGTAAAAACAGGCTGGGAGTTAATGGGGCTTTATGAAGGTGTACATTACATTTCTAACAAACGCCCGCCTGAATCTTGGCGAAAAAGGTGCAGTATAATAGTAGATGATTATAAAAATACTATTTCATTTTGGAATGGATCTATAATTTTTCTAGGATCCCTAGATCATCCGTCTTTGTTGGCTGGTAAGTCAGTAGTTCATTTATTCTTTGACGAAGCTAAATACGATCAAGATAAGAAGGTTAATAGAGCTATGCCGATTTTGCGTGGTGATGCCATTCGTTACGGGCATAGTCATTACTTTTTAGGGGTAACCATTACTACGGACATGCCGGATGTTTTGGAGGGAGAATATGACTGGTATTTTCGTTATGTAAAGCTGATGAAGCCAGAACGTATTCTAAAAATAGTCCAAGCGGCAGGGGAACTAAATGAACTGCGTATTAAGCTAGTACGGGAAGAAAATAAAGAATCTCCTTCTCCTGATAAACTAAGACGGATTAAAAAAAAGATAATCTATTATGAAGCTGCCTTACTTAAGATGCGGAAGGGGGAAAGTTATTTTATTAATGCTTCTAGCTTTACGAACATTGATATTCTAACAATTGGGTATATAAAGCAACTTTTTAACGGAACACTTGAATTACACGAATTTAAAAAATCGGTGGTAGGTATGCGCCCTGGGCTTCGCCGAGATATCCGTTTTTATGTGGCTTTTTCTGAAAAGCATAAATATACAGATGGTGTGTATCATGGGGAACCGGCAGTAAATTCTAGGGATCTGCGCTTTTTACACCATGATAACCCGATAGATGCAGGCGTCGATTTTGGTAATCAACTATCTCTAATCATAGGGCAGGAAGACGGTGCATATTACCGATTACATAAGAATTTTTTTGAGTTACCGCCTAATTGGTTTAGAGAATTGGCAGATCAATTCCTAGGCTTTTTCCTGAATCACGAGGAAAAGGAATTAAACTTGTATTATGATCGTGCCGGAAATAATTTTGAAAAGCAGAAAGAAGACTATGCGCGAAAATTGAAAGAAGATATCGAGATAGACGGGGAAGGCAACCGGACAGGATGGATCGTTAATCTTATGAGTCGCAAACAAGCTAATATCCGGCAAGATGAAGAATACGACTTTATGTTGGAGCTAATGAAGGGGGAAAACAGAGCATTACCAATTCTTTTAATTGATGCAGTTAATTGCAAAGAAGCCGTGTCTAGTATTGAGAAGGCACCAGCCGGGATCCGATACAAGGGGCAGCAAAAGATAGTTTATAAGATTAAGAAGTCGGAGAAACTGGCACCTAAGAAATTGCCTATGCTTTCTACAAACTTCTCTGATGCCTTTAAATACTTAATGATGCGTAAGCTCTGGCGGCGGGCTATTAGGGGCAAAGGCAAGGCTAGTAATGCCAGCCCTTACGTGCCGGGATTCGATGACATGGAAGGGTGATGAAGGCAATTGCCCCAATAGGCCGACCTTATACCGGGGTCGGCCTTTTTTGTCGCCAAAGTTGCGAAATGTTAATAATATTAATATAATTAATCATATTTCACATTTCAAAAAACGAGGCAATCGCCTTTCGACTTCTGAGCGGCTCGGTCTTCGGTGTGTGGCATAAAAAAATAAATCGTCTTCGTAAATAGTCAATGCGATGTATATCAGTCTGTTATGTGCTATGTGAGCAAAATTTCAGCTTTTAAATGAGACTTTTTAATGCCTGTATAGGCAAAAATGATAAAAAAGAAGGTGGTAAATGATATTTTACCTCGTAATATACCTCAAATCATAAAAAAATAAAATGATAGTAGAAAAAAGAACGTTTTCTTTGTAATAGTTCGTTTTATTACTATCTTTGTGGTGCTGATTATTAATCAAATATTTCAATTTTAACGCTATGGCAAAAAAAGTTAGAGAAATGATTAAGCAGCTTGAAAGCGATGGTTGGTATCTATCGCGCCAAAATGGATCACATAAGCAGTTTAAACATCCGACTAAATCTGGAACAGTTACTGTTACAGATCATGGTAAAGGTAAAGATTTAGATGATTTTGTGTGCAATTCTATTTTGAAACAAGCTGGCTTAAAGTAGTCTTTTACTGAAATCATAAAGAACAACAGATGTATGCAATTATATTCTCCTGGTTATGAGAGATAATTTACTTAGTAAACAATAAAGTGCCATAGTGCCAAATATTGAAGTAAATACATTAATATCAAAGAAGCAATAACCGTAGCAATAATATAATTAAATCATGAAATATGGCGAATATAGTGAAAAAAGTAATAGTAGAAGTAACCTATACTGGAAATAATTATTGTGCTTATTTGCCCATTCTTCCCGGTTGTGCGACAACTGGCGATAGTGTGAATGAAATTGAAAAGAATATAGCAGATATTGTTCCATTTCATTTGGAGGGAATGCGCGAATCGAATGAGCTGGTTCCAGATGTGTTTAATGGTGAATATAAATTTGTATATCATTTATCTGTTGAAGCTTTATTGAATCATTATAGTGGTATTTTTACCAAAGCGGCTCTAGCTAGGATTACTGGCATAAATGAACGCCAACTTTGGCATTATGCGTCTGGCTTACGTAAACCGAGAAAAGCGCAGGCGGATCGTATCACTAGAGGACTACATCAATTAGGAAAAGAACTTTTATCAGTAGAATCTTATTAAGATTTTATTGAATGTGACAAAAAAGGATATATCAATTGGGCAAACTTTTTTTGTTTGATAATTGATTGATAACCAGTAGTTAGTTTCGCTTAAAAAAGCTAATCTCTACTTATA
>ENA-UEPJ01004685-UEPJ01004685.1-human-gut-metagenome-genome-assembly--contig:-NODE-4685-length-10365-cov-54.012830_pt1 | contig 10365 bp, 7 predicted proteins | sample MGYA00242890_ERZ507896 | MGnify/ENA primary metagenome ERZ507896 (study PRJEB26167, sample SAMN06115508) | human gut metagenome | host: Homo sapiens | place: China:Qinghai | collected 2015-08-20... | reverse complement strand
TATAATGTGTCAGGGATTTTGAGAAAAAGTATCGCAGGTTTGACATGTAAGTCGGAAAGTTTTTAAGGTGTGTCAGGAACTTTGACATTTTATACCGAGACTTTGACATATTGGTCGGAAGCTATACACAATAATTATATTAATTTGCATTTATATTTTGATGGTGTAATTTTAAAGACATTTTGTAAGTTTTCTCCATCAATAAAGGATTTCTCCTCTTTGTTATCATTTATCAATAAAAATTTATAGATATTTTTATTATGAAACCAAGTATTATATTCATTTTCAGTCATTTCAAAATAGTCTTTTTCAAAAGACTTAACTTCTATATAAATTAAAGTTTTTGTGGCCTTTTCAATACATTCAATATCATATCCTCTGCCAAACTCGGAAACATCATTTATATTTAAGTATTTATTTGAGTCTTGTAAATATTTAAGAGCTTTTTGTTGGATCATTTCTCCTTTTTCAATATCTGAATTACTACGTTGCTTGCTTGAATATGACGTCTTTTTGTTGCCCTTATTTGTTTGCGAAGAATAATTTTTACCAGAGTCTGTATATGTAGAAAAATCAATGTCTTTCCAGCTTTGTATTTCGTTATCTTTTTTTATATCATTTTCCTTTATTTCATGTTTTTTGTTTTTATTTTCAAGAATAAATGTCTGAATATCGTTAAAGGTGTTTTCGAAATACAATAAACTATTCCATTCATAGTATTGTTTTATTATATCGAGTTCCTCTGGTTTAAATAAAGAACAATTGTTGGAATAAATTTCTTCTCTATTTATAATATTTGCATCAACAACTTCTTTTATTTTGTCTATATCAAAATTTTTTTCTTTTTTCAATTTTGACCATAAAGACTTCTCGTAATTATCAACTATATAGTTATAAGAACAAAAAAGATTTTCAATATTGTTATTCCATTGAATAATATTTATTTTTTCTAAATATTTTCTTTGGTTGTCTTTTTTCTTACAACATTGTAACCAAATATAATTTTCAATATCAATTTTTTGTATATTGTATATATCTCTAAATTTAATTTTATTATATTCGGAAAAATTTACAGAACCACTATAAGGATACTCTTGGAAAAAATGTATTTTATCTATATTTACGTCATCTTCCTCAAAAAGAGCATCCATATCTTCCGAATATTCTGTATAATCTAATTTGGAATATGTTTTTTTACTCATTTGTTTTTGTTCCCAAATATCATAATCCTCGGTTATATTTTTGAGTTTCCATATGTGTTTCCAAAATTCTTCTCTATAATTTTTCACGTCTAAATAATCCTCGGCTTCTCTTAATGTTGTCCTTTCATTGTCATCTTCAAACCGAGATACAGAAAATACTAAATCGTCAAAAATATATGTTTGTACCGCAGTATCTTTAATGTAGGAATTATTTTCTGTTAATTTGAAAGTCATAAGTAACATTTCAGAAATAAAATCATATAAATATTTTTTATGTTCCCTAATATCTGTCAAAGTTTTACAATCCGAAGGAATTTTTAAGTAAAAAGTTCCATCAATGTTTATAAAATCAAAATCTTTTAAATTTTCTTTTTCAAAACTATTATTTAGTGAATAATTTAAATTACGACAAATTTTAATGTTTATATTTTTTAAGGCACTTGCCTGCCTTTTTTTCATTTCATCACTTAAAGGTGTCGAAGTACTGCAAAACCTGTATGCAAGTATAAGAGGATAAAATTTTTTCAAATCATTAGTGAATAACATTGTTAAGGGTAAATCAATTTCAGGTTTTCCTGTTATTTGTATCTTATATGTTTCAATAGAAGTGATATTAAATAATTTGCTGACTTGAGCATGACCTTTTCTTCTACCTAAATCTATTGTGGGAAATTCTTGCAATTTTGAAGATGGTAAACATTTATTATCATAATAATATAATTGTTTATTCGATAAATAGGAATTGGTATCTTTTGAAAAATATTTAGTTTCTCCTTTTATCTTCACTTCATTTTTAAAAGATTGGTCATAAATTCTTCCTGCAAATTCTCCATCAGGATCCCAAATGTGTAAGTTCTTAATTATAATATTAAATCTATCTGAAGAAATAGTTTCCATTGTATCTTGAGCGCCATAATGTTTTAAAATATCATTAACAAGGTTTTCATCTCTTGAGATTTTTTTTATTTCAGATTTATCTAATAAGCCATTATTTAAAAATTTAATTTTTTTTGTATTTATAACATAATCACTAAACAAATTTTTTGTTTTTATTTGGTTAACGATTGAATTATCTGTTCTTATAAAATCATAAAATGATTTGTCGATAATTGCTAATTTTACTAAGTCCTCTTTTGAAATAGAATCTACAAATAATTTAGCCTGAGAATCTAATATTTCATAATTTATAGAATCTGATACTTTTAAAAACTGAAAGAAATTTTTTAATTCTACTTCAGTTGCTTTTAAAAATGTCCAATATTCTTTATTTGCAATACAATTGATTGAGTTATTTCTTTTAATGAAGGGTTCTATTATATTTAAAATATCATCATTTGAATTAAAACCGAAATTAAAAATTACATTTTCAGAGTAATATTTGCCATCTTCACACAATATCGGAACTTTGTATTCTTTGGGAATGTCTATTTCTAAACTATACTTTTTGTACATTTTAAATAAAGCTAAATATATCTCTTTTCGTTGAGATTCATTTATATCATTAAATAACCAATCAATACATATCAAAAAAATATTTGTAATGTTGCCGGGGTATATTTTATTTATACAATTTTCTATTTGATTTTTAGATAAAATATTTTCATTTAGTAATTTTCTTATTAAATTGCTATTTATTGTTCTAAATTTACAAAATGCAGGGATTAGAGCTGTATCTATTTGTGTATCTGTTGCTGTAAATACTTCATCATCTTCTGGTATTATTTCTAAATTATTATCAATAAATATTGCAGGTTTTTTGTTACAATAAGCATTTGCAAAATTATAGAATAAACTTATCAATAAACACCTGTTTTCAATATCATTAGTTGGAATCTTTTTAGATAAATTATTAAAAATTTCATAATATTTCTCACTGTTGATAGTTAAAAAATTTTCCGTTTCTTTGTTTAGTAGAACAATATTATTGAATATTGAAAAATTTATATCTTTATATTTCGTCATTAAAGCCTGTATAAAATCTACTATTTCTTTATTAACTACAACGACATCTGAATACTTTCTCAATTTCCCATCAATACAAGGATATATTTCTTTATTTCTTAAGCAATTATAAAAACAAGTGCTAATCTTTTCAAAATCAGAATCTAATTCACATCGTATGCTATGATTAAGTAAATTATAAGCGCTCCAATCTTTGTGTATTTCGGTTATTTTATCAATTAATTTTTCGATATTCAAACAAGTTTCATTTATTAAAAATTCGTTTCTTGCAGTTTTTTCTATGCTATTTCTGTCATCAGATAAGTCAAATGTTGCATGAATTAATATTGGAGCCCCTATCTTAACATTAGTTTTAAAATAGCAATACAAAGGATAGTTTGTGTAGTTTTTGTTTGGATTCCAAATTAATTTTATATTATAATAGATTTTTCTTTCATTTTTATGTTTTAACTCTGTTTGGTCATAATAAATTTCAGGCAGTTCTTTAGTTGTTTCTTGAATAATAAAGTCAGTCGGAATCATTTTTTTTAGACGGGAAACAGGTGTAATTATTTGATTTAAACTACTTAAAAAGAAGAAGCATTCTTCATCTAGAGTTTTAAATTGACTGTCAAAATCAATATTATCTTTGTATTTAATTTCTATTTTAACGCCATGACTTAGAGTTTCGGATTCTTCAATAATAGGTATAGACAAAAATTGCATTTTCGAAATATCTTGTAATTCTGTTTTTTCCTTTTTTAATTCTGCTAATAATTTTTGAGAAACATCTTCACTAAAAGTAATTTTAAAACCGTTACTAATTATAGAAATCTCTTTTGCCCAATTGATTAAAGCTCTGAAGCCAAGTCCTTTTTGTCCAATAAAAACACCTGTTGGCTTTGGACTAATGTTTGGATAAAGTAGACTACTATAACCTTCTAATGAGAAGTTTTCACCATCATTAGTAATCGTAATTTTTTGTAAATCTTTATTTATTTCAAAACTTAAATTTTTTGCATTTGCATCTTCGGCATTTTGGATTATCTCAAGTATTTCACGACCTTTATATCTTTTTTGATAGCTTTGCTCAGAATTAAACCATGAAACAATTGAACGTCTGTTATATCCAATGCGTTTTTCGCTTATATCTTTTTTTAATTCATTTAATAAACTTGTCTTAATCATGATGCTTATATTTTTACACATATTTTACTTTACTAAATATATGTTAATGAATATGAATTTTGTTTATAATCAATCAATTTGGGCATATTGATAATATCATATGTTTACCCATTTTAATTTTCAAAATTATTTTATCATGAATTATTACACTGTGTTGAAATGATACAAAATATTGTAAAAATGCTTGATATATCAATCAAATAGAGTTAAATTATGAAAGATAAGTTAATATCAGGTTAGGAGTTCGAGTCTCCTGACATATTTTGAGAAAAAGTATCGCAGGTTTGACATATTAGTCGGATGTTGTGTATCAGGGATTTTGAGAAAAGATATCGCAAGTTTGACATTTTAGTTGGAAGTTTTTATAAAAAATTTAGTCTAATTATACAGAGGGATTAAATTTTAGTTAAAGAAAGGGAACAAAAAATATGGACTTCAAAGATTTATCAATCCCACCAGTACTATATCATTATACAAGTTGGGATACGTTTGAAAAAATCGTAAAAAATCATACATGGAGATTTTCAAGCATTAATGGAACTAATGATCTTTCAGAAGATTTAAATTTATATGTAAAACAATTATTAGATGACAAAGACTTAATAAGTAATATTAACCTTAACACTAAACAAGATATTTTGGATCATATAGATACAGATAATTATTATGGATTTAAAAACTATTTTATTGCTTGTTTTTCATCTGTGCGCGATGATTTAGGACAATGGCGAACTTCTTATGGGGATTATGGCAGAGGGGTGTGCATAGGTATAAATCCGAAATTTTTCACAAAACATATATATCTAAATAACCCAAACCAACTTGGCTGGGTAAAAATAGCTTATGAAGTACAAGTACAAAAACATAGATTATCAAATATAACTTCTAAGCTTGAACCACCTGATGAATATTGGGGTATAGATAATTCCTATTTGTTAGCTAACAAAATTCGAGATGTTGCTATGACAATGAAACACAAAGCCTTCCATATAGAAAATGAATGGCGCATGATTGTATCTATGATTGACGATCAAATTCTTGATGAAAATTTTTATTCTCTTGATGAAGATTATGCAAAACCAGAAAACAAAAGAATATATTTTAAAAAAAATACAAATCAAAATATTCAAGCTAAATTTATCGTTAAGTGTATTGATTATGATCTAAATTCACAAGCAAGAGTAGGTGAGGGAAAGTTACTTAATTCAATATTACTTGGAAAAGAATGTCCTTATAACGAAAAAGATGTTAAAAAATTATTATCTGATAATAATTTTGACAATTCTATAAGCATATCTAAATCTAATATACCATACAGATTTTTAGATGATAGAGAAAAATGCAAAAACACAAAATGAACTTGCCATACATATCAAAAGTTTTGAGCAAAATTTTTAAAAATTTAAACGGCATTTAAATACCGTTTAAAAAGCGTTTTATTAGTGTTCAAATTTACATTCTTTCTATATACCAATTTGACATTCCGAAATGGTTAAAGTTCCAATGTAGTTCAAAATAAAAATTAAACTCTAAAGAATTATCGTCTTTGAAATTCCATGAATATTTATTCAATTGTGTTTTTCGATAACTTTCAAAAGCTGTCTTGATTTCTTTTACAAACCTTTTTCTAAATTCAGGATAAGTTATTTCTAAGCTTTCTCTTGTTAGCTTATTTTTCAAAATCATCTTCAAACCCTCGTATGTTATCAAGTTCTATATTGTATCTTTTGCCTTGCTTATCAACACAAGTCGCATAATCTATCTCTGCATCGGCAAATTTGTTTTTCCAAATACAAATTAGCAAGCCGATTTCTTGTGTTTTTAAATTCAAAACCTTTGTGCCATAAAGTGCATAATCTTTTTCTGTCATTATTCTTTCCTTTCAAGTATCAAATCTGAATAGATATCATCAGGCTTTTGTGGATCAATTAAAAACTCCTTCATAAATACAAACCTTTCTCCGCAAGTGTTTTCACAAATTGCAGTGTCAAAATTGCAGAATTTGATTACTTTGTAATATTCATTATTAGAGTTCTCAAAATTTCTAATCTTTTTTAGTCTGTATTTTTTGCCTAATTCAATCATTGTTACCTCTTATCAGCAATGACATTCATCACTCTAAACCCTTTAAATATCAAGCAAACGCATTCAAAACGTATCATTCCGACACAATTAATTTTTTAAACACTATTTGAACGGTATTAAAACAGGTTTTAAATACAATTTAAAAATTCTTGTTGTTAGGATAATTTATAAAATAAGCATTTACAGTATCAGTATCTCGTCTTAAATTTTTGACGACTGGAGTAAGATTATACAGCTCTTCAATCTCTTGTTGTGTCCTGCAAAAATAATCAATTACAGTGACTGTGTTATAAATCCGCTCAGCTAATTTTTCTAACTTCCTAAAATCTTTTTGCTTAATCTTGTATTTCTTGCTCTTACACATACGAACTCCTTTTTAGGTGTCGTATTCATCACTCAAAGGTTGTTAATTTTCAAGTATGAAACTACTAAAAGTTCTGTTTTTTATGCTATTATAAAGAAGAATTGGGGAGTATGCGCAATGTCTTATCAAAGTGAAGCAGAGTTAGAGAAGCAATTAATAAACAAGTTGTCTTCTCAAGGATATAGCTATATAAAACTTGAGGATTACAAAGCTCTTGAAAATAATTTTAGAGTACAGCTTAACAACATTAATAAAAGCATCCTTGAAGGTGTTGATTTATCAGATAAAGAGTTTGAAAGAATCCTGATATATCTTAACGGTAAAACAGTTTATCAATCTGCAAAACAACTTAGAGATCAGTTCATTTTAGATAGAGATAACGGCAAGCAAGTATATATAAATTTTCTTAATGAAAATCCTGAAAATAATGTTTATCAAATAACAAACCAAGTAACCGTTCAAGGCAAATATGTTAATAGATATGATGTTACTATCTTGATAAACGGTTTACCTCTTGTTCAAATTGAACTCAAAAGACGTGGGGTAGATATTAACCAAGCTATAAATCAGATAGACAGATACAGACAGCATTCTTTTAAAGAGCTTTTTAAATATATTCAAATTTTTGTAGTTTCTAATGGTGTTGAAACTCGATATTTCGCCAATACTAACGAGCCCAGAATAATGAAGTCTTTGACTTTTTATTGGACAAGAGAAGATAACGAGCGTATTAACATACTTGAAAACTTCTCTTCTGAATTTTTAGAGAAAAACCGACTGTTAAAAATGATAACTAAGTATATGGTTATCAATGATACTGATAAATGCTTAATTGTAATGCGACCTTATCAGGTTTATGCAACAGAAGCACTTATAAGACAAGCTCTAAACACTAATTCTAACGGCTATATTTGGCATACAACAGGTTCAGGAAAAACATTAACAAGCTGGAAATGTGCAAACTTGCTAAAGAACGAACCAAGTATAGCAAAAGTTTTCTTTTTGATAGATAGAAAAGACCTTGATACTCAAACGATTGAAGAATTTAACAAATTTGAAAAAGATTGCGTTGATAATACAGACGATACAAAGGTTCTTGTAAAACAAGTTAAAGATCCAAATAAAAAACTTATCGTAACAACTATTCAAAAGATGGCAAAAGCTCTAAGTACTAAAAAATATTTAGAAGTAATGGACAAATATAAAAACGATAAAGTTATTTTCATTATAGATGAGTGCCATCGTTCACAATTTGGTGAAATGCATAACCAAATAAAAAGATACTTTGTCAATGCTCAATATTTTGGTTTTACTGGAACCCCTCGTTTTGTAGAAAATAAATCTCAAGACGGTAGAACAACTGCCGATATGTTCCAAAAACTTCTTCATGCATACTTAATTAAAAATGCTATCCATGATCATAATGTTTTAGGGTTTTCGATTGAATACATCCAAACTTATGAGGGTGAATATGACGAAAATGATGACACTAAAGTAGAGGGTATTGATACTGAAGAAGTCTTTATGGCTGATGAAAGAATTAATATGATTGCAAATCATATCATTAATCACCATTCTCTGAAGACAAGAAATGGTAAATATACTTCTATTTTTGCGGTTTCATCAATTCCTCTTTTGATAAAATATTATGACACTTTTAAAAAGTTAAAAGATGAAGGCAAGCATAATTATAATATTGCAGCTGTTTATTCTTACGGTAGTAACGAGGATTTATCTAATAAAGAAGAGCATTCAAGGGATAGCTTAGAAAGAATTATAAAAGATTATAATCAAATGTTTGAAACAAACTTTGATACAAACACTTTTAGTGCTTATAATAAAGATATTTCAAACAGATTAAAGCAAAAGAAAAATCCTCAGATTGATATTCTATTAGTTGTAAATATGTATCTTACAGGCTTTGATTCAAGACCTTTAAATACTTTATATGTTGATAAAAACTTGGATTGGCATAACTTATTACAAGCCTTTTCAAGGACTAACAGAGTTGAAAAAGAGACAAAACCTTTCGGAAACATTGTTTGTTACAGAAATCTTAAAAAGAAAACAGATGATGCTATAAAACTATTTAGCCAAACAGATAAAGCTGAAGAAGTTATTGTTAGAAACTATGATTATTATAAAGACCAATTTGAACAATATGCTGCAGAGCTTTATAAATTAGCATCAACTCCTCAAGCTGTTGATGGTTTAATGGATGAAAATGATCAAGCTAAATTTGTTATAGCATTTAGAGAATTATCAAAGATACTTTTAATCTTAAAGACCTTTGTTGAATTTTGTTGGGAAGATTTAGATTTAACTATGACTCAACAAAGTTATGAAGATTATAAGAGTAAGTATTTAACAATACATGACAATATAATAAAGGTAAGACAGGCTGAAAAAGTTTCTATTCTTAATGATATAGACTTTTCTATTGAAATTATTCAGACTGATAAAATTAATGTTGCATACATTATGAACCTTTTGAGAAATATTGATTTCACAGACCACGAACAAAGAGAAAAAGATATTAAGAATATATATAAAGAGCTTGATAGAAGCGACAACCCTGAATTAAGAAGAAAAGTTGACTTGATTAAACAATTTATAGGTGAAGTTGTTCCAAATATGTCTGCAGATGATTCTGTAGATGAAGAATATTCAAACTTTGAAACAGCTCAAAGAAATAAGGAAATCGAAGACTTTGCTTTTGAAAACAAACTTGAGCCTGATTTTATAAAGAATTCTATAAACGATTATGAGTTTACGGAAATTTTAGACAAAGACAAAATCCGAGAAGGAATTACAAGTGAAATTCCATACTTCAAGAAAAAATCCTTAGTTGAAAAGATTATGGAATTTATCATAAACAATGTTACTAAATATCAATAGGAGTAGGGATGAGTACAGTACAAATACAAAAGGAGCAAAAATCTGAACTGCATACAAAGCTTTGGGAAATGGCAAACGAGCTTCGTGGAAATATGGAGGCTTATGAGTTCAAAAACTACATTTTGGGCTTAATCTTCTATCGCTACTTGTCTGAGAGAACTCAAAACTATATAAATGAGCTTTTAAAAAACGATAATATCACTTATGAAGATGCTTGGGAAAGAGATGACTACAAAGAAGCCTTGAGCGAAGACTGTTTAGACCACCTTGGATACATAATAGAACCTAAGTATCTGTTTTCAAATTTAATTAAAATGATTGCAAAGGGTGAATTTGGTATAGATTACCTAGAAAAAGCCATTTCATCAATTACAGAATCCACAATAGGACAAGAATCCGAACAAGACTTTGACGGTCTTTGGGAAGATATGGACTTAAAATCATCAAAGCTTGGCAAAATGGTTAGCGAAAAATCTAAACTTATTGCTAAAATATTGAATACTATTAATACGATAGATTTTCACCTTGAAAATATGGAACTCGATGTTCTTGGTGATGCTTATGAATACCTTATTGGTATGTTTGCACAAACTGCAGGGAAAAAAGGTGGAGAATTCTATACCCCAGTTAATATGTCAAAACTTGTTGCAAGGCTTGCAACAGTTGGTTTAACTGAAGCAAAAACGG
>ENA-UEPJ01004684-UEPJ01004684.1-human-gut-metagenome-genome-assembly--contig:-NODE-4684-length-10365-cov-62.400369_pt1 | contig 10365 bp, 12 predicted proteins | sample MGYA00242890_ERZ507896 | MGnify/ENA primary metagenome ERZ507896 (study PRJEB26167, sample SAMN06115508) | human gut metagenome | host: Homo sapiens | place: China:Qinghai | collected 2015-08-20... | reverse complement strand
ATAGTGTAAACTATAGCAGACACTTTGTCAATTTTGTGGTGTTTATTCTTAATAAGTTCTTAATAAAAAGTTTTGAGTAAATGACTTGACTTTTATTGCTACAAGAGCGATTAATGTGTATGTAAAAGTTAATCAGGAGGTATTAAAAAAGAATAAATTAAGCTAAATTAAATTTTCAACTGAATAGATAAGGGCTGATGGTCCCAGTCCACTGAGTGCATGCATAAATATAGAAATCTATATATTATGAACCTTTATTGGATGCGAAATTTTTGCAGGTAATTAATAGGTTTCTGGGACATTGAGACAGAGAAAATTTAATAAAAAATGAAACAGACAGCACGATTGAGGCTGTTTTTTAGTATTGAGATGTATGGTACATTTTTTGCACTCAAGTACTCATTTCTTGCACTCTTTTGCACTCCATTTGCAAAATTTTAAAACCACATTAGGCTAAAATCGGCAAGGTGTTTAAAGATAAGCCCAGTGCAATAAAGTGCAAAAAAGTGCAATTTTATTTTTGCTTGCAAATTGAGATACCACAAATTATCAATAAGATTTGGATATTTACGCAATTTCTAATTCATAACCTAATTCATGAAATATTTTTACAATGGTTGAAAATTTAGGTTCTTTTTCATTTTTAAATAAACTGTATAGATGAGTTCTGGACATTCCAATTTTCTTTGCAAAACCTGAAATTGAATTTCTTGATTTGATGGCAATTTCTAATGCTCTATAAAAAGAATTAAAATCACCATCTTCAATATAATCTTTCAAACTTGTATTTAGGTATAATTTAATATCTTCACCAGTTTTTAAGTCGTTAACTATATAATTTTCTAAATCTATTGTATGTTTTAATTCTTTCATTGTTTACAATTCTTGAACAAGACTCTTTGCTTCAAAAATATAGTGTAAACTATAGCAGACACTTTGTCAATTTTGTGGTGTTTATTCTTAATAAGTTCTTAATAAAAAGTTTTGAGTAAATGACTTGACTTTTATTGCTACAAGAGCGATTAATGTGTATGTAAAAGTTAATAAGGAGGTATTAAAAAAGAACAAATTTAAGATAAATTACGTTTTTAATTGAATAGATATGGGCTGATGGTCCCAGTCCACTGAGTGCATGTATAAATATAGAAATCTATATATTATGAACCTTTATTGGATGCGAAATTTTTGCAGGTAATAGGTTTCTGGGTAATAGGTTTCTGGGACATTGAGACGGAGAAAATTTAATAAAAAATCAAACAGACAGCCGATTTGAGACTGTTAATAGGTTTCTGGGACATTGAGACAAGGAAATTTTAATAAAAAATCAAACACACAGCCGATTTGAGGCTGTTTTTTAGTATTGAGATGCATGGGACATTTTTTGCACTCAAGTACTCTTTTCTTGCACTCTTTTGCACTCCATTTGTAAAATTTCCAAAACTACATTAGGCTAAAATCGGCTTGGTGTTTGAAGTTAAGTCCAGTGCAATAAAGTGCAAAAAAGTGCAATTTTATTTTTACTTGCAAATTGAGATACCCAAAATTATCAATGTTATTTGGATTTTGTAAACTTTATATAAAACGGTGCATAACTAATTTTTATATTGTAAAATTTTATACATTAATGGAGTAAAAATGATTTATATTGCAGAAAATAAGATTTTAGAAATATTAGAAAAACCTCAACTTACAAAAGGAATAGAAAAATATACTTTTCTACAAAATAACTTATATTGTGTCGATGTCGCCAATAATGAAGAATATAAAAATAATTATAAAAATTTCTACAGAATGGCTCGAAGAGGAAAAACTTTTTGTAATCAATATTTTTCTATCATGGAAAATTTAAAAAATGTCAAAAACATAGATTTCGAAACAATTTTTGAACAAGTTTATACTATAAAAAACACTAATGAAATTTCGTTTTCAAGCAAAATGCTGCACTCTATAAATCCTAAATTCCCGATTTGGGACAGCATAGTAACCAAAGGTCATTTTAAAATTAATATTCCATATTATAAAACTAACAAAAATTTATTATGCGAAAAATATTTAGAATATACTTCACAATTTGAAGAATATAAATTAAGTGATAATGGTAAAATGTTAATCGATTTATTCAATAAAAGGTATCCGAATATAAATATATCAGATACAAAAAAAATAGATTTTATCTTATGGCAAGCTAGAGATTAACTTTAACACTTGACTTCTGTCTCAAAACGAGTGATGAATGTTTTGCACGAAGCATTACAAGGATTTTGAGATAATGGAAAACCAAGTTGAGACAATCAAATACACCCCTGAGAAGGCAAAACAAAATGCTCTTGCAAAACTTGATTTAATCCGCAAATGGCAGGAGTTTCGCCGTAAAGCTGTCAACAAACTTCAAGCAGACTATGATTTTGTCAAACTGCATAATAGTTCAAATTCCTACCTTTTCAGTGTTTTAGGTAAAATCTCACGAGGAAGTCTGCACCGCTGGAAAGCCAGTTTGGACGGAATAGAGGATTACACAAGATTAATCCCTAATTACAAATACGTTTCTGTGAACGAATACAGAACATGTCTAACGGATGAAGAAATCAAAATATTTATGGGCTTGCTCCTACACCCGAATAGAATTTGTATCGGCAAAGCAATCGCACTAACAAAATACAAACTCAAAGAACAAGGTCAAAGTTTTATCCCTGCAGATATTACGTTTAGACGCTATGCAAAATGGTTTAAGGACAATAATTACGACAAATGGGTGCTTGCTAGAGACGGTGAAAAAGCACTTTCAGACAAAGTCGAACCATATATTAAAAGGGACGCGAGCCTGCTTGATGTCGGGGATATTTTGGTCGCAGACGGCCACAAACTTGCGTTTCAAGTGATTAATCCGTTTACGGGCAAGCCTTGTAGAGCAACTTTAGTCGGATTTTTGGACTGGAAATCAACAGCACTGGTCGGGTATGAAATTATGCTTGAAGAAAATACCCAATGTATTGCAAGTGCCCTAAGAAACGCAATAATAAACCTCGATATGATACCGAAAATTGTCTATCAAGATAACGGCAGAGCATTTAGAGCAAAGTATTTTACAGATGACAAAGGATTTGGAGAATTAGGCTTTTATGGGCTTTATGCCAAACTCGGGATTGAAACGGTGTTTGCAAGACCATATAACGCAAGGTCAAAGGTTATTGAGAGGTTCTTCAAAGAATTTCAAGAAGGCTTTGAAAAGCTAATGCCAAGTTATGTCGGCTCTTCAATTATCAACAAACCCGCATACTTGAAACGAAACGAAAAATTCCACTCCAACCTGCATAATGATTATATTCCCACAATAGAAGAAACAATCAAAATGATTGATATGTGGCTTAAGTTCAAAAACTCCCAACCCTGCACAAATGCACCTAATATGACTATCGCAGAGGTTTTGGAAAATCGTAAAAAACAGAATATTGATATAAACATGCTTGACGATTTAATGCTGGCAACAGAGGTCAAAACAATTCAGCGAAACGGCATAAGGTTCTTAAATTGCGACTATTTTGATGAAAGGCTATATGGGTTGAGAGGGAAAGTTTTAATAAAATACAACCTTTTTGATTTAACAAGCGTTAAGGTCTTTACACCGAAAGGTGAATTCTTGTGCACCGCAGAGAGAGTAACCGAAACCCACCCGATGGCGAAGATTTTAGGAACGGTTGAGGATTTAGAAGACTACAAGCAAAAAATCCAAAAGCAGCAAAAACTCAGACGAAAAACTATAAATTCTGTTAAACAATATTTAAATAATGAAGAAGTTAAGTTTATCGAGCAGAAAATGGATGAACCCAAAGAAGTTGAATTCAAACCACATTCAAATAGCCTTCAAATACTGTTCAAAAATAATTCAGAAAAATACGAATATTTGATAAAAAATGACCCGGATAATCCTTGGATAAGTGAATTTAAAAAGACAAAGGAGTATGAATTACTTTATGCGTAAAATCTTTGTGAAAACAAATAACGTCAAAAACTTTATCGGACTTGTAGAAAATTTGCAAAACAAACCCAAAAACATCCCTAAAATGGGACTGGTGTATGGCGAACCTGGGCTTGGAAAATCACAAACAGCTTTGTGGCTCTCCTGCAAGTATGACGGGATTTACATTCGAGCCTCAAACCTTATGACAAGCAGGTGGCTTGTTGAAGAAATCGTTAGAGAAATGGACGAACTTCCTCGGTATTTGACCTCGGACAACTTCAATGTCGTGATTAGCAAACTGAGCCAAAAGCCAAAAATTATTTTTGTAGATGAAATTGACTACCTGATGAACAATTACCAAAGCGTCGAAACCCTAAGAGATATCCACGACCAAACAGATTGCCCGATAATCTTTGTCGGAATGGGCTTGGCTCTTAGGAAACTTGAAAGATACAAACATTTATATGACAGATTTAGCGAGATTGTAAAGTTTGAAACCTTTGAAATAGAAGATTTGAGCCAGATTTTTAGCCAACTTTCTGAAATCCCGTTTACCCCTGATTCGATAGAATATATCCACAAAAAATACAATAGATTCAGACAAATAGTACAGCTTATAAGCAAACTTGAAAGTTTTGCAAAAGAAAATGGTCTAATAGAAATTACATTTGAGATTATAAAGGAACTAGTATGAATATAGAAAAATTAGCAAAGAGATTAAAAGAATTTACCCTTGATGATATTGAATTGATAGCAGAATGCGATTGCAAAACAAAACTTGAACAGCTTTTGAACAGCAATAAAATACTTTTTGAAAACGGGATTTATAAATACAATGAGGAAACGAAAACGGGTGAAAATTATGAAATATTTAGCCCGCTAAAGAATAAACAGCTAAAAATCAGTATAGAAGATGCAAAAGAATATTTTATGAAAAATTATGTAGAAAAGTACTGCAAATTCGAGACTTATAGAAACTATAACGCTATTTTCAATTTTAATATTATACCTTTTATAAACTGCTATTACCTGCATGAAATTGATATTGAGTCGATAAAAGAACTTTTTAAAGTCTGCGAATTAAGACGCCTGAAGCCCCGCAGAATTAAAAACACAATGGCACTTCTTAACCAGCTGATAAAATATTTCCAACACCTTGGAGTGATTGATAGAAGTTGTGTCTATCAGGTTAAAAAAGTACAAGACAAAAACCATTTTGGAATAGAAAACTTAATTTTTGAGGGATTTTAATGAGTAAAATGAAATTATTTAAACAAGCAGAGCAAATGTATTTAAAAGGCTCGACCGTTAGTGAAATCTCTTTAGAACTTGGGATTGCAAAAAGAACTTTGTTTTACTGGAAAAAGCAATATGATTGGGATAAAAAGCGGCAAGAAGCTATGTATGACAAAACTCAATTTAAAGAGGATTTACAAAAATTTGCCCAAAAACTTATGGCTAGGATTGTAAACGGCAAACAACAAGAAATCCCAATAAGCCAGGCTGAATATTATTCGCTAGTGAATATTTTAAAATTGTTCCCCGAATTGAAAGAACTTGAAACACAAAACAAAACTTCCCAAGTCAAAAAGGAACTTTCTCCGGACTTTATCCGCCAAATCGAGCGTGAAATTTTAGGGATGGAATGATTCCCCATATCTGACATATGCATAGTTTATGATAATATAAAAAGAAAAAATACTTATATGCAAAGAGTTATATTTGTTTGTTTCTATTAAACATACAAATGAAACCGATAAGGAGAACAAAATGAAATTATTTGATGGTTTTGAGGCAGTAAAATTTCCCGAAGAAGATTTGATTTTTATAACAAATAATGGATACTTATACTATATCTATAATCCTAAATATGGAACCTGGCAAAAATATAAAAATGCAGGGAATGACCAGATAACTGTGAGCAAATATCCAGATGTCAGTGAGATAGAACTTAAAAAAGCATTGGATGGTATATATCCGGAAAAAGAAACTGATTTTATGAGATTTTGTAATCCTTCGCAATTAAATATTTGGAATTTATTAAATTTGCTTAAAGAAGATTATTCAAACTATATGTCAGATGATGAAATTTATGATTCTGTTAGCAGATTTCTTATTGAATCAAATATTTATTTTAAATCTTATTTAAAGTTGAAAGAATTGCTTGATAATGCGATTAACCTTAAGCAAGATAAAAAACAGGTTCTCATTCTGATTAAAGAAATATGCTTTGAGGTCATTGGAAGAGACATCTTTAAAAAAGAGATTGGTATAGTTGATGGGCATGATTCCTCTTCTTATTTTTGGATTCAGCCTGTAAGAGTTATTGATTATTCAGACACAAATGATATAGACAATGTTGCAGAAATGAAAAGTGCTGAAATTTCAATTGAAGAAAATGATGTCGATCAATACCTTACCCCATTTTTATATAAATACTATGATGCTGATCTTGAAGCTAATAAAAAAAGAGTAGATTATCATAGTGATGATGATGAACAGACTTCATATATAAGTGGATTTGAATGGTATTTAACACACAATTTTTATACATATGACGCAATTAAGAATATGTTAAAAGATATTAGCGATACAATAGATGCCTTGTCTTCTGGCAGAGAAAATGAATTTACCGCAAAACTAAAAGAAAAAAGAGGTTTTGCTACTTATGAATTAATTTATGCAAAAAATCTTACAGATGAACAAATTAAAGAATATAATGCCAACAGACCTAAAGAAGATGATACAGAGATTGAATTGATTATTGATTTTTATAATAGATTTATATATAGAATCGAATATATGATGAGAGTTGGAAAAGAAAAAGGATACAATTTGATTTCATTTATGGGACCATAGAAAAACTATAACCATAAATGTTTTAGATAGACTTGCAAAATCAAAATTAAAGAATATATTTGAACTCCAAGTAAAAAAATTTGAATATATAAAAGACAAAGGACTTAATAAGTTTCATTTTCCTGCCTTCGTTTAACTATTCGCTTTGCAAAAATCATCTCCAAAACCTCTTATATTATCAAGCTCTATATTGTACCTTTTGCCTTGTTTATCAACGCAAGTTGCGTAATCTATCTCTGCATCTGCAAACTTGTTTTTCCAAATACAAATCAGCAAGCCGATTTCTTGTGTTTTTAAATTCAAAACCTTTGTTCCATAATGTGCATAGTCTTTTTCTGGCATCATTCTTTCCTTTCAAGCATCAAATCTGAATAGATCTCATCAGGCTTTTGTGGGTCTATTAAAAACTCTTTCATAAATACAAACCTTTCTCCGTAGGCGTTTTCACAAATTACAGTGTCGAAGTTGTAGAAGTCAATTACTTTGTAATACTCATTATCAGAGTTTTCAAAGCCTTTAATCTTTTTAAGTTTGTATTTTTTACCTAATTCAATCATTGCTACCCCTTATATTCATTTATAGCAATGACATTCATCACTCTTAATGAGTAAAATATCAAGCAAGCTCATTCAAAACGTATCATTCAGACACAATCCATTTTTTGAACACTTTTGAACGATATTTAAACAAGAGTTAAATACCATTTAAAAATTCTTGTTGTCAGGATAATTTATAAAATAAGCGTTTACAGTATCAGAATCTCGCCTTAAATTTTCTACAATTGGGGTAAGATTATACAGCTCTTCAATCTCTTGCTGAGTCCTGCAAAAATAATCAATAACGACAGATGTGTTATAAATCCGCTCAGCTAGTTTTTCTAACTTCCTAAAATCTTTTTGTTTAATCTTGTATTTCTTGTTTTTATTCATACGACCTCCTTTTTAGGTGTCGTATTCATTACTCAAAGTTTAGTCTGAGTCAAGTTTTAGATATAATATATTTTAAAGGAGGTAACATGACTGTTAGAACTGGTATGGCAAGATTCCCTGTAACAGATTATAAAACTTCTCGTTATTGTATAGCATATTTGGATGTATTGGGGGGTGCAAATAAAATTTGCCACGATAAAGATAATTCTTTCTTAAATTACTTAAATATGATTATGAAAGATGGGGTTTCCGAAGCAAATAACTATAAGATTTATACTAAGATTTTTTCAGATAATATTCTATTTGCTGTAGAAATTATAGATAATGATCCTGATAAAGAGAAGAAAATTGCAAAAATTTTTAATTTATCAGCAAATTTTTCTAATGAAATGTTTCGTTATGGGAATTTAGTTCGTGGTGCAATAGTTATAGGAGATTTCTTTTATAATGATAATATCGTATATGGTGAAGCTTTAGTGAGAGCAGTTAAGATAGAAGAAACTGAAGCCATTTATCCTAGAATAATTATTCAAAATGAAATTGCTGATTTATTACCTCAATACTGTCTGCAAGATTTAAAAGATAATAAAAAATTTCTTAATACTTTTCTATTAAGTGCATATTTTGATCATATTAGTTTTAAATTTGAAATATTAGAAATGCTAAAATCAAATAAAAACAATGAACATATCAAAGAAAAAATTTTGCACGAAATAAATTATTTTAATTATTGGTTTTCGCAAGCTGAATCTGGAGTGATAGAACAACCTCAAATAACTCCAGAAGATATCGATAAAGCTATAAAACAATAGTTACAAACTATGCTTATTTATCTTCCAATTTTCTAATAATTTTTTCTAGGCATTTTTTTGATTTATTTAGATTCTCATCTTTTTTTTAATATCCCAAGTCAAAATCAATGCTAACTTGTTTTTGTACATTATAGAATGTAGTAGCATAATTATGGTCAATTGATTCTAAAATTTCCATAATTTCGCTATTCCATTTTGCTATTTTATTATTATCAAATTCATAATGATCAACCCATTCTATAGGGTCAATTTCTTTCATTAAATTCATAGTTAATAATTCTTTTAGTCTAATTATTTTTCTTTCCATATATCCTTTTATTCGTACTTCTGAATATCACTAAATTTTTCTCCATTCTATTATACCATGATATAGATATGTTTGTTTTTATGGTAGAATTTAATGGGGTATTGTAATGAAAACAGATTATCACGCAAAATATTTTTCTTATGATTTAACAAAAAGATGTTCTTCTGACACAATTGAAAAATTTGTGCAAACATTATCAGATGCCCAAGTACAATTAAACCCTCACCAAATTGATGCAGCTTTATTTGCATTCAAATCTCCTCTTTCTAAGGGTGCAATTTTGGCAGATGAAGTTGGATTAGGAAAAACAATTGAAGCTGGTATTATTCTTTCTCAATATTGGGCTGAAAGAAAAAGAAAAATACTAATTATAATGCCTTCATCCTTGAGAAAACAATGGCAGCAAGAGTTAGAGGAAAAATTTTTCTTGCCATCTATCATTCTAGAAGCTAAAACATTTAATGATGAAATAAAAAAAGGTAATCTTAATCCATTTGATCAGGATGACAAAATAATCATTTGCTCCTATCATTTTGCGAGAAACAAAGCTCCGTATGTAAAACATATAAACTGGGATTTAGTTGTAATTGATGAGGCTCACAGATTAAGAAATGTGTATAAAGCTTCTAACAAAATTTCCAATGCAATTAAAGATTCTATTTTGGATAAGAATAAAATTTTGTTAACAGCAACTCCTTTGCAGAACTCCTTATTAGAATTGTATGGACTAGTTAGTATAATTGATGATTATACTTTTGGGGATTTGGCAAGTTTTAAAGCTCAATATTGTAGAAATGGGCAACAGATTGACTTTGCTGAGTTAAAATCAAGAATTTCTTCTATATGTCAAAGAACACTAAGGAAAGATGTTCTTGAATACATAAAATATACTAATAGAATTGCAATTACTGAGAAATTCAGCCCATCAGAAGATGAACATAAACTATATTTAGGGATTACAGAATATCTGCAAAGACCTAAACTATATGCACTACCACAAAGCCAAAGAAAATTAATGACATTAATTTTAAGAAGACTATTGGCGTCTTCTACTTTTGCTATATCTGGTACTCTTGGTGGATTAGCTCAAAAATTACAAAATATTATTGATGATAATAAAATCGAATCTGAACAATTGGAACTTGATTTGCAAAGTAATATAGAAGATTATGACTCAATAAAAGATGAATGGATTGATGATGAAGAAGACGATGATGAAGTAGAAGGAAAAGAAAAACAGTTTTACACTCCTGTAGAAATAGAAGAAATAAAACAAGAAAAAGCCAGATTAGAAGAATTCCATAAATTAGCAGTCTCAATTGAAAAAAATGCAAAAGGCGAAAAACTATTGACCGCATTACAAAAAGGCTTTGATGCTAATGCAAAAAATGGAGGAAATAAAAAAGCTCTTATTTTTACTGAATCAACAAGAACTCAACAATACTTATCTGATATTTTAGAAAAAACTAAATATAAAGGTAAAATTGTTTTGTTTAACGG
>ENA-UEPJ01004674-UEPJ01004674.1-human-gut-metagenome-genome-assembly--contig:-NODE-4674-length-10382-cov-3.720524_pt1 | contig 10382 bp, 5 predicted proteins | sample MGYA00242890_ERZ507896 | MGnify/ENA primary metagenome ERZ507896 (study PRJEB26167, sample SAMN06115508) | human gut metagenome | host: Homo sapiens | place: China:Qinghai | collected 2015-08-20... | reverse complement strand
CTGGATCGTATCATAATTAAACGAGCCCGTATAACCATTCTTCTCCAGATAAGTCCATTGCATCGGAAGCGTAGTTTCTTCCTTAGGATAGATACGAGTAGTATGCAGCCCATAACTAATACAGAGTTTGCCATTAAAAAGAAAAGGCGTACCGGTTCCGAATGTCTCCCATTGGTATTCCAGAGGAGTCGCTGGCTTATGTTCTACCCAAGTTTGAAAATCCGTGGTAGACAAATGCTCGAAATAATGTCCACCTCTTCCAAATTTACTTGCGTGGCCACGGCGATCAAACAAATAAAACACATGATAACGTCCATCATGGAAGAATGTAACCACATCTCCCACCCAAGCATTATGGTAAGGAGGTGTCCAATATTGGATATTAGAGGCGATTTGCGGTGTTGGCGCCGCTATCTGTTCCGGTTGGATAGCTGGCTCATACAAATTAGCCTCGCTCACATAATCGGGGTTTAAGCTCCACAATTTCATCCGACTCGCCAACGGATAACCTAGGGCGAAATCATTATCATACAAGCGCCCATCTATGTAAATAGTCCACTGGACCCCGGAGAATTGAAGGATAATATCATGTTTTCCCTCCGGTCTATCTAATATCGCTAAAGGTATACCAACCGTCATATCCTGGAATTTTTTCGGATCCCAAGGAGACTGCAAGGAAAGACTCGCTTCTAATACGGGAACCGAACCATCCAACATTTTATAAGCCGGATAATTTTGTATTTTTCGATCATCCGGATCATGCTTACGAAGATAGACTTTAAGTACCTGAGGTATCTCAAGCAAAGTTTGCTCTCGGGCGATTTTATATCAGCGGTAAACCGGATCGTAAAACCCTTTGACTGATCATCCGACAACAAGAGCCCTGCCTCCGGCACTGTTCCGGACAAGCTGCTTTTGGCTGTCCTTGAAGTATTAAAACTCCAAAAAGGACTTTGTAATTCAACTTTTACTTGCTTAGAAACAGCTTTTTTCTCTTGACAGGCCATCATACCCATTAAAGTAAAGATTAACAAAAACAAGGATATAAACCTCTTGTTCATCACCAACGCAAATCCGCAGTTAAAAATAGAACCCTGATTCATGATTTTAAATATTATTATTCAATTAGTTAACTTGCAAATTCATTCCACAGTATCCCTAAAGTTAGAATATCAAGAGAACAACTCCCCATATTTTCAAATTAGCATGTAGTCGCAAATATACTGATATTTATTTATATGAAAACAATTTTATAGCATAAATTAAAAATTTATTTGCCATAATAATAACATAAGAGGTAAATAATAACTATATAATGTAATCAATAACCTATCTTTTTCCCTCTCTGCATATACATAAACAAGTTAACCAAGTTGAGCTTCCATTTGCTTGGTTATCCTTATGAGGAAAGGCGGAATGCCCCTTCTTAGGATCACCCCGCCTTCACATCACAGCTGCCTTATACCAAACAGACAGCTTCCTTTAATTCTTAAATACCAAACTATCGTCTTTCCTATCGATCACGATCGGGCGGTTACGGTCTACCGTTCCACCCAGCAAAGCCTTTGACAACTCGTTCAAGACATACTTCTGAATGACACGTTTTACCGGACGGGCACCGAATTGAGGATCGAAGCCCTTGTCGGCGATAAAGTCCACGGCCTCGTTCGTGAAGTCCAAGGCGACACCGTTCGTAGCCAACATCTTCTTCACGCTGTTCAACTGCAAGGATACGATCTTGCGAATCTCCTCCTCGTTCAGCGGAGTAAACATGATGATATCGTCGATACGGTTCAAGAACTCCGGACGGATCGTCTTCTTCAACAGTTCCAGTACTTGGATCTTCGTCTCGTCTACCACCTTGTCATGCGTGGCGGGTGTCATCTTCTCGAAGTTCTCACGGATCAAGGAAGAACCTAGGTTACTTGTCATGATAATGATCGTGTTCTTGAAGTTGACAACACGGCCTTTGTTATCCGTCAGCCGTCCATCATCCAAGACTTGCAACAAGATGTTAAATACATCCGGATGCGCCTTTTCGATCTCATCGAACAAGACAACCGAGTAAGGTTTCCGGCGAATCGCCTCCGTCAATTGTCCACCCTCATCGTAACCCACATATCCCGGAGGCGCACCGATCAAACGAGTCGCGCTGAATTTCTCTTGATACTCACTCATGTCGATACGGGTCATCATATTCTCATCATCGAACAGATACTCGGCCAACGCCTTGGCCAACTCCGTCTTACCCACACCGGTAGTACCGAGGAAGATGAAAGAACCGATCGGTCGTTTCGGGTCCTGCAGGCCGGCACGACTACGACGAACCGCATCGGCGATAGCGTTGATCGCCTCTTCCTGACCGATCACACGGGTATGAAGCTCGGACTCCAGACGTAATAACTTATCTTTCTCGCTCTGCATCATCTTGCTGACCGGAATTCCAGTCCAACGGGATACCACATCGGCGATATCGTCGCTATCCACTTCCTCCTTGATCATAGCCGCGGCACCTTGCATCGTCTTCAACTTAGCCTGTACCTCCTTGATCTCCTCTTCCTTTTGCTTGATCTTACCGTAACGGATCTCAGCGACCTTGCCGTAATCACCCTCACGCTCCGCCTTGTCAGCCTCAAACTTCAGGTTCTCGATATCGATCTTATTTTGTTGGATCTTGTTGATCTGCTCCTTCTCGCTCTGCCACTGAGCCTTTTGCTTGGTCTCTTCCTCCTTCAAGTCGGCGATCTCCTTGTTCAGTTGCTCTAATTTCGACTTGTCGTTCTCACGCTTGATCGCCTCACGCTCGATCTCCAACTGTTTGATACGCCGGGAAACCTCATCCAACGACTCCGGTACGGAATCGATCTGCAAACGCAGACGGGCGGCGGCCTCATCCATCAAATCGATCGCCTTATCCGGCAAGAAACGATCCGTGATATAACGGGTAGACAACTGCACGGAAGAGATAATCGCATCATCCTTGATACGTACCTTATGGTGATTCTCGTATTTCTCCTTCAAACCACGAAGGATGGAGATCGTATCCAACTCACTCGGCTCATCTACGATAACGGTCTGGAACCGACGCTCAAGCGCCTTATCCTTCTCAAAATACTTCTGATACTCATCCAACGTCGTGGCACCGATCGAACGTAGCTCACCACGAGCCAAGGCCGGTTTCAAGATGTTAGCTGCATCCATGGCGCCTTCGCCTTTACCGGCTCCGACCAAGGTATGGATTTCATCGATAAAGAGGATGATCTCACCCTCGGATTTCGTAACCTCGTTCACCACCGCTTTCAAACGTTCCTCGAACTCGCCTTTATATTTAGCTCCGGCGATCAACGCACCCATATCCAACGAGAAGATCTGTTTAGACTTCAAGTTCTCGGGAACGTCACCCCGAACGATACGATGGGCCAACCCCTCAGCGATAGCAGTCTTACCTACACCCGGCTCACCGATCAAGATCGGATTGTTCTTCGTACGGCGGCTCAATATCTGCAAGACACGGCGGATCTCCTCGTCACGTCCGATCACGGGGTCCAGTTTACCACTACGGGCACGCTCGTTCAAATTGATGGCGTATTTTCCTAAGGCATCGTACGTCTCCTCGGCAGATTGGCTTGTCACCTTATTTCCTTTACGCAATTCCTCGATCGCTTGACGTAACTCTTTCTCTGTCACGCCGGCGTCTTTCAATATCTGTGAAGCGGTGCTCTTTTCCGTGAACAACGCCAAGATGATCGGCTCCAACGATACATATTGATCCCCCATCTTAGAGGAATAATCGATCGCCTTCTGTAAGACAGTGTTCGACTCGCTAGAGAGATAGGGTTCGCCTCCCGAAACCTTAGGATAAGATTCGATTTGGCGATCCAGTACCATATTCAGGTTTTGAGCGTTTACCCCTAATTTCTGAAAGATAAAATTAGTAACACTCTCACCCGTCATAATGACAGCTTTCAACAAGTGAACCGGTTCGATAACCTGTTGATTATTTTTGGTAACCAACTGTACGGCTTGTTGAACAGCCTCCTGCGCCTTGATTGTAAAATTGTTTAAATTCATATATTTAAGCTCCTTTCTTATATTCTTTTCTAATTTATTTTACACTTATATCCTTACAAAAGAAATACCAAAACGAAAATATGACATTTTGTCTTAATATTATAAAACAGAATAGAGAACTCCCCGTCAAACCGTCCATTTCGGATGTCATTCGGACGTATCTTTTCAGAAAGAACAAAAGAGAGAGAAAAAGGTTTTGATAGTAAACGCACAGTATCTAGGTAAAAACAGTCAATGTTCTCAAAAAAACACGTACGAGTTTTTCCGGAAACACGTACATGTTTTTTGAAATTCACGTACGTGTTTTTTTCGAGTGGTTATATCCTATAAATCCAACAATTTACGGATAGTCATTATAATACTTCCACGTATTCTCCCGTTTCCTGTTTCTCTTCTTATCACGGGCACTTTTCCAGAAAATAGTCTCTAGTAAATCCTCTGCGTCGAAATAGACTCTTATGGTAGCAAGTACCCCTCCCCTTCGCTGGCCATCTTTCACGACATCCGAGTATATATTAGTCAGTTTTACGTTGGCAGCCATAGGAACCTTACCTACCTTTAACTCTTTCCAATCCTGATTCTTAGGGAGCCTAATCGTGTGCGCTTGCTTCTGTATGGCCAATGAACGGGAAGGTGACTTAAAATTCAGCAGCATGAATAGGACTGGGGTAATCGAATCATAATTGGTCAACCTACGTAAAGTATCTAACTGTACATATTCCGAGAAGTCTTTCGTAATCGGCAACTCACTTGGTGAGGATAACATATGGGTTCCCGGTTGATCGGGTCGTAGAAAAGTCCCGCTTTCTATCGCCTTCTGAAACTCAGGATTCAAACGTATCTCCTCCTTGCCGGATAAAAATTCTTGCAGGCGCAAAGAATCCTGTTCCGTCCACTGCGCATGGGCCATCGTAGGTAGGATGAATACTATCAAAAGGAATATAGGTCGCATCTTCACGTCTCTCATCTTCATAATCCTCATTACATTTCTATCACCAAGACTCATTCCTCCATTAAATCCCCCATTCGAGTCGAGATACTTTAAGATTTATTGGGATGCTTATACCCTATTTGAATCTTAATATGGATTACCTTTATGCGATCAATCCAAATCCAATATAGATATGTTGATATTATTATCTCCGGCTAAGACAATGACCGGGACATCCAAGATAAAAGCGCCGCAAGGCACGACTCCACGTTTCCAGCAAGAGGCGAACGAGATCGCCCTGCATATGACCCAATTTCCCATTGACGAATTAAGTCGTATCCTCAAGCTCAGCCCGAAACTGGCGGCGGAATGTTACCACAGATACCAAGATTTTCATGCGGAAGACAACCAGCCCTTACAAGCGATACTCGCCTATACCGGTGTCGTATTCAAGAATATCAGCCCGAAAGACTTCACGGAGGAGGATTTTCTTTTCTCGCAAGAACATATGCGTTTCGTATCGGGATGCTACGGGTTACTTCGCCCATTAGACCTTATCAAGCCTTACCGGATGAAGTTCGACGTAAAAATCCCGGAACTAGGCGACGGGAATATGTACGCCTTCTGGAAGGACAGGCAAACAAATATATTAATCCATGACGTCCGACAGGGAGACGGAATCCTACTGAATCTAGCCAGCTTGGATATCCAACCCTCTTTCCAGTGGAAGGAGGTGGAGCGATCCGTCCGGATCATCACGCCCGAGTTCAAGATCTGGAAGAACGGCAAAGCGGAGACGATCGTGATCTACGCCAAGATGTGCCGGGGACAAATGAGCCGCTATCTCATAAAGAACCGGATTTCTGACCCGGAGACATTAAAAGCATTCACATGGGAAGGCTTTTCCTATAAAGAATCCATGTCCGAGGGGGATAATTGGGTATTTCTACAAGAATAATTCTAGGCTTATCCAATAAAATCAGATGATCTACGTTTTATAAAAACAATTCGTAAAAATCATAAAAAGGTTTATCCTTCTTTAATTTAGCGATGATATGAAAAGAACCTTTACATATTTATTACTACTTGTTCTATTGGTTTGCGGAAAGCAAGCCTATAACCTGTTAATCTCGAATGAATCGATCCGGAGCAACCCTACCGGAGCCTTGTCTGACATCGCGGATGAGGTAATCGCCATTCCATTACAGGACTCAGGGACGCATTCGATCAGGGAGGCCAAGTATATCCGTCAAGAGGGAGATAACCTATTCCTTATCAGCAATGAGACGCTTTACCGTTTCAATCGCAAGGGAGAATTTATCTGTCGCATCACCCATCCGGATGACATACGGGTAGCGGGGTATGTAGTGAACCCGGCCAACCAGCAGCTGATCGTACTTGGAAACACGGACGATATTTTCTATTACTCATTCAATGGTGATCTCCTTACCCGCAAGAAACTGAAATGCGACCTTCCGGAGAATAGGCATATGCTATCCATATCCATGCACAATAACCGGATATTTACCACCGAGGAATGTGTTCATGGGGATACGGCAGGGAAAACCGCCACGATTGAGAAACAAATCGTTGAATACGATTCCTCTTTCCATAAATTACAATCTCATACGATCCGTCCGGTCGATCTGGAGCGTTCCGCATGCCCGATCGGTTGTCTCGCCCCGGAAGTAGCCGTGGAGCCCGGAAGCGGAACGGTTTATGCCTACGCCCCCTCCTATCAACCCGGGAACTTATTACGGGACACTTTATATATTAAGCAAAAGCGGCAAAGCCAAGCCTTGGAGAACCTTGCCGGAAAGAATACACTTCCTTTGCTACCGATCCGCATGGGTAGCCGTTTCTGGGTATCTACTTACTATAACGCAGAGGATGAGTCCAGAAATTACACCTTCTGTTATGATACGGAGAAGGAAGAATGCTGGCAGGTAAAAGAAGGATTAAAAGATAATTTTTATCAAACCGGTAATGTGCGACGAATGGACCCTATCGATCCCTATTGCCATTCCTATTGTTTCAGCAAATCCGGAGAGGATCTGCGAAATACTTTCCCCGCACAGGCCCAAGGGGAAAGCCTCGTGTTATTTATCGTGAAATTGAAAGGGTAAATCCAGTTAATATTTCAATAGAGAGCAGACTGATGGGTACAAAATAATATGTATCTTCGTACCATTCTAAAAAAGCATTAAGTACATGAAAAAACTTTTAACCTGCATTGCCTTGGGCTTTGCGACTACCAGCTACGCTGTAACCCCTTTGTGGATGCGTGATGTACAAATTTCTCCTGATGGAACAGAGATCGCATTTTGTTACAAAGGAGATATCTATAAAGTACCGGCCAAAGGAGGAACAGCGACACAACTTACCACCCAAGCATCGTATGAATGCACGCCAATCTGGTCTCCGGACGGAAAACAAATCGCTTTCGCCAGCGATCGTAACGGCAATTTCGATTTATTCGTAATGCCCTCCAACGGTGGAACGGCACAGTGCCTCACCACTCATTCCGCCTCCGAGATTCCATCGGCCTTTACTCCCGACGGCAAATACGTACTCTTCTCCGCATCCATACAAGATCCCGCCCAGAGTGCCTTATTCCCGACCTCGGCCATGACGGAACTTTATAAAGTGCCGATCGGTGGCGGACGTACGGAGCAAGTATTGGGAACACCCGCCGAGATGGTTTGCTTCGATAAATCCGGAAAGACATTCTTATACCAAGACCGTAAGGGCTTCGAGGATGAATGGCGTAAACATCATACCTCGTCCGTCACCCGGGATATATGGATGTACGATACGCAAACTGGAAAACATACCAATTTGACCGACCATGCGGGAGAAGACCGCAACGCCGTATTTACCCCGGATGGACAGACGGTTTACTTTCTGAGCGAACGCAACGGAGGGTCTTTCAATGTATATTCATTCCCTCTCAACACCCCACAATCTATAACGGCGGTTACTAAGTTCAAGACACATCCCGTACGTTTCCTCTCTACAGGTAGCGACAATACATTATGCTACACATACGATGGCGAGATCTATACACAACGTCCGGGAGTCAATCCGCAGAAAGTGCGGATTGATTTGATCCGTGACGATCAAGAGCAAATCAGCGATCTGAATTCCAGCAAAGGAGCTACCTCAGCCACCGTATCCCCCGATGGCAAGCAGATCGCCTTAACCCTAAGAGGCGAGGTATTCGTCACCTCGGCCGATTACAACACGACCAAACAAATCACCCATACCCCGGCCGCCGAAACAGGCGTATGCTTCTCGCCGGATAACCGTACCTTGGCTTATGCCAGCGAGCGTGGTGGTAATTGGCAACTTTACTTGGCAAAGATCGCACGTAAGGAAGAAGCTAATTTCCCGAACGCAACGATTATCGAAGAGGAAGTTCTCTTACCTTCTAAGACCGTAGAGCGTAATTATCCTCAATTCTCACCGGATGGTAAGGAACTCGCTTTCATAGAAGACCGTATGCGGCTGATGGTAGTCAACCTTGAGACGAAGAAAGTACGCCAAGTCACGGATGGCTCCACATGGTATAGTACAGCCGGCGGTTTCGATTACTCATGGTCGCCAGACGGTAAATGGTTCACGCTCCGGTTTATCGGCAACAAACACGATCCTTATTCGGATATAGGCTTGGTTAGCGCGCAAGGCGGGGAGATCACCAACCTGACCAATAGCGGTTACACCAGCACCTCCCCACAATGGGTACTGGATGGAAACGCCATCTTATTCACCACCGAGCGTTACGGAATGCGTGCGCATGCCTCATGGGGTTCCTTGAATGATGCCATGCTGGTATTCATGAATCAAGACGCTTATGATAAATTCCGCTTGAGCAAAGAGGATTATGAGTTGCAAAAGGAACTGGAAAAGGAGCAGAAAGAGGTAGCCGGGGACAAAACCGACGACAAGAAAAAAGAAGATAAAGCCGATGAAAAGAAAGACGAAAAGCCCAAGGATATCGTAGTGGAACTGAAAGGAATCCAAGATCGTATCCTACGTCTTACTCCTAATTCCTCCGAAATGGGTAGCGCCGTCATCTCGAAGAATGGCGAGACCTTATATTATTTCTCGGCTTTCGAAGACAAATACGACCTGTGGAAAATGGACTTGCGCAAGAAAGAGACCAAGCTACTCCACAAGATGAATACCGGATGGGCGAACATGGAAATGGATAAGGAAGGTAAGAACCTGTTCTTGTTGGGTAGCAATTCCATGCAAAAAATGGATATGGGATCGGAGAAACTAACACCGATTCATTACCAAGCGAACTTAAAAATGGACTTGGCCGCCGAGCGTGAGTATATGTTCGACCATGTCTATAAACAAGAGCAAAAACGGTTCTACAACGTGAATATGCACGGCGTAAATTGGGACGCTATGACCGCCGCCTACCGTAAGTTCTTGCCACATATCAATAACAACTATGACTTCGCAGAGTTGCTAAGCGAATATCTGGGAGAACTCAACGTATCTCATACTGGAGGCCGCTTCCGTCCGCAAACAAGCGGCAATATTACCGCCAACCTAGGCCTACTTTTCGATTGGAACCATAGCGGCAAAGGTTTATTAATCGCTGAGGTAGTGGAAAAAGGCCCGTTCGATCACGCACGTTCCAAGGTAAAAGCCGGTACTGTCATGGAAAAAATAGACGGGCAAGAAATAACCCCGGATATGGATTACTCCAAGTTGTTAAACAATAAGGCCCAAAAGAAGACCTTGGTTTCCCTCTACGATCCACAAACCAAAGAACGTTGGGAAGAGGTAGTCTTGCCTATCAGTAACGGTGAGTTAAATAACTTGCTTTATACCCGCTGGGTGAAACAACGTGCCGCCGACGTGGATAAATGGTCGAACGGACGATTGGGATACGTCCATATCCAATCCATGGGAGACCCTAGTTTCCGCTCTGTCTACTCCGATATCCTAGGTAAATATAACGACCGGGAGGGCATCGTCATTGATACCCGCTTTAATGGTGGTGGACGTTTGCATGAGGATATCGAGATCTTGTTCAGCGGAGAGAAATACCTCACCCAAGTGACACGTGGCCGGGAGGCTTGCGATATGCCTAGCCGCCGCTGGAATAAACCTTCCATCATGCTCCAATGCGAGGCTAATTATAGTAACGCACATGGAACCCCGTGGGTTTATAAGCATCAACACATCGGACGTTTAGTTGGTATGCCCGTACCGGGAACAATGACTACCGTCTCTTGGGAAACCCTGCAAGATCCGACGCTGGTATTCGGCACACCTATTACCGGTTATCGCCTGTCGGACGGTAGTTACTTAGAGAACACACAGCTGGAACCGGATGTTAAAGTCGCTAATTCTCCGGAAA
>ENA-UEPJ01004673-UEPJ01004673.1-human-gut-metagenome-genome-assembly--contig:-NODE-4673-length-10385-cov-6.164435_pt1 | contig 10385 bp, 8 predicted proteins | sample MGYA00242890_ERZ507896 | MGnify/ENA primary metagenome ERZ507896 (study PRJEB26167, sample SAMN06115508) | human gut metagenome | host: Homo sapiens | place: China:Qinghai | collected 2015-08-20... | reverse complement strand
ACCTCTACCCCATTCTTCTTAGCCTGCTCCAAGGCATCTACCGTGCTCTGTGGAATCTTGTGGGTTTTGAAACTCACCAAGGTGCCGTCAATATCAAAAAACAATGCTTTTATCTTCTTATCCATACCAATATCTTCTATACCTTATTATATATATAATGCAAAATCGGCTCTGTAAGTACAGAAAAACCGATGCAAAATTACGAAAAAACAGATAAATGACAAAAAATATAAAGATTTATTAGATTTTACTTGCATCGAAAAGAGAAAAAACGTATATTTGCCACATCTTTATGCCCGAGGAAACTCCGAGATAACGCATAGAGCAACTAGTAAATAAGAACGGTTATGAGTAAGAAGCCCTATCGGTTACTGGCATCCCTGTTGCTGATGCTCGTAGCGACGCTTACTTCATGCGAGAAGTTTTCGATTGACGAAACAACCGGAAAATCACGTGAGGCAAACGCCAATGTAACTATCCATGTGCAGAAAATAGAAGGCACAAGTCTGCTGACAACCAAAGCTGCCGACAAGCAGATTGCCCTGGGCGATGTGTGCTCCAGACTGACACTTGCCATCTTTGACGGAGAGGAGAAACTGGAGACGGTGAACCAGCTTTCAACAGACAATGGCTTCGGAACAGCCTATGTAAGTCTGGACGAAGGAGAATACCGGCTGGTGGTGATTGCCCATAACGGAAAGGGCAACTGCTCTGTCAGCGCACCCGAGAAAGTAAAGTTTGCGAGCAACAAGCTTACCGACACCTTCTATTATTACGGCAGGTTGAGCGTAACGGCAGACGGAGCCACCTCCGACATCAACCTGAGGCGAGCAGTTGGCGCCTTCAAGTTACATATTACCGACGAAACCATTCCCGAAGAAATCAGGAGCATCAAGTTCTATTATACCGGCGGCAGCAGCACCCTGGATGCAACCACCGGATTCGGCTGCGTGAACAGCCGTCAGACCGAGAATTTCAGTATGAAAGATGGCGGCAGAGACTTTACCGTCTACACCTTCCCACATGAAGAAGAGAAGAACATCAAGATGAGTATCAGCTTTCTGGATGCCGATGCAAAGGTGGTAAAGAGTTTTGAAAAAGCCGATTTGAAAATCCATCAGAACAAAACAGCCTATACCGAGATTTCCATTGCTGACGGATTCGGTGGCGGAGACGACAGTACGGGTGGTGGAATAGGCATTACCGTAGACCCTACCTGGGGCGAGACAGAACGGGTGAATTTCTAAGAAACAGACGATTAAGGGATTACGGAAAACCAGAAGGTATGTTCTATTTTTCCACAATGCAATATATTTTTTGATTCTTAAAGATTTGATAAACAAAATTTCTTTGTCATTTAAGAATAATTCCATAATTTTGCATCCAATATTATATAATATTATAAACAAAGGATGAAAAAATATATAACTCTTATCATGCTGATGGGAGCATTGATTCCTGCCGGGGCTCAGGCACAAGCACTGAACCTTGACAGTTGCCGTGCCATGGCGCTGCGCAACAACAAGCAGCTCAATGCCTCGAAGCTCAAGAAAGACGTGGCGTACAACATGAAGAAATCGGCACGTACCAAATATCTTCCTAAAGTAGATGCTTTAGGCGGTTACGAATGGTTCAGCAGGGAGATTTCGCTGCTGAACGACGGTCAGAAATCAACATTCAGCAATATCGGCTCTACCGTTACCGGAGGAATATCGGGAGGAGCCAGCAATCTGATGAGCCAACTTGTAAGTCAGGGAATGATTACCCCGGAGATAGCGCAGCAGATAGGCGGACTGATGAATGAGAAACTGGGACCCCTGCAGCAGCAAGGCAATGCGCTGGGAGAGAAACTGGTAGATGCTTTCCGCACCGACACCCGCAATATCTGGGCAGGAAGCGTGATGGTTCGCCAACCTATCTATATGGGTGGAGCCATCATTGCAGCCAACAAGATTGCCGACATCGGAGAGCAGATTGCAGAGAATGATCTCGACCAGCAGACCCAGAGCACGCTCTACAGCATAGACCAGGCTTACTGGCTCGCCGTTTCGCTGAAGCAGAAGCAGAAACTCGCCATCAGTTACCGCGACCTCGTAAAGAAACTGAACGAGGATGTTCACAAGATGATTCTGCAGGGAGTTGCCACCAAGGCAGACGGACTGAAGGTAGACGTAAAGGTGAACGAGGCTGAGATGCAGATTACTCAGGCAGAAGACGGACTCGCCCTGTCGAAGATGCTGCTCTGTCAGCTCTGCGGCATTCCGATGAACCAGGAAATCACACTTGCCGATGAAGATAAGGAAACCCTGGCTTTATCAGGAACTCCTGTTGACACCGAGCAGCAGAGAGTAGCCGCACAGGATTCAGCGATGAACACCCGTCCGGAACTCCGCATGCTGCAGAATGCGCTCGACATCTCTAAAGAAGCTACCAATATGGTTCGCGCCATCAATCTGCCTCACGTGATGCTGACAGGCGGCTACATGATTTCGAACCCGAACGTATTCAATGGTTTCCAGAAGAAGTTTACCGGAGTCTGGAACGTAGGCGTGATGGTTCATGTTCCGGTATGGAACTGGTTCGACGGCGCCTACAAGGTGAGAGCCGCCAAGGCTGCCAGCAATATCGCCCAGATGAACCTGGATGATACGAGAGAGAAGATTCATCTGCAGATTACCCAAAGCCAGTTTAAGGTAAAGGAAGCCCAGAAGAAGCTCAACATGGCAATGAAGAACATCGCCAGTGCCGAAGAGAACCTGAGATGCGCCAACCTCGGTTTCAAGGAAGGCGTGATGGAGGTTACCGACGTGATGGCTGCACAGACTGCCTGGCAGAAAGCACAGAGTCAGAAGATTGATGCAGAAATCGACGTGAAGCTGACTCAGGTTGGGTTGAACAAGGCGCTCGGTATCCTGCAGTAATAATAATAACAAATTTAAATTCAGATTAAGCAAATGTCTAAGAAATCACAGCATAACAACATATTGCTCGCTGTAATCGGTTTTACAGCAGTAGTCATTCTCGTAGGCGTCATCGGTTTCTTCACTTTGGAACAGAAGGATGACACCATTCAGGGCGAGGTAGAAGTATCAGAATACAGAGTATCCTGCAAACTGCCGGGACGCGTAGTAGAGCTCCGCGTTCAGGAAGGCGATTACGTTCATGTGGGCGATACGCTCGCCATCCTCGAAGTGCCGGAAATGAAATCGCAGGAACAGATGCTCCAGGCTACCAACGCTGCAGCCGAGGCGATGAAGGACCTGACGGATGCAGGTGCACGCAAGGAACAGATTCAGGGCGCTTACCAGTTGGTTCAGCAGGCTGAAGCTGCCGCAACCATCGCCAAGAAGACCTACGACCGCATGCAGAACCTCTTCAACGAGGGCGTAATCAGCGGTCAGAAACGCGATGAGGCTTACGCTGCCTATAAGGCTACAGAGGCTCAGGTGGCTGCTGCCAGAAGTCAGTACGATATGGCGAAGAACGGCGCCCGCGAACAGGAGAAGCGCATGGCTGCCAACAACACTCAGGCTTCGAAGAGCGCTGTGGATGTAGTGAAGAATCTTCTGAAAGAGACCGTTCAGATTGCCCAGTGCGAGGGCGAGGTTAGCAATGTCTATCCTAAGGTAGGCGAGCTGGTAGGCCTCGGCTCTCCTATCATGAGCATCTCTATCATGAGCGATATGTGGGGAACCTTCAATGTTCGCGAAGACCATCTCAAGGGTCTGAACAAGGGCGATGAGTTCACCGCTTACGTTCCAGCCTTCAACAAGGACATCAAGATGAAGGTTTACTACCTGAAAGACCAGGGCTCTTACGCTACCTGGAAGGCAACCAAGGATAATGGCGACTACGACCGCAAGACATTCGAGGTGAAGGCCCGTCCTGTCACAAAGATTGAGGGATTGCGCCCGGGAATGTCACTCATCATTAAATAACATTGAACTTTGAGATTTGAACTTTGAACTTTATGATTAGTTTTCTTCTTTGAGTTTACAATAAAATTTTGAGAAATTAAGCATATCATAAAGTTCAAAGCTCAAAGTTCAATGTTCAAAGTAAACAAGTTCTATGTTTAAGAAATTATATCATATAGCCCTCAGAGAATGCGGCATCATGTGGAAGAATCCCATTTATCTCTTCTGCATGGTCATCTTCCCCATCGTGGTGGTAATTTTCTTCACCACGCTGATGAAGGGAGGAGTGCCTACCGACATGCCTGTGGGCATAGTAGATCAGGACAACTCCGCCACATCGCGCCAGCTGGTGCATAAGCTCGATGCCTTCCAGACCACCAAGGTAGTGGCTCATTACGAGAACATGGCAGAGGCAAGACATGCTATCCAGAAGAACGAAATCTACGCCTTCCTGCTGATTCCTGACGGAACAGAGGCAGGCCTGATGGCCCAGAAGCAGCCTAAGATTTCATTCTATTACAGCAGCGTATCGCTGGCAGCCGGCTCCCTGCTCTTCCGCGATCTGAAAACCATCTCTACCCTGGGAGGTGCGGCGGCAGGAATGGCGAAACTTTCGGCGCTGGGAAAGACGAACGATGAAATCATGACCTTCCTGCAGCCTATCGCCGTAGATCTGCACATGATAGGTAACCCATACGCCAACTACAACTATTATCTTTCGAGCGTAATGGTGCCGGGACTCATCATGCTGTTCATCTTCCTGATTACACCTTATTCTATAGGTACGGAACTGAAGTTCAACCGGGCAAGAGACTGGATGCGGATGGCAGGCAACAATCCTTATCTCGCCATTGCGGGTAAGATGCTGCCACAGACGCTCATCTTCCTGAGTATCTTCCTGCTGTTCGAATTCTACATCTATTATGTATTACAGTTTCCACATCCGGGCGGCGCGCTGCCTATCATCCTGTTAGGCGTTCTGAGCGTACTCTCCTGCCAGTGTTTCGGCATCTTTGCCTTCGGACTGATGCCTTCGCTCCGTATGTCGATGAGTATCTGTTCGTTGTGGGGCGTGGTGAGTTTCTCCATCTGCGGAGCCACCTATCCGCTCTTCTCGATGGATTCTCCGATCCAGTCTATCGGCCAGCTTTTCCCGATGCGCCACTATTATATGATTTACCAGATGAACATCTTCAATGGTTTCCCTATGGGCGATGCTGTGCTCCACTGGGGCGCAATGGTGCTGTTCTGCGCCCTGCCGATGCTCACTGTCTGGAACATCAAGAAGGCAATGCTGGTATATAAATACTTACCGTAATGAAGAAAAGTAGTTTATTATATAAGATTATCAATGGCATCTGGGACATGTGCTTCATCTGGAAGACGGAGATGCGCAATGTGTTCCGCGACGAAGGTGTGCTCATCTTCTGCATCCTGGTGCCGCTGGGTTATCCGCTGCTCTACTCGTGGATTTACAACAACGAGGTGGTGAGAGAAGTGGATACGGCGATTGTGGACCTGAGCCACAGTCACAGTTCTCGCGAGTTTATCCGCGATTATGATGCTTCACCAGATGCCAAGGCTACCTATTACTGCAACAGTCTGGACGAGGCGAAGGAACTGGTGCGCAGGCAGGCAGTTCACGGAATCCTTTACTTCCCTGCCGACTTCGATACGAAGCTGAACCGGGGCGAACAGGCGCATGTGGGAGTTTACTGCGATATGAGTCTGATGCTGACCTATAAGGCGATTTATCAGACCTCGCAGGCCGTAGCCAGCCACATCAACTCGGGCATTCAGATAACACAGGCTGGAGGATTTACGGATAGAGACGACGAGATTACCACCGAGCCGCTCGCCTTTGATGAGGTTCCGATATTCAACACGACAGGAGGTTACGGAAATGCCATTCTGCCGGCTGTGCTGGTTCTTATCCTGCAGCAGACGATGCTGCTGGGCATAGGAATGGCAGCGGGAACATCAAGAGAACTCAACAGAAACCGCGAACTCATACCGGTAAGCGAGCATTATGGCGGTATTTTCCGCATTGTTTTCGGCAAGGCATTGGTTTATTTCATGGTTTATGCCGTGATGGGAATGTATCTTACGCTGGTGGTTCCTAAGCTGTTCAGTTTTGTAAGTATGGTAACGTGGACAACCATTCTCGGTTTCCTCCTTCCTTACATTCTTTCGTGTGTTTTCTTCGGTCTGATGCTGTCGTGTCTGGTAAGATATCGTGAAAACGTGATGCTTCTGGTGGTATTTACCTCCGTTCCGTTGCTTTTTATGACGGGAGTTTCATGGCCACTGAGCAATATTCCGGGCTTTTGGCAAGGATTTTCGTGGGTTTTCCCATCCACTTTCGGCATCCGCGGGTTCCTCAGAATCAGCAGTATGGGCGCTTCGCTTTCAGATATTCTGCCGGAATTCAGAGCACTCTGGATTCAGACCGGTGTCTATTTCCTCGCTACCTGCCTGATTTTCAGGCAGCAACTGCGCTCAGCCAGACTCAAGGCAAACCTTACTGCCGAAGTAGCAGAAGAAGAGGATGAGGCGGAAGAAATCGTGGAGAATGGATAATGTACAATGAATAATTTCGGGGGTGACCATGCAAAAAACAGCTGTTAACTGTTAACCTGTTAACTCCTCTGATAAAAAAAGCTAGGACTGCTTGAGGGCAATCCTAGCTTTTTATTTTATACCCTTATCAAATAGGATATTTACTACTTAGTGTGTACTAACAATCTTGGTTGGAGCCTTCTCGGCATTTCTGCGGTTCACCACCGTTACTACGCTTTGAGCAAGGCTGAGGAAAGCCTGACCGGTAATGGAATCAACCTTGGTAGCAGCAGGCGCACCATCATCACCACCCTCGCAGATGCTCTGAACGATAGGAATCTGGGCGAGCAGAGGCACATTCATCTCCTTAGCAAGATTCTTGCAACCCTCCTTACCAAAGATATAATACTTGTTCTCAGGCAGCTCGGCAGGCGTAAAGTAGGCCATGTTCTCGATAAGACCGAGGATAGGCACATTCACCTTATCATTCTGATACATGTCAATACCCTTTCTCGCATCGGCAAGCGCCACCTGCTGAGGCGTACTTACGATAACTGCACCCGTAATGGAAAGCGTCTGGAGCAGCGTAAGATGAATATCGCTTGTGCCAGGAGGTGTATCGAGGATAAAGTAATCCAACTCACCCCAGTCAGCATCAGCAATCAGCTGCTTCAGGGCAGAACAAGCCATTCCGCCGCGCCACAGAGTAGCCGTAGTAGGACTTACGAAGAAACCGATACTCAGGAGTTTCACGCCATATTTCTCGACAGGTTCGATGAGGTCTCTGCCGTCCTTGTGAACAGAATAAGGACGTTCCTCCTCCACACCGAACATCTTAGGCATGGAAGGACCGAAGATATCTGTATCGAGCAAGCCCACCTTGTAGCCCAACTTAGCCAGGGCGATAGCGAGATTGGCAGAAACGGTACTCTTGCCTACTCCACCCTTACCAGAGCTCACAGCGATGACGTTCTTCACCTGTGGCAGCATCTTTCCCACCTCAGGACGAGGAGCCGACTTGAACTCAGTAACGATTTCCACCTCTACATCTTTCGAAATATGATAATGGATGGCAGCCTCAGCCGCCTTCACCGTACTCTTGAGGAAAGGATCCGTATCACGAGGAAAGAGAAGAACCACCTTCACCTTCATACCATTGATGCTAGGCGTATCTGCCAGCATCTCGCTCTCTATGAGGTTCTTCTTGGTGCCTGGATAAATCACCGTAGCAAGCGCCTCTTCAATCAATTTTGGATATAATGTCATCATTTCTTTTTATTTATTTGGTGCAAAAGTAACAATAAATAATGTAATAAGCAAATAAAAACTAAATAATTTCAGATATTAAACACTTTTATGTATCTTTGCAAATTGCAGAAATGTGTAGTTTCAGCAAAAGCGAATCTACAACCGAACAGACAAAAACGGAAGAAAAATGAAATATAAAAAGATTATATTAGGCGTAGCCTTGGCTCTGGCCTGCTTCTCTAGCCTGAATGCCAACGCGCTGACCGAAACCAAAGTGAAGAAGACGGAAACTCAGACCGCAGCACCCAACGTTTACTGGACCGACGGCTACGGAAGAGTATCTTATACCACCAACTCTATCATTTCGCCGGTAGTAAAAATTGCCCTCAAGGAGTTTGCGGGCGATATGAAAGCCGTAACCGGATTCGATGCGAAAGAAAAATCAGGTGCTCCGATACAGATTTACCAGCTCGACCAGCTCACCAACAAGGAGTTTTCGGCAGTAGAAAAACTCGGTGCGCCGCTGCATCTTATTATCACCGCAAAGGATGCTTTCTACATCGGTACGAGGAAAGGGAAACTCATCGTTATCGGAAGCAACGCCCGCGGAACGGCTTACGCCATCATGAAACTCTCTGAGCTGGCTGGCGTTTCGCCTCTGGCGGCATGGAACGACCTGCAGCCTGCTCAGCGCAAGAGCCTCTATACACCCGTAGACCAGCAGTGGATAGAGGTTCCGAGAATAGAATTCAGAGGACTTGCCCTGAACAACAGCCAGTGGATGAAACCGCAGAACTACAGCCGCATCGCCCGATTGATGCTGCGCCTGAGAGCCAATACGCTGTGGCAGGTAGACGGCAGGCACGAGGCTGCTTACAACAAGGCTGTGGTAGACAGTTTCGACATCTGCGTGGCGGAAAACTACAAGGTGACGGAGTTCGTGGGCAAGAAGCACAAGAAGAAACACCGCAAAACCATCGAGAATGTGAAGCTGGTATGCTCGGATGCACAGATGGAGATGAGCAATCTCTCGCCGGGCCTGCTGCTCGAAATGCTCAACAGCAAGGATTATCTGGAGAGCAAGAATGCCCAGCACGGAAAATCGCACCGCTCTGCCGCTCACAACGACGAAGACTGTGCCTGGATAGCCAACATTACCAATCCGAAGCAGTCAACCTTCCAGCTAGCCATGATGATGAACCTGGCATGGAATAAAAACGCCCTGAAAGCAGGTTGCAAGACGTATATCCAGAACACTCTCAACGCATTCTTTGGCGCCATTACGGGCAAGAAAATCATGCCTCTGATGGAAGAATATTACCGCCTTACAAGCATCCGCCATTCCGCTTATATGGCGATGCCTTACGGCGATACTGAGTTTCATTCAGGCGAATTCGGCAACGAACGGGAGCGTTTTCTCTACCGCTACGACCTGTTGAAGGCGAAGACTGAATCCATCGAACGCATGCTGCCTCAGAACCAGAAAGACGGTTTCTTCGAGGTTGTGAAATATCCGATATTCCTGGCTGCCTTCGTAGCCGAAAAGGAGCTGGAGGCACAGGAAGCAAGACACATCGCCCGTCCGGGACTGTTTAATAAAGACGATGAGGCGAAGGCTGCAGCGGCTGTGAGCATCGATGCTTACAACAAACTGAAGCAGCTCAATGCCTACTACAGTCGCATCAGAAACGGCAAATGGAAGAATTTCATCCTTACCAACGGCGCAGAGATGCAGGCTCCGCAGATTCCGGGCACACTCCCAGCTGCCGATATCAAGCGGCTGAAAGCTGATGCCTTCGACCGCAGCAACGATCTCAAGCCGCTCTCTGTAGTTACCGGCGACATCATTGCCAAGAATGCCTACGAATGGAGCAAGGCTACTGAATCGCCGCTTGCCCAGGCTGCCGTAAGAGGAGCCGAGAAGATTACCATCCGTCCGCTTTTAGGTCACAGCGGCAAGGCTGTGAAATTGCCGAAGGGAGCCAGTCTGAGCTATGATTTCTACTGCGACAAGAGCGGTGATGCGCGTTTTACCATCGCCGCAATTCCTTGCTTCCTAAACGCTGTAAAGGATATGAGGGTGAGTGTGAGCATAGACCGTGGCGAACCGGTAATCTGCCAGTTGAAGGAGGTTTACAACTCAAAGAACTGGCAGTTTGACCTGTGGCGCGGACAGACGCTGAAGAGCTTCTACGTTACGCTGCCTGACGGCAGCCACAACGTTACCATCAAGGCTTTAGACGATAATGTGATGATTGACCAGTGGGTTCTGGATTACGATGTAGACAGAGAATACTACGTGTTCCCAGTTGCAAAATAAGAGGCTTTTCTTCAGTTTTTCAGGCTTAAATGAAGACCGGGCTGAGGCATAAATGATGACGGGGCAGAGGCTTAAATGAGGGCTATCATAAGGCTTATCATGTAGCTTTTCATGAGGCTTTTTCATGATACTGAAATGTGTTAAGGAATCTAACTCATAGCTTCTTCCCCCGCAACTCTATGACTTGCGCCCCGCAAAGCATAGAGACGTGAAAAAAGAGCGAGGGGTTAACAGGTTAACAGTTAACACCCCAAAAATGCATGGTCCCCCCACACACATATAAAAATAAGTATATATATATTATATTATAATAAGGTACGCGCGAGAGGGAGTATCGAAAA
>ENA-UEPJ01004671-UEPJ01004671.1-human-gut-metagenome-genome-assembly--contig:-NODE-4671-length-10393-cov-3.238561_pt1 | contig 10393 bp, 10 predicted proteins | sample MGYA00242890_ERZ507896 | MGnify/ENA primary metagenome ERZ507896 (study PRJEB26167, sample SAMN06115508) | human gut metagenome | host: Homo sapiens | place: China:Qinghai | collected 2015-08-20... | reverse complement strand
GAATAAGAATACTTACGTTGGCAACATGGAATCCGGCAGCAGTGATTATTTTGAAACGACATTTACGCCTTACGAGACGGGCGAGGTGCCTGTCAGCATTGTGATTACATACGAGGACCCGAGCGGCGAGACAGTCGAACAGCGCAGGGATATGATTATGCAGGTGACAGAGCCTGCAATGCCAGATGATACGGAAAATCCGGATGCAAGTGCGCCCATGGATAAGAAGCATATTGCGATTGGGCTTGGGCTTCTGGTGATTCTGGCAGGGGCATTGGTGTTCTTTGTGAAAAACCAGAAGGAGCCGCCGAAAAGCACAGCTGAAAGCGTGAGCGGTGCAGAGGATTTGGAGGATGATTTCGAGGAGGATGATTTTGTAGAGGAAGTGACAGAGGTAATCCACGAGGATGATAAAGAGGGGATGCCCTTATGAACAGACGAGACATGATTGATATGGCACTGCGCAACCTCTGGAAGCGAAGGCTGAGGACGGCGCTGACGGTGCTTGGCGTTGTAATCGGGACGGCTTCTATCGTGGTTATGGTTTCTATTGGTATTGGTATGAATAAGGGCTTTGCCAGTCAGCTGGAAAACTGGGGCAGCCTGCAGGTGATTGATGTTTATCCCAGCGGCGGCATGGAATATGACAAAGAAACAGATTCCATGAAGCAGACAAAAAAGCAGGATGAGCTGAACGCAAAGGCGGTTGAGAACTTTCGGCAGATGGAGCATGTGCAGGCGGTTTCGCCCGTGCTTGAGGATTATCTTTACCTGACAGCAGGAAAATACATGGCGGATGCAAGCTTTATCGGCATTGAGCCGGGGGCAATGACCGCCTTGGGCTATCAGGTTGCAGAGGGACGGGCACTGACAGAGGAGGACAGTAAGGCAATCGTTGTCGGTGGCAGTGTGGAATTTTATAACCCGAAGCTGAGCTGGGAAATGCGCAATGCCTCCGAGCCGCCGCAGGTGGATGTGCTGAATGAAAAGCTTGGTGTGACATGGGATTGGAGTTACGGCACACGGGACGCAGACAAAACCATTAAGCCTGTGAAGGTGGATGCGGTTGGGAAGATGTCTGCGGACGGAAACAACGGCTGGACGGTCATCATGCCGATTCGAGAGCTGGAGAAGATACAGAAGGAAAAGCAAGCATGGGAGCAAAAGCAAAATGGCGGAAGCAGCAACGGCAATCGCCAAAAGTCCAAGGAATATCAGCGTGTGATGGTAAAGGTGGACGAAATAGACAATGTGCAGAAGGTGCAGCAGCAAATCAAGGACATGGGCTTTCGTGCATCGAGCCTGACGGATCAGTTGGAGGCCATGAAGGAAACCACCAGAATGCTGCGGTTGGTTCTTGGGGCAATCGGCGCGATTTCCATGGTAGTTGCGGCAATCAGCATTACGAATACCATGGTTATGGCAATTTATGAGCGCACGAAGGAAATCGGTATCATGAAGGTTATCGGGGCATCTCTGAAGGATATCAAGGGACTCTTCCTGACTGAGGCGGCTTTTATCGGCTTTTCGGGTGGCATTATTGGGATTATCGTCAGCTATGGAGCTTCGTTTCTAGTCAATTTCGTTGCACAGCGACAGGGAAGCACCATGCAGTCGGCAATTCCCATCTGGCTTGCTTTGGGCGGCGTTGCTTTTTCTACGGCGGTAGGCGTAATTGCCGGATATTTGCCTGCGAAGCGTGCAATGAAGCTGAGCGCATTGATGGCAATTAAAACAGAATAAAAAAACCTTTTTGGCTGACCTTTCGGACATACCTAAGGTCAGCCTTTTGCTTTTGGCAGAAACTTTTCTGATAGTTTCCCTTTTTCTGCGAAAGCTAAGAGAAATCGGGCAGAAAGGAGAAGCGGAATGCTTGTGGAACTGGCGAGTACACCTGTTGCGGCAGGGTTATTTTTCCTTTATATCAAGGACAAATATGAAAAGGAGCCTTGGAAAATGCTGTTTCTGGGGGTTCTCTTCGGGCTTTATACAGCGGCGGTGGTGTACGCCCTCGGCAGCTTTTTAGAGGAACGGTTTCCGCACGAGGAAACACCGTTTTACACGGCTTTTTTCAGCTCGGCGGGGGTGGAGGAGGCTGTGAAGTTTCTGTTTCTGTTTTTTCTTATATGGGGCAATCGCAACTTCAATGAGCCGCTTGACGGGATTGTATACGGCGTATTTGTTTCGCTCGGCTTTGCCTGGGCGGAGAATGTGATTTATGTGACGCACCCGATTCTTGGCGGCTATGAAACGGCATTTGCGAGGGCGCTGCTTTCCGTGCCCGGACATGGGCTGTTCGGTGTCCGGATGGGATATTATTTTGCGTTGGGGAAATACCGCAGTCGGAAAAGATACCTGCCGCTTGCCTTTTTCAGTCCTTATCTTGCCCATGCATTGTATAATTATTTTCTGCTGAAAAGGGAACCTGTCTTTTGGTTATTTTTTTCAGTTTTAGAGGCTCGGCTCTGGGTTTTCGGGTTAAAAAGAATCAAAGAGCTGCAAAATTGCTCGCCGTTTCGGGAAAAAGTATCAAAAGAGTCTTAGCGGAGGGAGAGAATCTTTTGGAAATACCTTGAAAAAGGATAAAAAACAGGATATACTATAACCAGTGCAAAAACTGAATAGGCGGGAGGAAAAACGATGATAGAAGCAGTCAGCTGCGGTGGCGTTGTGATATACAAGTGGAAGATCCTTCTGCTGTATAAAAATCAGAATGGCAGATATATGGGCTGGGTTCTTCCCAAGGGAACTGTGGAGGAAGGCGAAACCTATCGGCAGACGGCTTTGCGCGAGGTAAAGGAAGAAAGCGGGGCAAATGGCGAGATTATCAAATATGTCGGCAAGACCCAATATACCTTTAAGGGCAGTGAGGATACTGTAAATAAAACGGTACATTGGTATCTGATGAGTGCCAATTCCTTTTACTGCAAACCGCAGAGTGAGGAATACTTTGACGATGCCGGTTTCTATAAATTCCATGAGGCTTATCATCTGCTGAAATTTAACGATGAACGCCAAATCTTGAAAAAAGCATACTATGAATATAGTGAAATGCGCAAAAACAAAGAGTTTCTGAGAAGAAAATTCGGTGAAAGCAAATCATAAAAGGCAAAAGGAGAGATGCGATTATGAAAAAATATTTTGAAGCTACACCCAACCTTGACGGTTTGAAGGAAAAAATTATCGTCCTGAAAGACGGAGAGGATAGAAAGACACTTATTGCTGTAATCGCACTGGTAACAGCTGTGCTGATTGCGGTAACGGCAGGTGTGGTTTATCTTCTGAAAACAAGAATGGATGATGAATACGAAGAAGATTGGGATTATGACTGGGATGATCTGGATGATGAATTCTGTGAGGATGACGAATGCTGCTGCACAGATAAGGATGTAGATGATTCCGTAAAAGTAGAACAGGCATAAGAAAATCAAGAGGGTATGGTAAAATTTTGCTGTCACCCTCTTTTTTTGAGGTAAATGGGACATAAAATGAACTTGTGGGATAAAAGATAGCCAAATAAGGTGTGTGAAGAAAAATGGAACATAAATTGCAACTGATTAAAAAAATCGCGCCGGATTTGACAGAGGAAATGATCAAGCGGTATCGTGTTCTGAAAACGGTCAGACTGCTGCAGCCCTGCGGCAGGCGGCTTGTGGTGCTTTCTCTTGGCATGACGGAGCGGACGGTGCGCAGTGAGATTGAACGGTTGAGTGCGCAGGCACTGGTTCATATTTCTAAAATCGGCATGAGCCTGACGGAAGAGGGCATGGAGGTTCTGGAGGGGCTGGAGACGATTTTTTCTGCCCTGACAGGGCTTTCCATTCTGGAGGAACGGTTGACGGATGCCCTTGGGGCGCAGAAGGTCTTTATTGCGCAGGGGGACAGTGACAGCAGCGAGCGTGCCAAGAAGGAAATGGGACAGCTTGCGGCGCGCGTGCTTTCTGAAAATACAACAGAGGATTTGCGGATTGCCATTGCAGGCGGCTCTGCCATGGCGGAGCTGGTGCAGGCGGCACCGGAATCCGCTGTGCCGATGGCGAAGATGGTACTGCCGGCGCGTGGGAGCATCGGGCGCAGATTGGAGTTGCAGGCGGATACCCTTGCGGCAAGACTGGCGGAAAAGCTGCAGGCGGATTATCGTTTGCTGCACCTGCCGGATAATTTAAGCCCAAGAGTGCTGGAGGAAATGAAGAAGGATCCGGATATTTCCGAAACCATTGCGGAAATGGAGCAGGCGAATATTCTGCTTCTGGGCGTAGGGAATGCTTTGGAGCTTGCGGAAAAACGCCGTTTGGATGAAGCTGTTCGCAAACAGCTGGAAAAGGACAATGCCGTTGCCGAGGCGTGCGGCTATTATTTTGACGGCGCAGGCAAGGTGGTCTATGAAACCCGTTCTATTGGGATTGATTTTAATGATATTGATAAAATGGACTGCATTATATTAGTGGCAGGCGGCAAAAAGAAGGCAGAAAGCCTGCTTGCAGTCAGCCATAGCATCCCCAACGGCATTTTTGTGACGGATGAAGGTGCAGCTTTGGAAATGTTAAGGCTTGCGGGAAAGTAAATCTTATCGTATAATAGCTTTTGAGGGACGTTTTTTGTCCCAATTAAAGAGCAATTACTTTCATAATAGAGGGAAGATTCGGGAAAACTGAATAAGCAGTTTTGTCGGCAGAAGTACCGACAGCCGTATCGGATAAAGAAAGGAGCAGGACAGATGCTGAATAAGAAAACAGTGGATGATCTTAAGGTAACAGGAAAACGCGTATTGGTAAGATGTGACTTTAACGTACCCCTTAAGGACGGCGTGATTACGGACGAAAACAGAATTACAGCGGCTTTGCCGACCATCAAAAAGCTGATTGACGAGGGCGCAAAGGTAATTCTCTGCTCACACATGGGCAAGCCCAAGGGCGAGGTAAAGCCTGAACTTTCTTTGGCTCCCGTAGCAAAAAGACTTTCCGAATTACTGGAGAAGAAGGTTGTTTTTGCAAAGGATGACAATGTAGTCGGTGAAAATGCAAAGGCGGCGGTTGCAGCAATGCAGAACGGCGATGTTGTGCTTCTGGAAAACACCCGTTACAGAAAGGAAGAAACAAAGAACGAAGAAAATTTCAGCAAGGAGCTGGCTTCTCTGGCAGATGTTTTTGTAAATGATGCCTTTGGCACAAGCCACAGGGCGCACTGCTCCACGGTTGGCGTAACCAAATTCGTACAGGAATCCGCAGTGGGCTATCTGATGGAAAAGGAAATCGCATTCCTCGGCAATGCCGTAAATAACCCCGAAAGACCCTTTGTGGCAATTCTGGGCGGCTCCAAGGTTTCCGATAAAATCAATGTCATCAATAACCTTCTGGAAAAGGTAGATACGCTGATTATCGGCGGCGGCATGGCATATACCTTCGCGGCGGCAAAGGGCGGCAAGGTTGGTAATTCCCTGCTGGAGGAGGATAAGATTCCCTATGCACAGGAAATGATGAAAAAGGCAGAGGAAAAAGGCGTGAAATTCTTAACTCCCGTGGATACGGTGATTGCAAAGGAATTTAAGAATGACACAGAATATAAAACCGTACCGACAGGCGAAATTCCTGATGGATGGATGGGTCTGGATATCGGCGAGGAAACCAGAAAGCAGTTTGCGGATGCCATCAAGGGCGCAAAAACCGTTGTATGGAACGGACCTATGGGCGTATTTGAATTTGAAAATTTTGCAAAGGGCACAAAGGCAGTTGCAGAAGCAATGGCCTCTATCGATGCAACCACAATCATCGGCGGCGGTGATTCTGCGGCGGCAGTCAACCAGCTGGGCTATGGCGATAAAATGACACATATTTCCACAGGCGGCGGCGCATCGCTGGAATTTTTGGAGGGCAAGGAGCTGCCCGGCGTTGTTGCGGTGGATGATAAATAAGAATTTGTAATAGAACTTGTAAGAAGTAAGAAAGTGTAAGAAAAATGAAGAGAAGAAAAGCAATCGCGGCTGTGCTTGCGGCAGTGCTTTCGCTCGTTTCGGCTTCTGCGGCGTATGCAGAGGAGCTTTCGGAGCAGGAAATGACAAAGCAGGAAGCGGCGGAGGTTTTGGATCAGGAACCAACAGAGCAGGAGACAGCAGAGCCTCCGCAGGAGGATGCAACAGAACAGCTATCTTATGGAAAGGTTGTTGATGCGGCGGAGGATGCAGAGTCGCTGGAGGGGGAATATATCCCTGTCCTGATGTACCACCACTTTGCAATTCGCAATATGGGAGTTGGCAACGGCGTTGTGACAACCACAAGGGAATTGGAGGATCATCTGCACTATTTCCAATCGCAGGGCTATAAAATCATTTCCTTAGAGGAGCTGGACAGCCTGCTTACGGCAACGGAAAGGGATACCCATGCGGAAGGTCTTGGACTTGGACTGGGAAAGAAATATCTCTGTATTACCATGGATGACGGCTATTTCAGCAATTATGATCTGGCATATCCGCTGTTCAAAAAATATCGTGTGCCTGCGTCTGTGTTTGCAGTGACGGATTATGTGACGAATCAGATTGGTATCCAGAAATTCACATGGAATCAGGCGGCAACAATGGAAAAATCGGGCTATATGAAGGTTTACAGCCATACGGCAGACCATCAGCCTGTTGTGGCAGGGAAGGAAGATGCGTTCCTTGATTCCATGCACAGAAGCGAGGAAACGCTGACCGAAAACCTCGGCACAAAGCATGTGAAGGCAATGGCTTACCCCAATGGGCGCTATACAGAGGCGGCACAGCAGCTTCTGGATGAGGATGGCTATGTGCTGCAGTTTACCGTGGAAAACAGCGTGATTACAAGAAAGACCAAAAGAGATGCAATTCCGCGTATCACGATTGAATCCGGCATGAGCGGTGAGGACGTTGTGCGGAAAATTGAATTAACTGCAGAAAATACATTTGCTGCGGAAGGAGAAGGAAACGAGACATGAGGAAAAAAATCGTTGCAGGCAACTGGAAAATGAATAAAACACCGAAGGAAGCGGCAGAGTTCTGTAAGCTGATGAAGGAAAAGGTCGTTTCCGATGCGGTTGAGGTTGTATTCTGTGTGCCTTTTGTGGATTTATATCCCGTTCTGGAGGAGCTGAAGGGCACAGGCATCGGCGTTGGTGCGGAAAATATGCACTTTGCGGAAAGCGGCGCATATACCGGCGAGGTTTCTGCGCAAATGCTGAAGGAAATGGGCGTTGGCTATGTCATTCTGGGACATTCCGAGCGCAGACAGTATTTCGGCGAAACAGATGAAATGGTCAATCAGAAGGTGAAAAAAGCCTTGGAAACAGGCATTGTGCCGATTCTTTGCTGTGGGGAAACCTTGGAGCAGAGAGAAGCAGGCATTACGATTGAATGGGTGCGTATCCAGATAAAGTGCGCTTTGGCAGGTGTTTCCGCAGAGGATGCAAAGAAGGTTGTTGTTGCTTATGAGCCTATCTGGGCAATTGGCACGGGCAAAACCGCAACCTCTGCACAGGCGCAGGAGGTCTGCCATGCAATTCGTACCGTTCTGGCAGAGCTGTACGGCAGGGAAACGGCAGAGGAAATCCGTATCCAGTACGGCGGCAGTGTCAACAGCAAAAATGCGGCAGAGCTGTTCGCAATGGAGGATATTGACGGCGGTCTGGTCGGCGGCGCAAGCCTGAAAGAGGAATTTGTTTCTATCGTACACTATTAAAGCATTTCCTGTGCAAGCAGGCTCACCATCATACCCCTTGGGGTTCGGGGAAAGGATTCCTCGAAGAATGGAGGAAAAAATGGAGAAAAAAACAACAGTTTTGATGATTTTGGATGGCTTCGGTCTGAATGATAAAGCAGAGGGTAATGCCGTAAAGCTGGCAAAGACCCCTGTTCTGGACGGACTGGTGCAGAAATATCCCTTCGTTGAGGGCTATGCCAGCGGTCTGGATGTTGGTCTGCCGGCAGGGCAGATGGGAAATTCTGAGGTTGGGCATCTGAATATGGGTGCGGGGCGTGTCGTTTATCAGGAGCTGACACGCATCACAAAGGCGATTGAGGACGGAGATTTCTTTGAAAATCCCACACTGCTGGAGGCGGTGGAGCATTGTAAGAAAAACAATTCCGCACTGCATCTGTATGGTTTGCTTTCCGACGGCGGCGTGCATAGCCACAATACCCACCTGTATGCGTTGCTGCAGCTGGCAAAAAGAAACGATTTGAAGAAGGTTTATGTGCATGTTTTTCTGGACGGCAGAGATACCCCTCCGACCTCCGGTGCGGAATATGCCGCACAGCTGGAGGAAAAAATGCGCGAAATCGGCGTAGGCAAAATTGCAACCGTAATGGGCAGATATTATGCCATGGACAGAGATAAGCGTTGGGAGCGTGTGCAGGAGGCATATAACGCCATGGTGCTTGGCAGAGGAACCACAGCAGCCGATGCGGTGCAGGCAATCAGGGATTCCTATGAAGCAGGCAAGACGGATGAATTTGTTCTGCCTACGGTAATTGTAAAAGAGGACGGCATGGCAATAGCGAAAATCAGTGACCATGATGCGGTGATTTTCTATAACTTCCGTCCGGACAGGGCAAGAGAAATCACACGCTCTCTCTGTGATCCCGATTTTGACGGATTCCAAAGAGAAAGTGTGCCGCAGGATTTGAAATATATCTGCTTTACGGAATATGATGTGACGATTCCAAATAAGGAGGTTGCATTCAAGCCGCAGAAGCTGAAAAATACATTAGGGGAATATATTTCCTCTCTGGGCTTAAAGCAGCTGAGAACGGCGGAAACGGAAAAATATGCACACGTTACATTCTTTTTCAACGGTGGTGTGGAGGAACCCAATCCCAATGAGGATCGTTGGCTGGTGCCCTCTCCCAAGGTTGCAACCTATGATTTGCAGCCGGAAATGAGCGCAGTTGCCGTAACCGATGGTCTGGTAAAGGCAATTCGCTCCGGAGAATATGATTTGATTATTGTAAACTACGCAAACTCTGATATGGTAGGGCATACAGGCGTGCTTTCTGCCGCAATTAAGGCGGTGGAAACGGTGGATACCTGTGTAGGCAGAGTGGTGGATGCACTGCTTGCGGTGAATGGGCAGATGTTTATCTGCGCCGACCATGGCAACAGTGACCAGATGGTTGATTATGAAACCGGACAGCCTTTTACAGCACATACCACAAACCCCGTTCCCTTCATTTTGGTGAATTATACCGACGGTGTGGGATTGCGCGAGGGCGGCAAGCTGGCTGATATTGCGCCGACGTTGCTGGATATGATGGGATTGCCCAAGCCTGCGGAAATGACAGGCACAAGCTTATTGATTGGTAAATAAAATTTGGGGGACAGCGTCCACCGAAAAATAAGGAGGATAAACGAAATGAAAGGTTATTACGAAATTACAGATGTATACGCAAGAGAAATTCTGGACTCCAGAGGCAACCCTACGGTTGAGGTAGAGGTTATTCTGGATGACTGCATTCTGGGCCGTGCGGCTGTTCCCAGCGGCGCATCTACAGGTGCATTTGAAGCAGTGGAGCTGCGTGACGGCGGCGACAGATACAACGGCGTTGGCGTGCAGGATGCAGTGGATAATGTAAACGATATCATTGCAGATGCTATCATTGGTATGAATGCACTGGATCAGGTTGCAATCGATAAGGCGATGATTGCACTGGACGGCACACCCAATAAGGGCAAGCTGGGCGCAAACGCAATTCTGGGCGTTTCTATGGCAGTTGCAAAGGCAGCGGCAGAAGCACTGGATTTGCCTTTGTATCAGTATCTGGGCGGCTTTAATGCAAAGACAATGCCCGTTCCCATGATGAATATTATGAACGGCGGTAAGCACGCAGATAATACCGTTGACGTACAGGAATTCATGATTATGCCTGTTGGTGCAGACTCCTTCAAGGAAGCACTGAGAATGTGCGCAGAAATTTATCATAAGCTGAAAAAGGTGCTGAAGGATAAGGGCCTTTCTACAGCAGTTGGTGACGAAGGCGGCTTCGCGCCCGACCTGCCGACAGCAGACGCTGTTATTGACCTGATTCAGGAAGCAGTTGTAGCCGCAGGCTATAAATGGGGCGAGGACATCAAGATTGCTCTGGATGCGGCTGCAACAGAGCTGTATGATGAAAAGGACGGCAAGTATCACTTCCCCGGCGAAAGCAAGATGCTTGGCAAGGAAATCGTAAGAACCTCTGAAGAAATGGTTGATTTCTGGAAGGCTTTGGTTGCAAAATATCCTCTGGTTTCCTTGGAGGACGGTCTGGCTGAGGAGGACTGGGCAGGCTGGCAGCTTCTGACAAAGGAACTGGGCGATCAGATTCAGCTGGTTGGCGATGACCTGTTCGTTACAAATATAATGCGGTAGAGGTGGTAAACGTCATTCCCATCATAAAAAGAACCGC
>ENA-UEPJ01004667-UEPJ01004667.1-human-gut-metagenome-genome-assembly--contig:-NODE-4667-length-10397-cov-9.592442_pt1 | contig 10397 bp, 8 predicted proteins | sample MGYA00242890_ERZ507896 | MGnify/ENA primary metagenome ERZ507896 (study PRJEB26167, sample SAMN06115508) | human gut metagenome | host: Homo sapiens | place: China:Qinghai | collected 2015-08-20... | reverse complement strand
TTCTGGTTGGGGATGAGAGAATCGAACTCCCACAAGTAGAGTCAGAGTCTACCGCACTACCACTATGCAAATCCCCATTATTCTGTTTGTCTGCCGTGCCGTGCGCTGCTGACAGGGAATATTATACTCGAAAGGGCCTTGCTTGTCAACCATTTTTTTATTTTTTCCGCAAAACTTTTCTCCCACCTGCTCTGCCCGCAAAAACAGTCCGTGGGACCGTGTAAATTTTTTGCACTTCTCTTGACACGGTGCCCCATCCGGAATAATCTTATACTATAAATAAGCGGGTTCCCGGGCAGACTGACTTTCGGAGCCGGAATGCGCGGTGCTGAACAGCAAATGAAAGAGGGCTTTTGAATGAAAAAACGTGTTGGAATCCTGACCTCCGGCGGTGATTGTCCGGGTCTGAACGCCACCATCCGCGGCGTAGCCAAAGCGCTGTATGCCCGCATGGGCGAGGATGTGGAGATCGTGGGCATCCTGAACGGCTACAGCGGTCTCATCAACGGCGATTACAAAGAGATGTGTGAGGACGACTTCCGCGGCATCCTGACGCTGGGCGGCACCATTCTGGGCACCAAACGCACCCCCTTTAAAATGATGCGTGTGGTGGAGAACGACAACGTTGATAAAGTCGCCGCCATGAAAAAGACCTACAAGGAAGCCAAGCTGGACTGCCTGCTGTGTCTGGGCGGCAACGGCACCCACAAAACCGCAAACCTGCTCTCGCAGGAGGGCCTGAACATCATCGGCCTGCCCAAGACCATCGATAATGATATCTACGGCACCGACGTGACCTTCGGTTTCCACACCGCCGTGGACATTGCCACCGATGTCATCGACCGCATCCACACCACTGCCGGCAGCCACAGCCGTGTAATGTGCATCGAGATCATGGGCAACAAGGCCGGCTGGCTGACGCTGTACTCCGGCATTGCTGGCGGTGCAGACATCATCCTGCTGCCGGAACAGCCCTATGATATCGACCGTGTGTGTTCTGCCGTGGAACGCCGCGCCAAAAAGGGTTCCAACTTCTCCATCATCGCTGTAGCCGAGGGTGCCATCAACTGCGAGGAAGCCGGCATGAAGCGCAAGGAGTGGATGGCAAAGCGCGCCGAGGCAGGCTTTGGCACCACCGCCACCAACCGCATTGCACAGGCCGTGCAGAAAAAGACCGGCATGGAGACCCGTGTGTGCATCCCGGGCCACATGCAGCGCGGCGGCAGCCCCAGCGCCTACGACCGTGTTCTGGCCACCCAGTTCGGCAGCTATGCGGCAAAGCTGGTGGAGATCGAGCGCTACGGCGTGACAGTCGCCATGGTGAACGGTCACGTCACCCAGAACCGTCTGGCCGACATTGCAGGCAAGACCCGTAACGTGCCGGAGGGCTGCGAGCTGCTCACTGTCGCCCACCGTATGGGCATCAGCCTGGGTTGATTTTCTTCAAATATTATGCTTTCCCCCTGCCGATGGCATTTCTCCTGTCGGCAGGGGTTTATTGTATCCAACGTTTGGGTAACCCGTCTGATTTTTCAGAATATCTTTTGTCGAAATCGCGAATGGATTATCTCTGTCTGTTCTGGTAAGATATTTATAGACAATTAAACCAGTCGTTACTCCTCGGGAGGCGCTACTGGCAGTTAACCGAAAGACATTATGGGTGTGTTATCGGTTCTGCACAGGTAGATGCTTTCGGAGGTTTTTTCTTTTTATTGCGTGTTTTTCAACATTCTGTCGGGAGGAAGCTGTCCATGAAGCTGCTGCGTAAGATCAATAATAACGCTGCCGTGGCGCAGGATAATCGTGGTCGTGAGATGGTCGTTCTGGGCCGCGGGGTAGGCTTCCACCCGATGCCCTATGAGCTGACCGACCTTTCTGTGGTCTACCGCACCTTTTATGACGTAGACCCGCAGTATTACGAAATCCTGTCCAACCTGCCGGAAGACGCTCTTCTGGCAGCGGCAGATATTACCGAGCAGTCCGAGATTGCCCTGCGCACCGAGCTGAACCCCAACCTGCCCTTCACGCTGGCCGACCACATCGCCTTTGCACAGCAGCGGGAAAAGCAGGGCATCCGGATGGCAGCTCCGCTCCATTACGACGTACAGCATCTGTATCCCCGCGAGTACGAGCTGGGCCTGCGGGCACTGGAGACCGTGCGTCTGCGTACCAGTTCTTCCCTGCCCCGCGCCGAGGCCGTAAGCATTGCGCTGCATATCGTCAATGCCGAGCTGGAAGGCAGTGACCTTTCCAGCACCCTGACCGCCGTGGAAGTTCTGGACGAAGTGACGACCTCCGTGGAGCAGGAGCTTGGCATTGTGCTGAACCGCGAAAGCTACAACTATGCCCGGTTTGCCATGCACATCCAGTTTCTGGTGCGGCGGCTCTCCGCCGGGGCAGCTATGGAACAGGGCAGCGGGAAAATGCTGGACGAGCTTTCCCGCGAATACCCCGCCGTCTATCATTGTGCCTGCACCGTGGCACAGGATATTGAACAGCACCACGGCTGGCATTGCAGCTGTGACGAAGTGCTGTACCTGATGCTGCACATCTACCGTGTGCAGAACTGCGAAAACAACTGATTTTTTGAATGTTTCCGGCTCCGGAGATGCGCGCGTCCGGGCCGGATGCAGATAGAGTTATCCACCAACGGAGGTTTCCCCTATGGATCGTGAGAAGTTTCTGGAAAAGCTTTTTCCGCTGATTGGCGGAAAAGAAAACACCAGTCTGTGCGAGTTTCAGGACGGCGTGCTTTACGTCACCCTGAAGGATGCCGGTCTGTCCGATGAAAACGCTGTGGCAAACCTGCCGGATGTTGCATCCGCCACCCTGCGCCGCGGCCGCCTTACGGTCACATTTGGGGAACTGGAAAGAAAAGAGGAGGTTCCCTTTATGGCGAACAAAAATACGGACTACCGCGCGCTGGCCGCTGCGATTGTTGAAGCAGTCGGTGGCAAGGAGAACATTACCAGCTGCGTGCACTGTGTCACTCGGCTTCGTTTCAACCTCAAAGACCTTAAAAAATCCAAGAGTACTGAGGAGATCGGTTCTATCCCCGGCACAGTGGGCTGCGTGAATCAGGGTGGACAGCTTCAGGTAATCATCGGCCAGACTGTGGCAGATGTATACGCCGAGGTCTGCAGTCAGGCTGGGCTGGATACCCAGACGGCACTGACCGAAAATCTTGATGCAGAAAAGAAGAAGTGGTCACCCAAAGTGCTTTTTGACGTCATCAGCAGCGTATTTGTTTCTGCGGTCCCCGCTTTTGCCGGTGCCGGCATCATCAAGGGCCTTCTGACGCTCTTTACGACCTACGGACTTATGAGCAATGAGACGGGCCTGTATCTAGTGCTCAATGCCATTGGTGATTCGGTATTCTACTTTCTGCCGTTCATCATCGCTTACACAGCTGCTAAAAAATTCAAGACCAACGAAGTGTTAGCTCTGGTGCTGGCAGGTCTATATATGTACCCTTCCATCCTCAACAATGCAGGAAACAGCATCAGTGTGCTGGGCTTCCCGGTCACCTGCGTAAAATATAGCAGTACAGTGCTGCCCATCCTGTGCTCCGTGTGGATCATGAGTTATATCTACAGATGGATGCAGAAACACACGGTCGAGTATTTGCGCGTGGTTGTGGTGCCGATCGTAACGCTTGTTGTTACCGGCCTGCTTTCCATCTGTGTTATTGGACCCATTGGCTACAACTTGGGCGTTTACCTTGGCTATGCATTCAAATGGCTGTTTGATACTGCTCCATGGCTGGGCGGCTTGATCGATGGCGGCACCCGTCCTCTGGTCATCTTTACAGGTATGCACATGACCCTTTCCACCATCATGATCAATAATGTTAACACACTGGGCTATGATATGCTCGGCCCTGTGCATGCAGTGGCTACCATGGCCAGCGCCGGTATGTGCTTTGGCGCATTCCTGCGTGCCCGCAAGGACAGCAACAAGTCTACTTGCTTTTCTGCATTCATTTCTGCCTTCATCGGCATTACGGAACCAAGCCTGTATGGTGTGGCCATGCGTTTCAAACGCCCGCTGATTGCTCTGTGCATCGGTGGTGGTGTATCCGGCGCGTTCGTTGCTGCCATGGGTGCAAAGGCCATCTCGTTTGCAATGCCTTCCATCGTTAGCCTGCCTGTTTACAGCGGTTCCATTCCCACGATGTTGATTGGCTTTGTTATCTCGTTTGTGCTTACCGCTGTTCTGACTTATATGCTGGGATTCGATGAGGGTATCGAAAAGGACGAGCGTGCGATTCAGGCCGAGAAAAAGGCTGTAAAACTGCATTGATTTTCGTATTGAAAGGAACAATTTAATCATGAGTAATTCTATTAAATTCCCCGAAGGATTTCTGTGGGGCGGTGCAACCTCCGCTGGCCAATATGAAGGCGGTGCCGACGAGGGCGGCTGCGGGCTGTCTCACATGGATTATATTCGTTATCTGCCCCGTAAGGAGGGTATGTACCACCGTGTGCTGAACATCACCCCGGAAATGTTCGATGACTACAAGGCACATGATGCCGCACACGACCCTGAGTATTATTTCCCGTTCCGCAAAGGTGTCGATTTCTATCATCATTATAAAGAGGACATCGCATTGTTCGGCGAGATGGGCTTCAAGACCTTCCGTATGAGCATCAAGTGGTCCCGCCTTTTCCCCACCGGAAGAGAGGAAAAGCCCCTGACTGAGGGTGTACAGTTCTACCACAATGTTTTCCGTGAGCTGCACAAATATGGCATCGAGCCGCTGGTCACGATGACCCACTATGATATCCCCATCACTCTTACCGAGGAACTGAACGGCTGGGAAAACCCGGAGATGGTGGCACTGTGGACGCATTTTGCAAAATTTCTGATTGATGAGTATAAGGACGAGGTGACCTACTGGCTCACCTTTAACGAGATCAATATGGCTGCCAACAGCAGCTATCTTGGCGGTGGCATGTTAGTGGAAAAGAGCAGCAAAAAGCCGCTGACCTGTGTGCATCAGGCTTTGCATCATATGCTGGTAGCCAGTGCCATTGTAACTAAATATGCCCACGATACCGCCCCGCAGTGCAAAATTGGCAATATGATCGCACGGCTGCACAATTACGCCTATACCTGCCAGCCTGCCGATGAGTTAGTCACCATGCAGGCCAACCAGCTGAACCTCTTTTTTGAGGACGTCATGGCGCGGGGTCGCTACCCGCAGACCATGCTGAACTATTATCGGGACAATGATGTCGTACTGGACTGGTACCCAGACTATGAGCGTATCCTGCAGGAAGGCACAGTGGACTTCCTGTCCTTCAGCTACTACTTTACTGGCGTGATCTCGGACGACCCGGACAAACGGGAACCGCGCGGCATCTTTGTGCGCAAACTGAAGAACCCGTACCTCAAGCACAGCGACTGGGGTTGGGCTACCGACCCCACTGGCCTGCGCATCACGTTGAATGAACTGTACGACCGTTATCAGAAACCTTTGTTCATCGTTGAGAACGGTCTCGGTGCACATGACAAGCTGGAAACGGACGGCACTGTACACGATGCCTATCGCATTGACTATCTCCGTCAACACATCGAAGCCATTCGGGATGCCATCGGGGACGGTGTGCCGGTGATGGGCTACACGCCGTGGGGCTGCATCGATCTTGTGAGCATGGGCGATGCGCAGATGTCCAAGCGCTACGGTTTCATCTACGTCGATGCCGACGACGAAGGCAACGGTACCTATAACCGCTACAGAAAAGATTCGTTCTACTGGTACAAAAAGGTCATTGCCACCAACGGCGAAGACCTGAGCTGATTTTTCCACAGACACAAAAATACCGGTACAGTTGAAAAGCTGTACCGGTATTTTTTACTTTTCGGTCACATCATGCCGGGTAGGCTGGTTCTGTTCAAAGGCCACGGCGCTTTCCAGCACACCGCGCACCATGCTCTCCACATCCTCGTGGGTGTAGAAAGCCGTGTGGTCGGTCAGAATCACATTGGGCATGCTGCGCAGAACCGCCAGCTCCGGGTTCGGGATCACATCGCCCATGCGATTATAATAGTACAGGCCGTTCTCGTTTTCCAGCACGTCCAGGCCCGCCGCGCCGATCTTGCCGCTTTCCAGCCCGGCGATCAGTGCATCACTGTCGATCAGCTTGCCGCGTGCGGTGTTGATGATGGTCACGCCCGGCTTCATGGTCTCAATGGCCTTGGCGTCAATGAGATGGTGGTTCTCCTCGGTGGCATTGGTGTGCAGGGTGATGACATCGCTTTCGGCCAGCAGGGTCTCCAGCGGCACATACTCCGCGATCTTCTTCACCTCTGCATTGGGGTACAGATCGTAGGCCAGCAGACGGCAGCCAAAGCCGGACAGATGCTGCAATACCGTGCGGCCAATGCGGCCGGTGCCGATCACGCCCACCGTGCAGGTGGAGATGTCACGGCCGATCTTTCCCTGCAGCGAGTAGTCCTGCGCTTCCCCGCGCTTGAGGATGTGGCCCGCCTTGCGCAGGCTCATCAGCATGAGCATAATGGCAAAGTTCGCAACGCCGTTTGGGGGATAATTCACATTGGCCACCTTCATCCCCAGCGCTCGGGCAGTCTCGCGGTCCACATGGTCGTAGCCGATGGAGCGGCAGCAGATGGACTTTACGCCCAGTTCATGGAAGCGCTTTACCATGGGCGCGCTCATATCGCAGGGCGTTACCGATACAGCGTCATAGCCCTTTGCCAGCTCTGCATTTTCCAGTGTGGGATATTCCTGCGTATAGCCGAACTCGATATCCAGCTGCGGTGCCAGCCGCTGTGCAATGCTCAGCTCATCGTACGGACGCAGCGTGTAAAAAAAGACTTTTGTTGCCATAGAACTTCCCTCCCGGCTGATTTTGTCTTTATTTTAACACGTTCTGCGCGGACTGACGCATTTTTAGTGGTGAATTATATTCATCTTTTGCATGAAGGCGCATATTTCCATGCAGATGCTGCAAAAAGAGTTGTAAAAAATCGGAAAAGAGGGTATGATAGAAGGAGCAAGTCGTAGTATACATCACTGAAACATAAAAGGAGTGTGCCTTATGCGCGCTTATGAACGGCTTTTGAATTATGTCCGGGTGCACACCACCTCGGACGAGACCTCCGGCACTCACCCCTCCGCCGAGCGGGAGTTCGACCTTGCCCGCCAGCTGGTGGAGGAGATGAAGGCTCTTGGCATGGAGGATGCCCATGTGGACGAGCACTGCTACGTCTACGGCACTCTGCCCGCCACCCCGGGCTGCGAGGACAAGCACGCACTGGGGCTCATTGCCCACATGGACACCGCCGATGATGCCAGCGGCGAGAATGTGCAGCCCATCGTCTGGAAGAATTACAACGGCGGCGATGTGACCCTGCCTGCCACCGGCATGGTGATGAAGCCCTCCATGTTCCCCTTCCTCACCTCCATGAAGGGGGAGACTCTTATCACCTCGGACGGCACCACTCTGCTGGGTGCCGACGACAAGGCCGGCATTGCGGAGATCCTCACCGCCGTGGAGACCCTGCAGCAAAAGGGCCTGCCCCACGGCAGACTGTGCGTAGCCTTTACGCCGGACGAGGAGATCGGCGAGGGCGCAGAGCTGTTTGACATCCCCGGCTTCGGCGCAGACTTTGCCTACACTGTGGACGGCGGCGATGCCGGTTCCATTGAGTACGAGAACTTCAACGCCGCTTCTGCCACCGTGACCATCCACGGTTTCTCTGTCCACCCGGGCACTGCCAAGGACACCATGATCAACGCTTCCAATGTGGCCATGGAGTTCCATCAGGCGCTGCCCATCACCGCCCGCCCCGAAACGACCGAGGGCCGGCAGGGCTTCTATCATCTGTGCCAGATGTACGGCGATGTGACCACCGCAAAACTGGGCTATATCCTGCGCGACCACAGCGCCGACAAGCTGCAGTTCAAAAAGGACAACATGCTGGACATTGCCGAGTTTTTGAACGGCAAGTACGGCGAAGGCACCGTTGAGGTGGAGATCAAGGACAGCTACCGCAACATGCTGGAAAAGATCAAGCCGCATTTCCATTTAGTAGAAACCGCACGCAAGGCCACCCGCATGGCCGGGCTGGAACCGGAAGAGATTCCGGTGCGCGGCGGCACCGATGGCGCTATGCTGAGCTGGAAGGGCCTGCCCTGCCCGAATCTGGGCACCGGCGGCTTCAACTTCCACGGCGTGTGTGAGTGCATCACCGCCGAACGCATGGACCGCTGCACCGAGATCCTGCTGAACATCATTTCTCTGTACGCAGAGTAAATTTTATTTTTCAATATACCAAAAAGTGGGTGCTATTTTCGAATAGCACCCACTTTTGTTATACTCTGACGCTTATCTCTACGACTCCACTCGTGAAAATGCATTTGGAGTAGCCCGCAGGCTGCGACAAATGCGAAAAACAAAAATCAAATTCCACTGAATATGCCCAGAGTGAAACGGAGGGCATTCAAATCATTTAACCCACGTTGATATGTCCCACCGGCATGATCTTCCGCTTGTTATCGTCGGGCTTTGCCGTCAGGCTCATGGCCAGCGACACCGGGCCCACACGGCCCATGAACATGACCGCCATATACAAAGCTTTCGCGCCCCGGTTCAGCTGGCTGGTAACGCCCACCGAAAGGCCCACCGTACCAAAGGCCGAGCAGGATTCAAAGATCGCGTCAATGATCGATACTGCCTCCGAAGTGTTGTAGTACACCACCACAGCCGAGCCAACCGCCGCCAGCCCGCCGAGCACGATAATGGTCAAAGCACGATAAACCGTCTTGGACTCGATGTGGTGCTCTGCGATCACACAGTCGTCGCGGCCCTGAGCCACGCTGCGGATGGTCAGGATGATGACGGCAAAGGTGGTCACCTTCACACCGCCGCCGGTGGAGCCGGGTGCCGCACCGATGAATTGCAGCACACTCATCAGCAGCTTGGTAATGGGCCCGCAAGCGGCAAGGTCGATGGTATTCATGCCCGCTGTACGGGTAGACACCGACTGGAACAGCGCCGCCATCAGCTTACCGGGCACAGAGAGCCCGCCCATGCTGGCAGGATTGTTCCACTCCATCAGCGCGATGAGCGCCGCGCCGCCGAGCCACAGGATCACCGAGAAGCTCAGCACCACTTTAGCCTGCAGAGACAAGCGGTGTTTTTTATGGTACTCGCCGATCTCCACCCAGACCATAAAGCCCAGACCGCCGGAAATGATCATGAACATCACAACGGCCTGTACATAGTAGTTGTTCACATAGGGCACCAGCGAGGAATACTGCCCGAACCGGCCAAACAGGTCAAAGCCCGCGTTGCAGAAAGCCGAAATTGCCGTAAACACACTGATCCAGATGCCCTCCAGCCCAAACTGCGGCACAAAGACAAACAGCAGCAGCAGGATGCCGATGCCCTCAAACAGCCCGGCCAGACCCACCACGATCTTCAGCACGTCCTTTGCCTGCGCGTATCCATCTGCCGAGACGCTCTCGCCCAGCAGCCGCAGGTCACGGAAGCCCATGCGACGCCGCATGGCCAGCGCAAAAAAGCTGGTGAGCGTGACCAGACCAAGGCCGCCTACCTGAATGAGCAGCAGGATCACGGCCTGCCCGAAGAAGGTGAACTGCGTCCAGGTGTCCCGCACGATCAGGCCGGTAACGCAGGTGGCACTGGTGGCCGTGAACATGGCATCCAGCACATCCAGCTGCCCATGCCTGCTGGCAATGGGCAGGCTGAGCAGGAAAGTCCCCAGCGCGATCACGATGACAAAGCTCCCGCAGATGATCTGCGTAGGCGTATACCCTTCCTTGCGCTTGCCCGCCGGGCGGTAAAACAGCTTTTTTCTCTTTATCTTTTCCATAAGATCCTCCGCACGCGGCAAGACCTGCCGCGGCTATTTCATTTCCCCTATAGCATACACCATTTTGCTTTACGGTTCAACTTGATTTTATCCGCAAAATGCTGTATTATAATAGGGTACCTGTCTCCGTAGCTCAGCTGGATAGAGCGTCCGCCTCCTAAGCGGAAGGCCGTGTGTTCGAATCACATCGGGGACGCCATTTCAAGAAAATGCGAAGGTCATTTTTCCATGGGAAAGACGATCTTCGCATTTTTCATTTTGAACCTATCGCCAAAATCGCCGTTTTCTATGCTTTCTGCTAAAATTGGCAGACGCTCCCCTATAAACCGGTGTCAATCTATCAGGACGGGATGCTGTTCGAGCACACCCAGCCCCGGCATCAGCCGGGCCATTACTATTTTCAGGACATTGCCACCCGAAAGAAAAGCCGGCAGAGAAAGTTCCTGAATTCTCTGCAAGTCAAAACCACCGGCTGAGCCGGTGGCTTGAGTAAGCCCTAGAAGGGCATAATACTAGCAAAGCCCCTTAAGGGG
>ENA-UEPJ01004654-UEPJ01004654.1-human-gut-metagenome-genome-assembly--contig:-NODE-4654-length-10441-cov-3.413933_pt1 | contig 10441 bp, 10 predicted proteins | sample MGYA00242890_ERZ507896 | MGnify/ENA primary metagenome ERZ507896 (study PRJEB26167, sample SAMN06115508) | human gut metagenome | host: Homo sapiens | place: China:Qinghai | collected 2015-08-20... | reverse complement strand
AGGCGGTTAGCCCCTTTTAACAGAGGGGCAGTGTTCCCTCTGATTACATAGATACCATTGCATATGGAATTTCATAGTTAAGGAGGGATGCCAATGTTGACTATAGAAAGTCTTATTGCAGTGTTAGCTTTTGGGCTGACATGCTTTGAGATAGGATATACATTTGGAAACAAAACACACAAAAAATAACCGCCCCAGTCCTTACAAAACATGGGCGGTTATTTTAATCAACCATAGGGGCTAACCGTCTATCGGTAGCACTCTTTTTACATAATCATATTATCACTAATATGATTATATGTCAATTTTTCTGAAATTCTGCTTATCCGGATTGGAAAGCAGGGAAGTAGTGAGCTTGTATATCCTTATGTGTTTGCCTGTTCCTTTTTCTTATCTTTTTCCTCATATTTCTGCAGAATCCTGTCTGCTTCGCCTGTAAATTTGAAGCTGTTCTCCTCAGCAAACTTTCTTATTTCTCTATAGTGCGAGCCTGTAACTTCAACTTTGGAATTACTATATTTTGCGTCTGTAATAGACATAGCCTTTTTATAAACAGCATCATTTCCTGTTAGACGGATATATACATGAAACGGTTCTGCACCTTCCGTAATCCATCTTGTTACTTCTTCTTTGTAGCTGCCATTAACAGCCATATCCCTTATTTTTTCGTCCGTTATGCTTATAGAAAATCCATTCTTAAGCAGAATATTACCGATTTCTGCAGCCCTGTCTTTATACGCACCTGTGAAGCGCGTCAGCTTTTTGAACCATTCGCCATCATCCCAGACATAACCATGAGCTTTTACAATATTCTTAAAGTCATCATTTTTCTTGTATTTGAGTATTACCTTATATACTCCATAGCTGTTGTATTCTGATATCTCAACAACACCGTCATGCTTTTTCTCTGCCGGTTCAACAGTACTATTTTCTACAGCAGTTTTGTGCTGCAGTTCTTCCTGTTTCTTTTCAATATATTTGTCAATAAAATCCTGACAAAGATTATTTCTGTTATCTATCCAAAACTTTGCGTCTGTCTCAATATTTATGATTTTGTCCGGATTATCCTGCCTGCTGATACAGTCTTCATAAAATTTTATTCTTATTGTATTGGCCCATGCAACCTGTTTTTCGCTTCCTGAAAGTTGTGGGAAACTGTGTTCAAGTGATTTTATCTCTGCCTGTGCATTTACCTGTGCATGTTCTTCTTCCTGTTGCCGCTTTCTGCACTCCGGACACAATCCGCTGAAAAGCTTTTCAACTCTGTACATTCTTTCTTCTGTTTTTCCTGTTACATTTTCCCTGCCTTCATGTCCACAAGCATATGTCCTGTAATACCACGCCATATTTTTCCCTCCAATATAAATTATATTTTCCCATGCAAGTACCTGCCTTACAATTTGTTTTGTTATCTTCTTACCTATATATATCCGTTTTCTTAAAATTTGGGACATAATATATACAAGAAATCTGCATAAAACCGCTTTTTATCATTGACGGATTATCTGGATGGGAAAGAAGGGTGGCAGAAGAGGGTGTACGGAAAATAATGCCTGCTGCCGCAATCAGAACATTACATAGATACCATTTTATATAGAATTTCATAGTAAGGAGGGATGCTAATGTTGACTATAGAAAGTCTTATTGCAGTATTAAGCTTCGGCTTATCCTGCTTTGGACTTGGATATATCGGAAACAAAACACAAAAAAATAACCGTCCTCAGTCCACCAAACTAAGCGGTTATTTTTTTATTTAATCCGGTAGGCTAACCGTCTATCGGTAGCACTCTTTTTACATAATCATATTAACACCCATTCGCATCCCCTGTCAATTTGACGCTCTCCGAATCTAAAGATTCAGAGATTGAGGTAACTTAATTTTCAAAAAATCCCACCGGATCCGTTCTCCAGTGGGATAGTAGTATTAATGTTCCTGCGGCACATTGAGCATCAGGTATTCCTGTATATGTTTGAATGTATTTTCATCATATCTTCCTGCAATCTTACATTTTTTTACCATAACAGCCGCATATGCTCCGGATGGGTTTTTGTAAGAAATTCTGCCGTAGACAACAAGCATATTCTTCTTGGATTCTATCTTTTCAATTTCTTTTATAACATAAACAGCAGGCATTTTAAATGTAACCATTCTGTATTGATACTTTATACCATATTCTGTACAACTAAGTTTTGCATCTTGATGCCATTCATATCTTAAATCAATGAATCTGTATATAAAATAGAGTAAAATGGCAGTACCTATAAATATAGCTGAATAAAAAGCCTTAAATTTAAAGAGAAATATAATTGCGGGAACAATACATGCAATGCTTAATGCACCTATAATATTTCCAGCTATAAAAGCTCCTGTTGTACCATAAGGCTTTAATGATTTTAATTCCATTTAATTCTCCTTTATGATCTTTATGATATTGTTAATGAAAATTCTTTGAAATTTCTCCGGTTGGGAGTCGAACCCATCTTTATGTCTCCACCAGACCGGAGAGCCGGTAATGAAAAAATATCGGAGGCAAAAAGTAAGTCAGACAGAAATATAATATTTCTGTCTAAAATGACTCTTCCAGGAATCGAACCTGGTGTCGAAAAAATGGGTACAAAAACTGACAGCTTTCCTTGCAAGAGCCAAAAAAGGGCAGCAGTAAGCTGCCCTGCAGATCAAAAAATAAAAATTACTTGCCTGAATTTACAGCATTCTTTAAAGCTGCACCAGCCTTAAACTTAGGAATCTTGGCAGCAGGAATCTTGATATCTTCACCTGTCTGCGGATTTCTGCCTGTTCTTGCAGCTCTTTCAGATACTTCAAATGTTCCGAAACCGACAAGCTGCAACTTATCACCATGCTTTAATACATCAGAGATGATTTCTACAAATGCATCTATACTGGCAGCAGCATCTTTCTTTGATACCCCAGTCTTTTCTGACATAGCACTGACTAATTCTGGTTTTGTCATAAATGCCCTCCTTATGTTAATTATATATTTGCTAACCTGATGGATAGGTTAGTAATACCGCATAGGGGAGTTGAACCCCTTGCCTCGACAATTTGTCCATACTCGCCAACAGACAAAATTACCGTGTTCAACCGATGAAACTTATGCTGTACCTAAAATACTCAAATATTGAGAAGGAAAATCCGCATCATTGCAATCCGACACTGGGTTTCTCGTAAACCCATACAATTGATGCGGAATGGTTCCCCTGGGATTTGAACCCAGGACCGTCCGGTTATGAGCCGGATGCTCTAACCAACTGAGCTAGAGAACCAAATGGGCGGCAGGTCAAAAGTATAATTATATACTCGGCTACTTCATGTGTTGTACACCATACTTTTCACACCTCTCAAAGAGCCTGCTATTATCTACCCATATGCGTAATGTTATTTTGTGCTGTTTATTCATATAATACTTGATAAGATATCCATGGTTTTCTTATCTTTCACACATAAACCTTTTGTTCAGTCAGCTCGCACTCTCTGCATTCTGATTATGCCTGGCAGGACTCGAACCTGCACCTCCGACTACTGCGCCGGCGCTTCCTATCCAATTAAGCTACAGACATAACTTATGGATTAAAAAAGTATTAAGTTATGGAACAGTACTGTTCCAATACACCTGGCAGGACTCGAACCTGCATCATGGATCACCAAACCAACGCTTTGCCAGTTAAGCTACAGATGCACCTATTTCAAACAAAAAAACATGAAAACACGCGCGGGGCGGAAGCGCAACAAACCGTCCCAGTACATCTGACGGGAATCGAACCCGTTTCTTAGCAGAAGCTAATGCCTGCCATCAGGCATCAGATGCACCAAATAAAAAAAGGAGGTATATCAGATCAGACAAATTTGTCTGAAAATATACTGATTTCCCTGTACAGGACTCGGACCTGCCACATATAATATGTCTGCCACCCAGACAGGGAAACGATTATTATGTTATAAAGAGGTAAAAGTAATTAACAATTCGTTCATACATTGTATATATGAAAATCCAAAAATTAGGACAATGTTAAAAAAAATGACTGTTAGAACAGTTTTCTCAACTCACAGTCTCGCAGACACCCTTACGAACTATAGTCTGCGTTCCCACTCAATTATGACTGACAGGACTTGAACCTGCATTATACCGAATTAACGGCAGTTTACCAATTAACGTACAGACATAATTTATAAATTTATAAATTGATACCCTGCAACCGTATAGGGGTCGATATTTGCAGATTGTCCCCTGCGCTTTCACGGTGTCATTTCTGACGGTATCAAATACTGCATAGGGGAGTCGAACCCCTTACCTCTAACGAAGTGCTTATGTAATAATAAACACCTGCCGTGTTCACCCGTTGAAACTTATGCAATACCATATTTATAAGGAGTAAGCCTAATCAGAAGATGATAAACTAGTATCATTTGCCATTTGTATAGTCGGCAAACTATCATCTACTTTTTAAGTTTAGTTGGAATGACCGGATTTGAACCGACAATTTCTTGAACCCAAATCAAGCGTCTTAGCAAATTAGACCACATTCCAATAATCAGCTATTTTCGTCACAAGGTTGCCACCCTAAGATGCTTTCACCTCATCTAAGTCTTGCCTTCTGCCCTCAACAGGGTTTCTGCATCTCAAACTTAGCCTGCGCTTCTTTAGTTTTACAAAGGGGCTTATCCCTTAAACGCATTTCTAGTCACTAACGCTAATTGAACTCTCGACCATATTCTCAATGGCATAGCTACAAGATTGACGGTCTTTATAGTAGCAAAGCAGGTAACGGGAATCGAACCCGTCTATCCAGATTGGAAGTCTGGCGCACTAGCCGATGTACTACACCTGCATTTAGCTATTTCCTATCATGAGGTTGCAACCCTAAGATGCTTGTTATTCTGATAGGTCTTGCCTTCTGAGACTTGCTCTCTGCATCTCAAACCTAACCGTGTGTCATTAGCTTAACATACTTCATTACAAAGTATAACACCACCACTAGTCACTATCGCTCTTTAACCTCGACTGTATCATCAACAGCATAGTTATGAACTGATAAACTCATAACACTAAACGCATTCGTGTACTTTGAACTCTGCTTAGTGAATTTAAGCCTGTGCCTAGCACAAACTTAACGCCCTCAACGAGAGTCGAACTCGTCTCTCTACCGTGACAGGGTAGCGTCCTAAACCGATAAACGACAAGGGCAAAATGTGTTGTAAAGGAATCGAACCCTTATTATCTGAACCACAATCAGATGTCCTGACCATTAAACGAACAACACAGCGCCGTGTACAGGACTTGAACCTGTGCAACCATAATTAGTTGACCTAAGATTAGCAATCTCGTGCAATACCAACTCTGCCAACACGACATATAAGTGTGTCACACGGGATTTGAACCCGTGACCCTACGATTAAAAGTCGTATGCTCTACCAACTGAGCTAGTGACACAAAAAATGTCTCTACTTGTAGGATGATTTTCAAGACAATAACAGATGTTTTGTTCCTACTTTTGTCATCTGTTTTTACTAACGATTATGTTTGTTACCATAACCGTCTAACGCCCTCAATGGGAATCGAACCCATATCTCTGCCGTGACAGGACAGTGTTATAACCACTAAACTATGAAGGCAAAATTATCTATCATGATAGTTAATCAATGTTACATTCATAGACTCATTAATGCGCCTTTCTAATGTTGCAAACAATGCTGAGATATATAACACAGGTGTTTTACGACATAAAATAGATTTTGCAACTTCTGTTTCACTATGTTCAGATATAACCTGCGAAATTAACGATACATTCTGAAATTCGGCAATATCGACTTCATTACAATCAATTAATTCCAAAAACTCTGTTGCCAGACGTATGTGAAAATCAGCATCATACAAATATCCTCGAATATATTTATCCATGTATTCTATTATCTGTTTTTTTGTTAGTTTCATATCTTTATTTTCCTCAAAATTAGCTGTAATCAACTAAGAAACATCATCAATAATTATAAAAAATAAAACAGATAGGCTTTCGCCTTATCCTATACAGTCCGCTATTATTATGCTACATAGATGATAAGTCTGAGCTTAAAGGAGCGACCTCTAAACTTCTTACCACAGGATTTCTCCCCAATGCTATGACAGGACTTTCTACCTGCAACTTTCACCCATCATTCAGAATTTTATATCGGTTTAATATCCGCAAATATTTTCTCATTTCACGCCTATGGGCTACTCATCCGCTGTTGTGTGTTATAGTTGTATTTCTACAACATCATAGCGAAGGAGATTGGTTGGTATTCCTCAAGCTGCTCAATCCCACCACAGGACTAAGACTTAAGGTTCTTCTCTTCTCAAGCGTCTATTGCTCTCCCCACACTGTTGCGGCATTATATTAAACTGTATAGATACACCATTCCTAACTATTGGCACTTTCCGTAACCTTCACGCTTCATCTTTTTAATAAGTAAAACTTACTAATTATAATGTCACTTAAGCCCTATATTAAAAGGTATCCTTCTTAATACAGACTACTCTAAGAATGTCCTAGCAGGGTGACAGCCCTTCTTCACTAGGGTATCTGTTATTTTTAATTACGGCTTATCCAATACTATTACTGATTATTGCAAGCAATTTCTCAATAATAATACCGGCATCACCGATTCTGACTTAAAGGAATCGAACCCTTAATTTCCTGTATTTGACTACAGGTGTTTTACCATTAAACTAAATCAGAACGAGTGTTTATATTTAATTCAAATAGGCTGTCGGGGAACAGCCCGTAGCGGGAACAGGATTTGAACCTGTGACCTCAGGTTATGAGCCTGCGCAGGAGCCTCTCCTGTCTAACCCGCATTATTTTCAGGCAGGTATTGCTGAAGAAATAGTCTGACCTATCTGATTTTGTTTTGCACCTGATTATAAAGAACTCAGACAATTACATTTACAACCACTTCAGCAGTGCTAATGGATTGTATTGGTGTCGAACCAATTCCTTCTGTTCTTCGGACAGACGCTTCTACCGAGTTAGCTTACAATCCTTTATACTCCTATTGAATTTCTAAAGTCACTAAACATATTTAATCATCTCCTTTCTTTCCAATATCTGCTATACATTCTTTTCATATTTGTTAAACCAACTGGATTTGCTGTATGGAAATTTAATTTATAGAACAACTCATTCTCTACTAAGTAGTCCATTAAACAAATTGCATCTCCACCATCTTTTGCAAAGTCACCTAAATCATGGTCTAAGTCAATTACTTCTATATTTTTATTCTCTTTTATGACTGTTATAGCCTCATTTACTGATTTACACTGCACATAATCTTCTGGTGCTGGTCTAATGTCATCTAACCAAATCTTCAATACAAAATACCTCTGTCATATAATTCTGCCTCTTGCTCGGCTGCAAAATCACATAAAGCCATGTAAGCACCTTCATCTCCAAATGGAACACAGTTCATTTGTACTTTAGTTTCCTTATATCCTAAAATAGCATTTGCACAAGATAAACAAACCCATCTTCTGCCTTCTTTCTTCTTATTTACAGTAAGACAAGTATCACCTGCACCAATTATGTTTCCACAATATTTACACTGCCTGACAGCTTTAACATTAACAAATCGTATATTTCGGTTTTTAGAACTATTTACTGAATTTTTCAATTGCTCTAAATTTCTTGATAATTTTTGCATAACATGTCTCCTTAATTAAAATAGCAATCCATATCCATCACTCATAGTTTTATTCTCCCTTTTATAGGTATTATTTGCATTTAATAAGTGACAAGCTTTAGTTGGAATGACCGGATTTGAACCGACAGCCTCTCCGTCCCAAGCGGAACGCTCTAGCCAAATTGAGCTACATTCCAATAAAAAGAAAGAAGATTCTACCGAACACTTTCATTTGCTAGTAGAATAATACAGATACACCCAGCAAAATGTTCTTTCTAATATCTGTATTTCAAACATGACAAAAAAGTCAAACAACAGTGCCATATAACTTATTCGTGCCAAAGTTATATAGCAGTGGTTCTTCTAGGACTTGAACCTAGGACTTTCCGGTTATGAGCCGGATGCTCTAACCAACTGAGCTAAAGAACCTTGAAAAGGAGTGCCTTACCGGATTTTTATTTGGTTAGTAAGGCAACTGAATATATATTCAACCAATATCCTTTTTTTATATATCCAATAACAAATTATAAATACTTAATAAGAAATATTTGCTGCAAAAGCAGCTAAACGGGATATCAGGAATCGAACCTGTACACAGGACAGCATACTATTTGTCCAGTGTTTATACTTACCGATTTAATTTTCTTTCAGAAATTAAATTTAAGTTTTATCCCGTATGGATAAAATTTGGCAATTAACTTTATCCATAATTAATTTTGGAAGCTGAACCGGGGAAGGGAGTTTCGGTTCATTTTGCCCATATTGTTTTAATTATGTACTCCCTTACTTCTCTTATATAATAACATACTTTTTGTTCAATGTCAACATTTATATGCTATTTATTTATTATTTTATGTTATTTCTTATTCCTTAATCTTGCTCTCATCTGTTCATAATCAAAGCCGTTAAACAGTCCGTCATTTTCCTGCTCTGATGAATGTATTCTTCTTCTGCCGTCTGTTCTTTTAATATTTTCTGTTAATGAATCATACCGGTCTAACATTTCCTGATTAAGTTCTGTATATTTTACTTCCAGCTCTGTTATACGTTTTTCAAAACTTTGTAATTTTCCCACATCTTCTCTTAAGCTTTTAAGCTGTGAAGTCATTTCAATAAGTATATTCTCAAGTTCATTTGTTTCAGATTTTTTATCCTTCTTTTTATTAAATATACTCATACTGCTTCACATCCTTTTTTAAATAATCATATAATCAAATAAACTGTACTGTCTGCTTTTTTCTTTCAGATGCAGGCTGAACTGTTTTACATCCGTATATGTATCTACACGCATATTATCTCCACAATATTTTTTACAATGAGCTACTTTGCCCGGATTAAGCCGCATAAATTCTTTAGCATCTCCATACATTAAAGGCTCATAAAAATGGTACTTGTCATTTGTAAAATCTAACATGCCCTTATATCCGGCTTTGATATATTCATTAAACTTATTTTCCTGTATTGTAAGGTCTGCTACATGTTTTAAAAGCTCCGTTACGTCTTTCTCTTCAAAATCTTCAAATTCATGCGATTTAAAAGGTCTGTATTTAACCTTATGTGACATGGCAGCTTCTTCTAAAAGCTTATAGTCGAAATCAAAATTACTGCTTTCCACGCCTGTAGATATGCTTTTATATTCCCAGTTTCCAAGCTTTTTGCCTGACAGATATATACTTGCTGTTACAGTTAAATAAGTTTTATTCTTTTCTTCATTTGTTTCCCTGCCTATGGTCATTGATCGGATTATCCAAAACTTATTTCTTCCAGATTCCGGAAGACTTTTTGTTGGCAAGTGCAACCATTCCCGGCTTGTATCTTTTCTTCAGAGAGTATTTCCTGAATAACCTGCATGCCGATACGAAGCCGAAAGCAAAATATATTAATTGGTTATTAATAACTGTCTGTATCGGATTGGCTATATTACTGACCACTACAATGTTTCTGGAATTAGTACCCAAAAACTAATCTGAAACAGAGAGAATAGTTTTTTCTAGAAATAAAAAATCGCTTTTTATAACTATTAAAGTTATAGAAGGCGATTTTTGCATACCTGCCTATTGAATGGCATAGAATATTCGAAGAGCATATTGCATGACAACGTCAGGCAGCCATTTCTTACTCTTAGCGAATGTGACTTGTATCCATGGTCCGACTTTCGTACGGAAGGGAGGATTTTTGCGTGCTACTATTTTACAGATTGCATGCCCCAACTTCTTCGGGTGACATCCGTTACGTTCTTCCTTTTCTATAATGTCCAATGATTTCGGGAAACTCTCCTTGTAATCGGTATTTACTCTTGTTGCTTCCGAAATATTCCGGTTATCTGTAAATCCGGTATTGAAATCTCCCGGTTCTACAATACAAACTTTTATATGAAACGGATGAACTTCCAAGGCTAAAGCCTCACTATATCCTTCGACCGCAAATTTAGAAGCGGAATAAAATCCCTGATAGTGGATACCCAGTACTCCACCGATAGAACTGATATTGATGATTTTTCCTCTTCGTGCCTTGCGCATATAAGGCAGCACCACTTTGCACATGTTCACTACGCCGAAGAAATTAGTATTCATCTGCCCGGATATTTCATCTTCTGTTGCGAGTTCCAAAGCGCCGCCGATACCCATTCCGGCATTATTAATCAATACGTCAATCCGTCCCTGCTCCGATAGAATCCGCTCTACGGCCTGACAAACGGAAAGGAAATTGGTAACATCGACAACAAGCATCTTTACTTGATTCATGTCTTCGGAAGGTTTCCGGCTT
>ENA-UEPJ01004653-UEPJ01004653.1-human-gut-metagenome-genome-assembly--contig:-NODE-4653-length-10442-cov-6.042547_pt1 | contig 10442 bp, 9 predicted proteins | sample MGYA00242890_ERZ507896 | MGnify/ENA primary metagenome ERZ507896 (study PRJEB26167, sample SAMN06115508) | human gut metagenome | host: Homo sapiens | place: China:Qinghai | collected 2015-08-20... | reverse complement strand
CTGGTCATGTTTGGTGATTTTTGGAACTCCTCATGTGTGCCTGTCAGGTATTGTTAACGGTATAGATTATGATGAATATAATCCGGAAACAGATGAGAATATAGCAAAGAATTACAGTGTAGCTAATTTCAGAAAAGAAAAAGTAAAGAATAAAGTTGCTTTACAAAAAGAATTATCTTATAGTGATTTACCTGTATTTGACTCTCCTTTTGAAGAATCAGTATATGATTTTTTAACTTCAAAAAAATATGAAATTGTTACACAAGTAGGATGTTCTGGTTTTAGGATAGATATGGCAATAAAAAATCCTCAGCGTAGAGGTGAATTTGCAATTGGTATAGAGTGTGATGGTGCAACCTACCATAGTTCAAGAACTGCTCGTGAAAGAGATAGGTTACGTCAAACCATATTGGAAGATATGGGTTGGGTAATTTATCGAATATGGTCTACTGATTGGATAAAAAATCCAGAAATCGAGAAAGAAAAATTGATTCAAGTAGTTGAGAAAGCTTTATGCAAAATTAATATCGATAAGTTAAGCGATAGTAATGTGTTGGAAGCGGTTTCGTGTTTGGATGTAGAAGAGGAGGTCGAAGAAAAGGAGATGGTTAATAGCGATAGTAAAGGTTTTTCCAACTATGTATATGCAGATATAAATGTGTTAGAAGAATTGCCAGTTACACGTGCAATAAAAAGAGTAGTGGAAATAGAACAACCGATACATCTTGAGGAGTTATGTCGTAGAGTTGCACCATTATACGGGAGGCAAAAAGTTACTTCTAGTGTCGTCGATGAGGTTACATATCAAATAAAGAAGCAATTGACTAATGATGTACAAATAGGTAAAGATTTATTTGTGACAATTAGGAATTTTAATACGCCTGTCGCTAGAAAAACTTTGGATGCTCCTCGTAAAATTGAATATATATCACAAAGTGAACTTGTTGAAGCCTTGCGAATTGTAATTGGACATAGTTTTGGTATAACTCCCAATGATTTATTTTTAGTTACTGCAAGGAATTTAGGATATAAGCGTACATCTGTTAATATCATATCTAGTATCGAAAAGGCATACAAGACTATGTTAAGAAAAGGTATGGTAAAAGAGATTGAAGGTAAGGTTTCTTTAATAAATGATTAAAATTAAGAGAATTCCTGTTATTTAGTAGTAATTTTGAGTTATTAAAGAAGTTGTGTGTGTTATTCTGTAAGGATTCCTGCCGAATTCGGCTTGCGAACGTTGAATAAAGCCGACTTATAGTCGAGTCAAAGTTGAGTTAAAGCCGATAGGTATCGGGTTTGTGCGTGGTGGGAAACGAGAATAAACTTCGTGTGTTGGAGGAATGCGGGAGGATTTCAACCTTAAAAGGGGTAAAATATGTCTTTTGCTAGAATGGTATTTGCTCGGGTATATTACGCGGGTGGGTTAAAATTGGCGGGAATCCATGGTTTGGAATACATGGAAGCGGGTTTTCTTGCCGCTGCCATCGATGGTGATTTGGTCCGTGGTGTGGGAGCCGTTGCGGGTGGTGAGTTGCAGGGAGATGTTGTTTGTTCCGGCGTCGAGGGGGATACGCGTGTAAGAGATGGAATAGGGGAGAGTCTGCCAGTTGCGGGTATCCGCTTTTTCTGTCAGAGAGTTGGCGATGCCGACGGCGAATCCGAGCCATTCGTTTTGCTTTCGAGCCGTGTATTCGAGTCCCTTTTTTGCCGCGACACGTAGGAGTGACGTGGAAAACTCGCGTACCATACGGTCACGCAGGGTTTTGAATGCAATCTCGTTGATGTTTTCGGCAATTTCGAGGGGGTAGGTTTTGGCATCAAGCACAAGGGAGCCTTTGGCGTACAAGGGCGGGCGTTCCATGTATTTGGGGAAGGCGACTCTTAACATTTGCAGGTTGGCAATGCTTTGGCGGTCGGAATCCGAGTAGCGGGAGTCGAAAAAGAAAGGAAAGGCGAATCCGAATTCGTCGTTGTGGAACACGATAGCCCCGTCACCTCTTTTCTGTTTGGCGAAATTGATACTCCACTCCGCTTTCACGGGTCCCACCCCGTTCAGCCAGAAAAAGACGAGTTGCCCATTCGCAGAGGTAGGGGTATGTTTGTAAGTGGTGTTGAACTCTTTTTCGTATTGCTTCAATTCTGCCGTGAAGCCACAATTGTACGCGGAACGCATCAAGTCTTGTTTTAATTGTTCCGGGGCTTGTACGCCGAAGTTCTTCACGTAGTCGGATTGATATACCTCGTAAGCGTTACGGTAGGCGATGAAAGCGTTGTTGGCGTCGCCCGATGCATCGTAAATCAATCCCATAAGCAAGTGGGCGAAAGCGTCCCGCTGATAACGATTTTTGTGGTCGGGATACTTGTCGTTCAGTTGATTTAGTTTGATGTTTATTTTCCTGACTTCGACTAACGCACCTTCCATGTCATTCAGGTCAAGATAATTCAATGCCTTGTAGAAATTAATCATGATTACCTCGAAGTCTTCCGGTTGGTAGGGACGCATTTCGGGATTCGTTACCAAGGCTGCCGCTTCTGCCCCGAGATTGCGGTGTTGCTCGTCAATCAAGTTTTCGGCGGTTTCAAAGTACTTGTTACTATTCTCGGGTTGCCCGAGCATGAACTCCACGTATCCCTTGTTCAAGTAATAAAGAATCCGGTTTTTCCCGGTGGCTTGTTTTTTATCTTTATCCAGTAGCTTGTTTGCCTTTTCGAAGTTTCCGGCAGTCACGGCCGATTGGAATTCAGCCGTGCGTTGGTACCATGTGGCACACCCGGAAAAGAGGAAGAGGATGATAATGAGTCCAAAGAGTTTGTAAGGTTTATAAAGTTTATAAGGTTCATAAGGTTTATGAATCCTTATTGTATTTCTACTGAAGCATGAATGATGAATGTGTATCATTATGGGACTACTTTATAAACTTTATGAACCTTATAAACTTTGCGAACTAATTAGAATACTCTATCCGTGATATGTTTCTTTATCTTCTTGTCGCCCATCCATACCACTTCATTGGTTTCGATGTTGGTGAGTTGCAAGTCGATTTGATAGGTTACCACTTTTTGCTTTTTGTACGAGTCCACGATGCTGTTGATGGTGCCTTGCAGGATAAAGTCGGCGCCCAATTCTTTACCCCATTTCTTGGTGGTTTCGGGGGAGGCGTAGTCTTGTTGTTCGGCACGTTCTTTCCGTAGCTCGTTTCGTTTCTCTCCTGCCACGACCAGACGGATATTTCCGTCACGAATAATGGCTTTCTCGACATCCTTGATAAAGGTTTCCGAGTTGATGTGTTCGTGGCTCTTGTTCTCGACTAATCCGACCACGACTACCGGGCGTTTGTCATTTGCTTTCAGGTATTTGGGTATCCACGCGGATGTCAGTAGATCGCCGATCATCTCATCCGATACCATACGGGAATCACTATCATTCCAACGTCCGCTGAGGTCTATTGTTTCGCTTGGGTCTACCCGGGCTATTTTCCGGCTACCGCATCCGTTTAATATCGCTATGGTTAACACGACAAGTGTTCCGATAAATACTTTTCTCATATTCTTTTGATTTTAGGTTTATATTCAAATTCCACGATTTATATCAAATGTTATTACAATTATTTGACCAAATATACGTGTTAGATGTCTTTTAGGATGTTAATTACATTTAAAATTGATAGGGACGGGCAATTATTATTCCGGAATGAGAGCGAATACCTTGCAAATATTCCGGGAGAGGTACTTCTGAAATGACTACTTTCTTGGCGGAAAGTGACGCGTGGAGCAGGTAAATCTGCCCGTTTTGTTCTATGGCTATTCCCACGTGGGCGGTGTCGAGCCCTTTCTTGTCTGTCGTGATGAGCAGGATATCCCCCGGTTGGATTTGTCCGGTTGCGGCGGATACCTTGTCCTTGGGGATATAATGGTATTTCCGGAGGTTTATATTGTTCTCTATCCGGAGCATTTTTCCCGCAAGGAGGGAATCTTGCGCGAGGGCGGGATATTTCTGCCAGTTTCGGGAAATGAAACCCACTTTGTTAGGGAAGGGGATGCCTCCGTTTTCCAAGGTGACGTCTTTTACAATGCTGTCCAGACTCATCTCGTACAACCAATCGGTGGAGTAATGAAGCCGGGCAGTGTAGTCGGTGATTTCGCCGTCCCGGTAGCGAATCTTTTGTAAATTCTTCAAGTAGACCTCTGTTTGTAGGGGGGTATATTCTTTCAATAGAGCCAAGGCAAGCACGTTGTCCGTGAATGTTACACAGTCGAATTCCCGCAGGTTCACGACGAGTTGTTCTTTCGGGTTGATTTCGAGAGTGCCGCTTTTGTAGGGGGTATTGATAAAGAATTGACCGATAGCAACGATTCGTTCGTTCACGGGAAGCCGGTGTAATTCTTTTCCCGAGGCATACTCGAAAAACCGGGAGAGGATTGCTTTATCTTCTTCCGATACGGGAGATTGTGCTTTACATCCCGAGATGACAGGGAAAAGGGCGACGAGTAGCAAAAGAATCGTTTTTTTCATATAAAGCGTTTTGGGTGAATAAAAAATGAGGAGCCGCGTGAACGGCATCCTCATCTCTCTTGTGTTGTGTTTATATATTATTTGCCTGCGGCCGAAAATTGTTCAAGGAAGCGGATGTCGTTCTCGAAGAAAAGACGTATGTCTTTGATGCCGTATTTCAACATCGTGATACGTTCAATTCCCATTCCCAACGCGAATCCGGTATATTTTTCTTTGTCGATACCGTTTAGTTCGAGTACGTTGGGGTCAACCATTCCACAACCTAAGATTTCTAACCAACCCGTGCCTTTGCACACGTTACAGCCTTTCCCGTGGCACAATGTACAGGATACGTCCATTTCTGCCGACGGTTCGGTGAACGGGAAGAACGAGGGACGCAGACGGATTCGTGTGTCCGCACCGAACAGTTCTTTTGCAAAGTAGGTGAGGGTTTGCTTCAAGTCGGCGAAAGAAACGTTTTCGTCGATATAAAGTGCCTCAATCTGGTGGAAAATACAGTGTGCCCGCGCCGAAATCGCCTCGTTGCGGAACACCCGTCCCGGGGTAACCAAACGAATGGGCGGTTGATGTGCTTCCATGTCGCGTACCTGCACGGATGAGGTATGCGTGTGAAGCACGATATCGGGATTCTTCTGAATAAAGAACGTGTCTTGCATATCGCGTGCCGGATGTTCTTCCGGGAAATTCAATGCGGAGAAATTATGCCAGTCGTCTTCAATTTCAGGTCCCTCAGACACGGTAAAACCAAGTCTGTTGAAGATAGATAAAATTTCGTTTCTAACGATAGACAGAGGATGGCGAGTTCCGAGTTTCATGGGATCGCCCGGCATGGTTAAATCCATCCCGCTGAGTCCCTCTTCGGCCTTACTCAACAATTCCTTCAATTCATTTACTTTCGCTAAAGCCGTATTCTTCAACACGTTCAACTCCTGTCCGACAGCCTTTTTCTGGTCTGCGGGGACGCTTTTGAAATTATCAAAAAGAGCGGCGATAGAACCTTTCTTGCTTAAATGCTTGATTCTAAATTGCTCTACTTCTTCCAAGCTACCGGCTTGGAAGTTTGCTATTTCATCACGGAGTTGTTTAATCTTATCTAACATCTTCTCAAAAATTTGAAATCCTTGGTTTGCAAATGTAATAAAAAAGTCTGATACATTTCAATTATTCGAGAACTTCAATTTTTATCTCGAATATTTTTACAGAAACGGGCTACAAGTTTATCCATTATTTTTTTTGCCGTGGGGTATAATAAACATCCCGCGATTCCGCCGAGTACATCGGCGAGCAAATCCCACCAGTCGCCCCCTCGATGGAAATATTTGTATTGAAGTATCTCTATTAAGCCGCCATATGCGAAACTGAACCCGATGGCAATCAAGTAGCAGGCACGTGAGGATAGTTTATGGCGTAAGGCATCGCATAGGAAGACGGACATGATGAAGAACATGCCGAAATGGACGACCTTATCCAAATGCGGGATATTCAATTTGGGGTCCGGTATGGAACTCGAGGGAATGGCGCATAAGAAAAAGATAACGCCTGCCCATAGAAGATTACACCATAGTAATACATGTTTGTGTGCTATCATTATTCAATTATTTTTACTCGAATTATTCTCACGTCTTTTAACGGACGGTCTTTTTTATCTGTTTGTAAAGCGGCGATTTTGTCAAGAATGTCAAAACCTTCAATCAATTCCCCGAACACCGTGTATTCGCCGTCCAGACTGTGTGCGCCGCCCTCTGTCGTGTATGCTTGTTTTTTAGCCTCGTCCATGAAGAGTTTTTCAGTGTTGTTTTCCCAGTCATGGGCGATGTCTGCCTTGATTTTGTCGGCTATTTTTCGGAATTCCGGTACATTCTTTTGTGCTTTTAAAGAATCCAGAATCGCTTTTTTCTCCGGGGTATAGTATTTGTTTTGGATAGCCCTCTTGATGGGCACGTTTACCGATTTCTCGATATGCTCCAGTTCTTCCGGCGGGTATTTTCTCCCGACGGTGAAATAGAATTGTGAGATATCCGACTTCTTGAGCGGGTTTGTTTCGTCCGGTTGCCGGGGGGCAGCCAAAGCTCCTTTTTTATGGTAGTGGTGCGGTTTGATTTCGGCGTCTATCGTGATTTCTCTACCGTATCCCAGTTCTTGACCGGCAACCGCGTTACGGCTGTCCGCGGAACCGCCTTGTATGATGAAGTCTTTGATTACCCGGTAAAATAGCGTCCCGTCATACTGACCGGATTTCGCCAATTCAATAAAGTTATCCCGGTGAATCGGAGTGTCGTTGTATAATTTGGCCTTGAGATTGCCCATGCTGGTTTCTATCAACACGATACGCTCTTTTTCCTGTCCCGTGGATGGAAGCGTGAAAAGGGCAAGCGTGAACGAGAGTATCAAAAGTTTATACATACTATATATCATTTACGATTTGACAATTTTATTCACGAGGTATCGTACCGGGAAATGCGAGGCGATGTACCCGATGGCAATGACCGTGAGCATGATAATCAATATATCCGAGGCAACGACTTTCACGGGGTAAGCGTTGATGATGTAACTGCCGTTACCGAGGGTAATGAAACCGTAATATTCTTGCAGCAGGCAAAGTCCGGTTCCGATGATAAGTCCGGCGAAAGCCCCGACTCCCGTGATTAGGTTCCCCTCCAGTTTAAAGATTGAAACGAGTTTCTCTTTTGTCATTCCCAGGGCTTGATAGACGCCAATATCTTCTTTCTTGTCTATAATCAACATTGAAACGGAGCCCACGATATTGAATGAGGCGATTAGTAGGATAAACAACAAGATTAGGAATACTGCGAGTTTCTCGGATTTCATCATGGCATAGAACGAACGGTTGAGGTCATACTTGTCGAGTACCTTGTATTTTGTTCCCACTTTCGTCGCGAGTGATGTTTTAAAAGATGCGAGGTTGTCAGGGTTTTTCAGTTTAATCTCTATTTTGGATATTTCACCCGGAACCCCGAATAATTTTCTCGCGGTTTCTATTCCGGTAATCACGTATTTACCGTCGATATCCTGTTGCGCGGAGAATATTCCAATCGGGTATATCCTTTGACTGTTCAATGCAGACATGGATGCCGACGATGCGGTTTTGTCCGGGTAATAGAATGTTACCGGTGATTGCATACCAAGGCGGGTTCGCAAGGCGGCGGCAATACCGTACCCGAGTACCACGGTCGGTTTGTCTTCTTCTTCAAGACTGAATTTCCCGCTAATGATGGTGGGGGCAATTCCCGCGTGGCGGGCGTAATCTTCCTCGACTCCTTTCACTATCACGGGGACAAGTTTATCACCGAATTTTACCAGTGAATTTTCTTCGACGACGGCATCGAAAGACGCGATACCGGGCATGTTTTCCAACTGTTCCAGCAGCAGGGAGTCGGTGGCGACGAATTTTCCTTGCGCGGGAGAAACCGTCAGGTCGGGAGTGAAGCTATCTGTTACCGTGGTGAGTAACGTGTCGATGCCATTGAAGACGGAAAGTACGACAATCAACGCGGTCGTGCCTATCATAACTCCTACCATACTGATGATAGAAATGATATTTATGGCGTTCTGTTTCTTTTTAGAGAACAGGTACCTCCGGGCAATGAATATCGACAGTTTCATCGTGGACGGTTTTCTATTGCTTCAATAGATTGTCTATTTTATCTATATAGTCCAAGCTGTCATCCACGAAGAAACGTAATTCCGGGATGATACGTGTTTGCTTTCCGATTTTTTTCCCGAGGATAAAACGGATGTTTTTATTTTTCTCGTCCAGAATACCTAATACTTTCTCCGCGAGTTCCGACGGGAAAATACTCAAGTATACCCGGGCATACGACATGTCAGGGCTAACTCGCACGGCAGTAACGGATAGCATCGCACCTCCCGTGTATTCTTTACACTCTTTCTGAAACATTTCGCTTAAATCTCGTTGTATTAAACGCCCTACTTTATTTTGTCTTATAGTATCCATATCAAGAAAAAAATTGTTTGCTAAAAAAATTTCCACAAATATAGTGATTATAATTGATACTTTTATTATCTTTGCCCTCGCAAAACAGAAACGAGATGTAGCGCAGTTGGTAGCGCGCCACGTTCGGGACGTGGAGGCCGCTGGTTCAAGTCCAGTCATCTCGACCAAATAGGAAAGAACGCTTGTGAAGGCGTTCTTTCTTGTTTTTTATATTCTCGAAAATAATACGTACATTGCATAACGATTTTAGGATGTAGATTCGTTATGATTGATATTCAGGTAAAGCTACATGACAGATACTCCGTGGAGTTTAAGGTGGGTTACGTGGTAGATCGTGACCGGGAGGAGAACGAGTTCAGAATGGACACGTGGTTTTTCGTGCCTCATAGTCTTGGTATCAGTGCATCAACTTACTCGAAAGATGATTTTTACAAGGACGTGCGTTCTAACGTGAGGCTAATTACCCCGATTTATTCGTTGGAGGAAATCGCGGAGGGTGAGTGGACCCCTTTCGTGTTTCTGGAGGACGCGTTTCAACATCTGGTAGAGGAACGCACGAGGGAGTCTATCGAAACTTACGAATACCAAATCAAGATGTTCACCTCGATATTCAAAAGTGCCTTGCGGGGGAACGTGAATAAGGCGATTCATCACGAGGTGGAAGGGAATGAACGGGAATTGATGGTAGGGCACTATGTGGCTTGTGTTCGGATTATTGCCCGTCGTTATCGGGAGTTGAAAAAGATTGTTCATGTACAGGGTTTGCCGAAAGAAGCGTTGAATTATTTTTCTTTCGGGGACGAGTATCTCTCCAATCTGATTGAATTTCACACGTTTCGCTTATTGGACGGGTTGAAAGAGGTTGACGTGGAATGTTACGAGCGCAAGAAGGGTAAATTGCTGGAACTGGTGCATGAAGAGATAGCCTACAAGAAGAAGCATGGTTATCCGGTAGCGGAGAAAGATAGTCGGGATCAGAATCGGACGGTGATTTATCGGCGGGGGATATTGAAGAAATACGCGGAAAGTGATCTTTTCTTGAAGGCATCGAAAAAACGGGACGGGGTATTGGTCGAGCAGATATATTATAGTTTGGCAGCCGGGCTCTCGATGATATTTGCCACGGTAATCGCGTTCTCGTTTCAAAAGAAGTACGGCAATTTCACCATGCCCTTGTTCGTGGCTTTGGTCGTGAGTTATATGTTGAAAGACAGGATCAAGGAATTGATGCGATTCTATTTTGCCCACCGCTTGGGAAAGAATTATTTTGACCGGAAAACGAAGATCAGTATGGGGGATAAGGTGGTCGGTCAAATCAAAGACGGGGTGGATTTTATATCGGAAAACAAGGTGCCGGAAGAAATTATTAACCGACGGGCACGTACAGATCTCTTGGCTGCCGACAACCGGTACGCGGGTGAGAAGATTATTCTCTACCGCAAGTGGATACAGTTGGACGCGGAAATTTTAGGTGAATATAGTCAATATGACATTTCGGGAGTAAACGAGATTATCCGCTTTGATTTGGGAAATTTTGCCCGGAAGATGGATGAGCACGCTTATGAACTTTATGTTCCGGAGGGGGATTCGGGTTACACGGCAATCAAGGGAGAGAAAATTTACTACGTCAATTTCCTGATTCAATTGCGACACGAGGGAAACGTCGATTACAGGCGTTTCCGTCTGATGATTACCCGTGATGGGATACGGGAAATTCAAAACTTGTAGGAATCAATCAGTTTATAAAGTTTATTATCCACGGCAGCATGGCTGCCAATAGATATAATCCGAAGGACACCCGTTACTTTATAAACCTTATAAACTTTATGAACTTTATAAACTCATATATAAAAATATATTGTAGCTTTGCGGGACAATCAACCTTAAAGATCTTTAGAATAGAAATGAGAAAATGGAGCATTGACGATTCAGCAGAACTGTACAATATCA
>ENA-UEPJ01004646-UEPJ01004646.1-human-gut-metagenome-genome-assembly--contig:-NODE-4646-length-10467-cov-3.711838_pt1 | contig 10467 bp, 10 predicted proteins | sample MGYA00242890_ERZ507896 | MGnify/ENA primary metagenome ERZ507896 (study PRJEB26167, sample SAMN06115508) | human gut metagenome | host: Homo sapiens | place: China:Qinghai | collected 2015-08-20... | reverse complement strand
TATTAAATTCTATATAATGTAGTATTCAAAACTACATATAAGATAAATTAATACTACGTTATATTGTAAACAATGTCAAGATGAATTATGCAAAAAAAGAGAGGACCATTAGTCCTCTTCGATTATCTGAATTTCCATATAGTCGAACTCTATGGATTCTATGAAATTGTCTGCGGTAAATCTAGCCTTGTCATGCCTTTTAAATTCTGATATGGTAGAATCCAGCCATATGGGTTTGCCAAGATCAAATTCGTAACAGGCTTCTTCTATTGCATGGAAGACCTTATGAGTCCTGGTATCTTCAGAATCATCGCATATAACGGTATCTTTCAGTAAGTGGTTGTCTTTTATGATTTTAGCCCAAAGACGAAACATATCAAATCTCCTGTTCATGGTAAATTAGTGGTTAATAACAGATAGAGTATAGCATAAATTCCAGAAGATAGACATATAAATATTATAATGGTCAGTCTGTTGATAACAGGCTATAGCGCAAACAGGCGTTTTATGATAAGCTTATATTATAAACTGGGGAAAAGAGAAGAGGAATAACAAGAGCATGGAATATCAGATTAATAACAGTTCAGAAGTGGATAACTGGAAGGAAGTTATCCTTGTATATAATTCTGCATTAAAGGAAATAGGAACAAAGCTGGAGATATTGAATGATGAATTCCAGCATGTACATAGATATAATCCCATAGAGCATATTAAATCCCGTATTAAGACATCGGAGAGCATTGTTAAGAAGTTAAAGAAAAACGGATATGAGTCCACCATTGAAAATATGGTCAAATATGTCAATGATATAGCAGGAATCAGAATTATCTGTTCTTTTACAACGGATATCTATCGGATTGCTGAAATGCTGGCGAATCAGAATGATGTAAAGGTGCTGGCAGTGAAGGATTACATCAAAAATCCTAAGCCAAGTGGATATACCGGTCTTTTTGTCTGACAGGATCATAGAAGCGAAGGTAGAAGTACAGATCAGAACAGTTGCTATGGATTTCTGGGCAAGTCTGGAGCATAAGATCAATTATAAGTTCGAAGGCAATGCGCCGGAGCATATCAAAGATGAGCTCTATGCCTGTGCACGGATGGTATCTGCACTGGATGCCAAGATGCTGTCATTAAATGAAGAGATTCAGGCAATTGAGAAAGAACAGGAACAAAAGTCCCTATAAATGAGGAGTGCCCCGGTATCTTGCGATACCGAGTCTATTATGAAAAAATTTATCTATGTGTAATGAAAAACATTACGCTGTTCCCTTTGCTTATGGTTAAATATTACCATTAGAATATGAACAAATTATGAACAAAATGTAAATGTATAGTTAATTTGACGGAAAAGAAATAGTCAGACAATAATCTATATACAAAATGCACAAAAAGCAAACAGTTGTCTTGAAGACAAAAGAATGCTATGATGTAACTATTGAGGATCAGACAGGATTCTGAATCGTTGCGCTATATACGGAGGGCGAAGAATGGATAATTTTATGGATAAACTTGCACAGAAATTCAATGCACAGGAAATGATCAAGGCGAACTCTCAGGCAGAAGCGGCAGAGATGAAGAAATTACAGCTTCAGGTAGCAGAGTATGAGAAGATTCTGCAGGAAATGCGTAAGCTGAATTATAAGAATGCCGAGCTTTCTGAAAAGATAGATGTACTGGTGGGAGAGAATGCAGGAAAGCTGCAGGGACTTCAGGAGGATGAGCAGAAGCTTCTTTCCACATTACGCGATCTGACAGAGGAACAGACGAGAAATCGTGAAGAAGAGCTGTCCAGAAAGGCAGAAGAGAAGCAGGATGTCCAGCAGGATACAAAGGCGCAGACCAAAGATATCATTGCACAGACCCAGGAACTTATGACACGTTCTGAGGATTTTGTACATAAGGAAAATGTAAAGGTCTACAGAAATGTACAGGCTGTTATCATCGAAGAGCTCAAGAAGCAGACAGATTCGTTATGCCAGGAGAATACACGTCTGGCATCCCGCATGAATGTTGTGATGGCATTCAGCCTGATTACAATGCTGATTGCTGTGGCAAGTCTGATCTTACAGATACTGACAGGATTAAATATCAAACTTTTCTAGGAGAAATTATGTCTAAGATATCATTTAAGGCTGGAAATATGCTCTATCCGCTGCCAGTTGTCATGGTCAGTGTAGCGGATAAGGAAGGTAAGTCCAATATATTGACGGTAGCATGGGCTGGTACTGTCTGTACCAATCCGCCTATGGTAAGTATTTCGGTAAGACCGGAGAGATATTCTTACCACATGTTAAAGGAAACAGGAGAATTCGTAATCAATCTTACCACCAGAGATCTTGCAAAAGCCACGGATTATTGCGGTGTACGAAGCGGCAGGGATGTAGATAAATGGAAAGAAATGAACTTGACACCAGTTCCATCATTGGAGGTAAAAGTGCCTTCCATCGCAGAAAGCCCTGTAAATATAGAATGTCGTGTGCATCATGTAGAGGAACTTGGTTCACACCATATGTTTGTTGCTGAAGTAGTAGCAGTACAGGTAGATGATGCCTATATGGATGAGAAGAAAAGCTTCCACTTATCTCAGGCAAAGCCCATTGTATATTCACATGGAGAGTATTATCTTCTGGGCGAGAAGCTGGGAACTTTCGGGTACAGTGTTCGTAAAACTGTCAAAAAGAATAAAAAAACGCACAAAACACTTGACGGTAAGCGCAAAAATCAGTATGATAAAAGCAAATAAATAATGAATGAATTGCCACGAAGATGTAGCATCAGACAGATATTGTCTGGTGCTTTTTTGTTCTCAGAAACATTCACCAAGGGAAGGGAGAATCCGGGATGAATCAGTTAGATAAGAATATAGCCGCAAATTTAAAAAGAATCAGAAAATCCAGAAATATGAGTCTGGATATGCTGGCAGAGAAGACAGGTGTCAGTAAGAGTATGTTAGGACAGATAGAAAGAGGAGAATCCAATCCGACTGTTGCTACGATTGCAAAGATCGTAGACGGTATCAGAGTTACTTTTGAGGAGCTGATCTATCCTAAGACAGACTCGGTAGTTATTATAGATAATGAAAGTCTGCCGGTATATAAATCCCAGGAAGGAGTCTATCAGGTACGTTCTATATTTCCCTATGACAGGCACAGGAACTTTGAAGTATATGAAACAACCATTGAACCAGGAGAAGAGTGCAGCAGTTTCCTTACAGAAGGAAGCTCCTGTGAGTATATTATGGTCATGCAGGGAGTATTGACTCTGGAGACAGAGGATGGAACATATGAGGTATCTGCCAACCATGCGATCCGACTGGATGCAGAGAGTGAACACAGCTACCATAACAAAGGGACAGAACGGCTTGTATTGAATATTTTCATTGCATATGATGCAGTGAGTACAATCTAGTTACTGGAATGAGTATCGGTGTGAGAAAGTAAAGAACCACGCATAATGGCGCCTTCTCCGTATTTACGGCGAATGGCGTCTATTGTTTTGTCCAGCTTGCGGTTCTTCTCAGTCTGTCCGGTATGCTCCTGATAAGAGAAGAGATCCAGCTGGATGGGAGCTGTCTCATCGGTCAGTCTGGTAGCGCGGACGCCAAGAAGGCGGACAGGAGTGCCATTCCATAACTCCTGTAGCAGAGACAGGCTCGTTTCATAAATGACAGTGCTGGAGTAGTCAGGTGAGGGCAGTGCAATCTGGTGGGAGCAGGAATGAAAATTACTGTATTTTATCTCTACAGTGATAGTGCCCGCATACATATGAGCCTTTCGGAGTCTTGCACAGACCGATTCACACAGCTTCAACAGAACCGGTTTCATATCTTCTATAGACAGGGCGTCTGTGGGCATAGTCGTTGAATTGCCGATGCCTTTTGCCTGGGCAGGATTTGGCTCGACAACAGAAGAATCTATGCCATTTGCATATTCCCATAGCAGGATACCGTGACTCTTGAGGTGGGCAGCTAACAGCTGTTTGTCACATCTGGCAAGATCTCCAATTGTAGAGATACCAAGCTTGCGCAGAGTCTCCTGACTGGATCTGCCGCACATGAGCAGGGAAGAGACTGGAAGAGGCCACATTTTTGTCTGAATTTCTTTTGCATAGAGGGTATGAACCAGGTCGGGCTTCTTAAAATCCGATGCCATCTTGGCAAGCACCTTGCGGTCACTGATTCCTACATTGACGGTAAAACCAAAGGTCTCACGGACGCTGTCTTTTATGATGGTGGCAGCAGCCTGCGGTGACTCAAAATCTCTGCAGATGGGAGTGTAATCCATGTAACATTCATCAATACTGACCTGTTCAATCACAGGACAGTAGCCGGAGAGAAATTCCATAAGTGCGTGACTGTGCGCAGAGTAGGAATGATGATCGGGTGAAGCAATGACAAGAGAAGGACACTTCTTCAGGGCAGATGCTATGGGCTCTGCAGTGGAGATACCATATTTCTTGGCAGGGATGGACTTGGCTAGTACGATGCCGTGTCTGGTTGCAGAATCACCGCCAATGATGGAGGGAATATCACGCAGATCCACATAAGAATCCAGAGTATCAGTCTCTTTTGCCTTTTGCAGCTGATCAATGGCGGTCCAGCTTAAAAAGGCAGAATTCACATCAATATGAAAAAATATGGATTCCATGATAATACCTCCTATACGAACATATATTCTAATCCTATTTAACCATGTTTGTAGGGAAACTGCAAGAGCTTTTTACGAATACTTTACAAGTGGCGTAAACACTGATAGAATAATGTAGATTATGAAGTTAGACCATTATAAGCAGTAATATCGGAGTAACGAATGAAAAAGATACACCATTATCATAGAAGATTTCGGCTAAGTTTGATCAGGGCAGGTATGTTGACAGTAATTGCCTGTATTTTTTTGATGCCCTCTTATGTAAAATTTGAGAAAACGGGGGATAATTACTTTACAGTCAGCATCAATGGGGAGACAGTGGGGGCTATTGGCTCCGAGTCTGACCTGGATCATTGTCTGATGCAGGCAAGAAAGCAGGTAGCATCCGGCAGTGACGACCTGGTATTTATAGATGTACAGCCACAGGTAGAAGGTAAGGAAGTTATATGGGGTGTGATTGATGATGAGGATACATTGATTAACCGCATAGCACAGGTTATGTCTGCCAACATTCAGAAGACCTTGCGCCGTTCTTATACAGTAAAAGTCAATGAGACCAGTGTGAACCTGGGCTCTTATGAGGAAGTGGAAGACCTGCTCAGACAGGCATTGCAGCCTTATGACACAGCAAGTCAGTATGATGTGGCGCTGGTGCTTGACAGTACCAGAGAAGTCAATGTGTTGACGACACAGATTGTAAATAAGGAAGAACAGCAGACACAGAGCGAGGAATTCAGAGCCAGTGCCGGTGTAGAAGCGGCTATGGATGAGATGTTCGCCCAGATCGAACCGGCAGTAGAAAAAAACTTTGAAGATTACGACCAGGGATTGATAGACATAACATATGCTGATACAATAGAGGTAGTAGAAGCGTATCTTATGGAAGATGAGCTGGTCTCTGTAGAAGAAGCAGTAGATCTGCTGACCAAGGAACAGGAGACACAGGTCATTTATAAAGTACAGTCAGGGGATACGCTGTCACAGATCGCATTGAATTATGATATCCCATTGGATGATCTGATTGCGATTAATGACGACATTGAGGGTGAGAGCTCTACCATCAGGGTAGATCAGGAGATTGTCATAACAGTGCCGGAACCGGAATTATCTGTTATATGGAAGGACGAGCAGGTCTATACGGAAGATTATGAGGCAGAGATCCAGTATGTGCCGAATGATAACTGGTATACCAATCAGCAGGTGACATTGCAGGAGCCATCCGCAGGACGCCGTAAAGTAGCTGCTGTCATTGAATATAAAAATGGCTCGGAACAGAGCAGAGAGATTTTAAAAGAAGAGATCTATGCGGATGCAGTGCCCAAGATCGTAGAACGTGGTACGAAGATACCACCGACCTATATCAAGCCTCTCTCCGGTGGACGTTTAAGTTCAGGATTTGGAGGACGTAAGGCGCCTACGAAGGGAGCAAGCACAAATCACAAGGGTGTAGACTGGGCAACGCCAATCGGTACACCAGTTGTAGCATCCAATACAGGTACTGTCGTAACGGCTGGCTGGGTCAGTGGTTATGGTTATGCTGTCTTTATCAATCATGCAGATGGCAAGCAGACCCGTTATGGACACCTGAGCAAGGTATTATGCAAGGTTGGACAGACTGTAACACAGGGACAGAAGATCGCATTGAGCGGTAACACCGGACGAAGCACCGGACCGCATGTACATTTTGAGATCAGAATCAATGGTACAGCAGTGAACCCGTTGAAATATCTCAATTAAGCGATAGGTTTTCTGGTACTAAAGTCTGAAAAATAAATCAATTAAATTAAATATTCACTCAGTTTACAAACCAAAATAATTGGTGTATACTGAGTCGTATTGGGTAACGATAACCATGTTTTTATAGTATGACGCGATTAATGAGGTGTGCGATGGAACAATACGCAATTAAGGGTGGTAACCCGTTAGTCGGTGAGGTTGAAATCGGCGGAGCAAAGAATGCAGCATTAGGAATCTTGGCCGCAGCTATTATGACAGATGAACCAGCGATCGTTGATAATCTGCCTGATGTAAGAGACATTAATGTGTTACTTCAGGCAATGGAGAGTATCGGCGCGATTATTGATAGAAGAGACAGACATTCCGTAAGGATCAATGCATCCATGATATCCGGACTTGTCATTGAAGATGATTATATTAAGAAAATAAGGGCTTCCTATTATTTACTGGGGGCTCTGCTTGGCAAATACAAACATGCAGAAGTAGCACTTCCTGGCGGATGTAATATCGGCAGCCGTAAGATTGACCTGCATATCAAGGGCTTTAAGGCTCTGGGCGCAGAGGTGAAGATTGAGCATGGACTGATCATAGCAGATGCCAAGAAGCTTACAGGTGCGCATATTTATCTGGATACGGTATCTGTAGGTGCTACCATTAATATTATGCTGGCTTCTGTGCTGGCAGAGGGCAAGACTGTAATCGAGAATGCAGCCAAGGAGCCACATGTAGTAGATGTAGCGAATTTCCTGAACTCTATGGGTGCTAATATCAAGGGAGCGGGTACAGACGTAGTGAGAATTACCGGTGTGCCTAAGCTTCATGCCACAGAGTATTCCATTATCCCGGATCAGATCGAAGCAGGTACATTTATGTTTGCTGCAGCGATTACCAAGGGTGATGTAACAGTAAAGAATGTCATTCCCAAGCATCTGGAATCCACGACAGCCAAGCTGATCGAGATGGGATGTCAGATTGAAGAGTCTGATGATGCAGTACGTGTGGTTGCTTCCAGAAGACTGGAAGGTACGCAGGTAAAGACACTGCCTTATCCTGGATTCCCTACAGATATGCAGCCTCAGATCGGCGTTGCACTGGCAATTGCACAGGGCAACAGTATCGTAACAGAGAGCATCTTCGATAACCGTTTTAAATATGTAGATGAGCTTGCCAAGATGGGCTCGAACATTAAAGTAGAGGGTAATACTGCCTTTATAGAAGGTGTAGATCATCTGACAAGTGCCAATCTGACAGCACCGGATCTAAGAGCAGGTGCAGCACTGGTTATGGCATGTCTGGCAGCAGAAGGATTCAGCACAGTAGAGGATATCAAGTACATCGAAAGAGGCTACGAAGATTTCCCGGAGAAGCTGCAGAGTCTTGGGGCACAGATACAGAAGGTGGAATCCGAGAAGGAATTGCAGAAATTTAAGTTAAAAGTTGGCTGATCATGTTGACAGCTGACACAGTTTGTTATATCATGTATTTCTGATATGACAATTCCATATTGTGAAATTTCTCTTATTCAGAGTGGTGGAGATACAAAGGATCTATGAAGCCACGGCAACCCCCGAAAGAGGAAGGTGCCAACCTGAGCGAGTAATTCTGCCAGCAATGGCAGGTCGAACAATAAGAGGATTTGATTATCAAGAAACTGATCACATCCGCTTATGTTGCATAAGCGGATTTTTTAATGCAAGAAGTGAATACCATAAGGAGGAAAAAAAGAATGGAGAAACTTTTATTTACATCCGAGTCAGTTACGGAAGGACATCCTGATAAAGTATGTGATGCAATTTCTGATGCGATTCTGGATGCATTGATGGCACAGGACCCAATGAGCCGTGTAGCATGTGAGACAGCAGCCTGCACAGGTTTCGTACTGGTTACAGGTGAGATTACAACTAAGGCATATGTAGATATCCCAAAGATTGTTCGTGAGACAGTAAAGGAAATCGGTTATGATAAGTCAGAGTATGGCTTTGACGGTAATACATGTGCAGTCTTCACTGCAATTGATGAGCAGTCCGGCGATATCGCAATGGGCGTAGATAAGGCTCTGGAAGCGAAAGAGAACAAGATGAGTGATGCAGAGATCGAAGCAATTGGTGCTGGCGATCAGGGTATGATGTTCGGGTTTGCAACAAACGAAACAGCAGAGTACATGCCTTATCCTATCTCCCTTGCTCATAAGCTTGCATTGCAGCTTACCAAGGTTCGTAAGGATGGAACTTTAACTTACCTTCGCCCGGATGGAAAAACACAGGTTTCCGTAGAGTACGATGAGGCTGGAAAGCCAAAGAGACTTGAGGCTGTTGTATTATCCACACAGCATGATGAGGATGTAACACAGGAACAGATTCATGAGGACATTAAGAAATACGTATTTGATCCGATTCTTCCTGCTGAAATGGTAGATGCAGAGACAAAATTCTTCATCAATCCTACAGGCCGTTTCGTAATCGGTGGACCTCACGGTGATGCAGGTCTGACAGGTCGTAAGATTATCGTAGACACTTATGGCGGATATGCTCGTCACGGTGGCGGAGCTTTCTCCGGTAAGGACTGTACTAAGGTAGACAGAAGTGGTGCTTATGCAGCACGTTACGTTGCAAAGAATATTGTTGCAGCAGGTCTGGCTGATAAGTGTGAGATTCAGTTATCCTACGCAATCGGTGTAGCACAGCCTACTTCCATCAACGTAGATACTTTTGGCACAGGCAAGCTCTCCAGTGAGAAGCTGGTAGAGATCATTCGTGAGAACTTCGATCTTCGTCCCGCAGGAATTATCAAGATGCTCGATTTAAGAAGACCTATCTATAAGCAGACAGCAGCTTACGGACACTTCGGACGTAATGATCTGGATCTGCCTTGGGAGAAACTGGACAAGGTAGATACACTGAAGAAATATTTGTAATTATTCAGTACAGAAATATGCGGCTCGCAACTGTGAAGGTACTGAACAGTTACGAAATATTTATAATCATACAGTGTGAATAGAGAAAGGCAATCGGTTCATTCCGGTTGCCTTTTGTGTGGAATACGTTGTATACTAATGAAGTAAAAAAATGATACGAAATCTCGCAGGGAGGATACTTGCATGGCATTTACGCATCTGCATGTGCATACAGAATACAGCCTTTTGGATGGCTCCAACAAAATAAAAGAATATGTGAAACGCCTGAAAGAACTGGGCATGGACAGCGGTGCAATCACAGATCATGGTGTCATGTTTGGCGTCATTGATTTCTATAAAGAAGCGAAAGCCCAGGGAATTAAGCCAATCCTAGGTTGTGAAGTCTATGTGGCGCCCAATTCCCGATTTGATAAAGAAGTAACAGGCGGAGAGGACAGATATTACCATCTCGTTCTGTTAGCCGAGAATAACCAGGGTTATTCCAATCTGATGAAGATCGTGAGCCGTGGCTTTACGGAAGGGTATTATTATAAGCCCCGTGTGGATATGGAAGTATTGAACCAGTTTCATGAGGGAATCATCTGCCTGTCCGCATGTCTTGCGGGAGAGGTACAGCGCGACATCTCCAAGGGACTTTATGATGAGGCAAAGAAGGCAGCACTCCGTTATGAAGCCTGCTTTGGAAAAGGCAATTATTTTCTGGAATTGCAGGATCATGGCATACCTGAGCAAAAGACAGTCAATGCAGCATTGGTGCGCATGAGCAAGGAGCTGGATATTCCCCTGGTGGCAACTAATGATATTCACTATACGTATGCAGAAGATGCGCAGGCGCATGACATTCTGCTGTGTATCCAGACATCGAAGCTTGTGACAGATACGAACAGAATGCGTTATGAAGGTGGACAGTACTATGTAAAGAGTGAACTGGAGATGCGCCAGCTCTTCCCCTATGCGCAGGAGGCACTGGATAATACAGCCAAGATAGCAGACCGTTGTAATGTAGAGATTGAGTTTGGTGTGACCAAGCTGCCTAAATTCGATGTACCAGAGGGGTATGATTCCTGGAGCTATCTGAATAAGCTGTGTTTTGACGGATTGGCAGAGAGATACCCTGATGATGACGGCAAGCTGGCTGATAAGCTTCATTATGAGCTGGGTGTTATT
>ENA-UEPJ01004638-UEPJ01004638.1-human-gut-metagenome-genome-assembly--contig:-NODE-4638-length-10490-cov-4.834822_pt1 | contig 10490 bp, 7 predicted proteins | sample MGYA00242890_ERZ507896 | MGnify/ENA primary metagenome ERZ507896 (study PRJEB26167, sample SAMN06115508) | human gut metagenome | host: Homo sapiens | place: China:Qinghai | collected 2015-08-20... | reverse complement strand
GGAAAGAACCGCCGCCGTGTCTGGATCGACTCCCAGACCGAGGATGAGATACTCCGGGGCGTCCGGGAGGCGAAGGACCTTGCGGAGTACGACAACCTTGCAGCCTCCGCATATCTTAGAGCAAAAGAAGATTACCTGATGGGTATCAATTTTTCCAGGGTGCTCACCTTAAGATACGGCCCATCGGTGGCGTCCTACCTGAGGGAAAAGCGGGCGGTACTGTCCGTCGGCCGTGTGATGACCTGTGTCCTCGGCATGGTGGTCCGCAGGGAGCGGGAGATCCGGGAATTCGTGAAGACCCCGTTCTACCGCGTCATCGGTTCCTTCGATGTCCCGGATCATGAGACCGCGGTCATCGAGGCGGAATGGAGAGCGGTGGAAGGCTCCAGATACTTCGGCACACCGGCGCTTTATAAGGAAAACGGATTTAAAGAGCATAGGACAGCGGAGGAGCTGATCCGCTTTTTAAGCGCCGACCCGATGGAAGGAACGCTCATCGCCCTGGATAAGAAAAAAGAGACGAAAAATCCGCCGCTTTTATATAACCTTGCGGAGATCCAGAACGACTGTTCGAAGATGTTCAAGATCAGCCCGGATGAGACCTTAAAGATCATCCAGGAGCTCTATGAGAAAAAGCTGGTGACTTACCCTCGAACGGACGCCAGAGTTCTCTCCACTGCGGTGGCGAAGGAGATCTATAGGAATATCGGCGGACTCCGGAATTTCGGGCCTCTCGCGGACTTTGCCGCGAAGGCGCTGGACAGCGGAACCTGGAAGCTGATCGCTCGGACAAAGTATGTGAACGATAAGCAGATCACCGACCACTACGCCATCATACCGACGGGGCAGGGATTTGGAGCACTGAGAAGTCTCAACCCGCTGGCTGCAAAGGTGTATGAGCTGATCGGACGGCGTTTTTTAAGCATTTTTTATCCACCTGCAGTCTACCAGAAGTTTTCCCTGCGGATTGAAAAGCAGGGAGAACAGTTCTTCGCGGCATATAAGGTCCTTGCGGAGGCGGGATACCTGGAGGTTGCGAACGTCCCGTCCAAGAAAAAAATGGAAAATTCTGGAAACAGCCGGGGGGAAAATTCCGGCGCAGGACAGGAAACCCAGGCGGAAGAACTGGATCCAGGTCATGATGAGAAGGCAAAGAATCTTCTTGCCATGCTGTCCGGTCTGAAAAAAGGACAGAAATTAAAGCTTTTAAAATTTGATATCAAGGAAGGCGAGACATCTCCGCCGAAGCGCTACACCTCCGGTTCCATGATCCTTGCCATGGAGAACGCGGGCCAGCTCATCGATGATGAGGACCTGCGGGCCCAGATCAAGGGAAGCGGCATCGGAACGAGCGCCACCCGGGCGGAGATCTTAAAAAAGCTGTTTAACATCAAGTATCTGGCACTGGCGAAGAAGACCCAGGTCATCACGCCGACACTTCTCGGGGAGATCGTCTTCGATGTCTGCCAGGCGTCCATGCGGCAGCTCCTGAATCCGGAACTCACGGCAAGCTGGGAAAAAGGCCTCACTTATGTGGCGGAGGGAACCATCACGCCGGATGAGTACATGGAAAAGCTGGAGCGTTTTGTGACGCTCAGGACAAACGGTGTCAAGCAGACGAACAACGCCTATATGCTGCGGCCGTATTTTGACGCTGCGGCTCAGTTCTATAAAAAATAGCAACAGATCTGTTTCAATGCTGCAGCCGTTTGCAAAAGCTTATTGAAAATGCTTTCGGCGGTCCAGCCGTAAATAAATGCTGTCTGGCAAGATGGCAGATTGGAGAATCATTATGAAAAAAGAAGAGACTAAGATCGTCGATCTTTATGACCTTTCCCACACCCAGGCTGCGGATTTCCTCCGCCAGTTTACCTACCCGTGGGAGGCACTTGCCCATATTAAAGAGTTCATCCTCGAACTCGGAAAGACACTCCCGGAGGGTGAGTACGAGAGGCGCGAGGAGACCGTATGGGTCCATAAGACCGCAAGGGTGATGCCGAGTGCGTTTCTCGGCGAGAATATCATTATCGGAAAGGACACAGAGGTCCGCCACTGCGCGTTCCTCCGGGGAAATGCCTTAGTCGGAGAGGGAGCCGTCGTTGGAAACTCCACGGAGTTAAAAAATGTGATCCTGTTCGATAAGGTCCAGGTTCCGCACTACAACTATGTGGGAGATTCCATCTTAGGCTACCGCGCTCACATGGGAGCCGGTTCCATCACCTCGAACGTAAAATCCGACAAGCTTCTCGTGAAGGTTCATGCGGAGGACGGCGATATCGAGACCGGGATCAAGAAATTTGGTGCAATGCTCGGTGACTGCGTGGAAATCGGTTGCGGTTCTGTTCTGAATCCAGGAACTGTTATTGGAAGGAACTGCAATATCTACCCGTTATCCAGTGTCCGTGGATGTGTGGATGAGAATTCCATCTATAAGAAACAAGGAGAAATCGCTAAGAAGGTGCTGGAATAATTGATAACTGAAAAAGATGCAGCAAATGAAAGATCCGTGCAATTATTAAACTAAAAGAACCACGATATTTATCTAGAAACTCATATGTTGAGTTTTTAACAAATATCGTGGTTTTATTTTTAGTATGGGAACCTATAATCCTAAATTACTTCGTTCCAAAAATACGGTCACCGGCATCTCCGAGACCCGGGCAGATATATGCGTTCTCGTTTAATTCACGGTCAAGGTGTCCGACATAGATCTGTACATCCGGATGTGCCTCGTGGAGTCTTTTTACACCTTCCGGGGCAGCGATGATGCACATAAATTTGATATGCTTTCCGCCGTGCTGCTTGATGAAATCAATAGCTGCAACTGCGGAACCGCCGGTAGCGAGCATCGGGTCTGTGACAACGATGGTTCTCTGCTCGATCGGGTTCGGAAGCTTGCAGAAATATTCATGGGGCTCGTGAGTCTCCTCGTCACGGTAGAGACCAATGTGGCCGATCTTCGCAGACGGAACTAGGGAGAGAACACCGTTTACCATTCCGAGACCTGCGCGCAGGATCGGAACGATGGCTAATTTCTTGCCTGCAAGCATCGGGGTCATACATGTCTCGATCGGAGTCTCGACCTCAACGTCCTCCAGCGGCAGATCGCGGAGCGCCTCATAGCCCATCAGAGTTGCAATCTCCTCAACAAGAGTCCGGAACTCATTTGTTCCTGTGGTCTTCTTTCTTAACATGGAGATCTTGTGCTGAACCAGCGGGTGGTCAATATACGTTACATTTTCCATTAATAGATACCAGCCTTTCTGTGGTCCGCCAAAGCCTATAGACCGATTGGCGGATCATGTTTTTTCCTTCCCTTTATCATACCAAAACGCAGGATAGAAATCAACCGGATCGTTTCTCAGATCATCTATTGTTATTTTGTTTCCGGTGAATATTTTACAAGGGCATAATCACCCGCCGCATGGCTCACCGGAACGATCAGGTAGATATCTCCGTCTTTTTCGTAGGAAAACGCCTGCGGGAATGTCCCGTCCTTTACGGAAGTAAAATCACATTCTGCAAAAACCGTCTGCCAGAGTTCTTTTCCACTGGACTTGATGGAATCCTTTACTTCAGCTGCTGTGTCCGCCGGTTCTACCACCACAACGTTATCGGAAGAAAGATATTCCGAGATGGAATCCGCATCTGCATACGCAGTCAGACCGATTGGTGATCCTGTATTTAAGTTCACAGAGACGGCATAGCGCACATTTGACGGATGGGCTGTTTCTGCAACGTTTACCATTCCGTGGAATGTAAATACCGCCTTGTTTTTATCGAGGGATACCAGATCACAGTTGATGGAAACCTCATCCTTTTCGGTGTCCAGTTCCCAGGCAGTGATGATCGAGGTCGCCTCTTTCTTTAAAAGCTCATTGACGGCCTGGGTCATGGATGCATCACGAAGATTGGAGAGGATCGGGTATTCGATGGAGACCTTTCCGGTCTTTTCGGTCGCGATCTTCGATTTCACGCTTAACGCGTCGGAGGCGTTGGAATCCTTTTGCGTCTCGACCTCAGAAGATCCGGCTTTTGAAGCATCAGTTTTTGAGGAGTCACTTTTTGAATTGTCTGCTGCCGGATCAGCCTTTGTTTCATTGGAAGTAGTTTCCGCCATGGTCTCCGCAGCGGACGTATGAATTCCAGAGATGTCCACAGCCTCGTGTTTTTTGCATGCGGTGATGGATAATGCGGCAAACATTGTTAAAGCGGCAAATTTATAAATATTTTTTCTCATAAGAAGATCAGCTCCTTTTATCGTATTTTAATGCGGCACCGGAATAGGCGAATGGAAGAAAGCCTGTCCGGTACCAGGTTTATCTTTCTAAGACAGTTATATTATACCATGAAAACCTGCCTCTTGTACATGAACGCCACATTACAATTTTGTTAAATAAATGAAAGCATTTCATAAGGAAACGCCGGGATCGTTGATAAGTAATTTTAAATACTCAATCTGCAGGAAGTATGTTATCATAAAATTAAAACCCGTCGCCGGTACAAATTCCGGTGATCTTATACGAAAACAGGAGGAGTACTTCCATGAAGTTATTATCACTTTCAGAGGAGTTAAAAAACAATTCTTATCCGGGAAGAGGAATCGTGATCGGAAAATCAGCCGATGGAAAGACAGCCGTGACCGCATATTTTATTATGGGAAGAAGCAGCAACAGCCGCAACCGTGTCTTTGTAGAGGATGGTGAAGGAATCCGTACTCAGGCGTTTGATCCGTCAAAATTAGAGGACCCGAGCCTTATCATCTACGCCCCGGTGCGCGTTCTCGGAAATAAGACCATCGTGACAAACGGCGACCAGACCGATACGATCTATGAGGGAATGGACCGCCAGCAGACCTTCGAGCAGTCCTTGCGCTGCCGCGAGTTTGAGCCGGACGGCCCGAACTACACTCCGCGCATCTCCGGAATCATGCACATTGAGAACGGAAACTACAATTTTGCGATGTCCATCTTAAAGAGCAGTGATGGAAACCCGGATAGCTGCAGCCGCTTTACATACGCATATGAGAAGCCATTAAGCGGTGAGGGACGTTTCATCCACACCTACATGAACGACGGAAATCCGCTGCCGAGCTTTGAGGGCGAGCCGAAACGCATTGCCATCGAGGGCGATATCGACAGCTTCACAAAGAATGTATGGGAGAGCCTGAATGAGGACAACAAGGTTTCCCTCTTTGTAAGATTCATCGATATCGAGACAGGAAAGTATGAGACAAGAATCGTAAATAAAAATCACTAGTCGTATCAAAAGGAGAAAAACAAATCATGAATGAAATGGAATTAAAATACGGATGCAACCCGAACCAGAAACCGTCCCGTGTATACATGGAAGACGGAAGTGATCTTCCGATCACAGTCTTAAACGGAAAACCGGGCTACATCAACCTTCTCGACGCGTTGAACGGCTGGCAGCTCGTTAAGGAATTAAAGGAAGCGACAGGTCTTCCGGCAGCGACTTCCTTCAAGCATGTTTCCCCGGCAGGTGCCGCAGTAGGTCTTCCGATGGATGAAGTTTTAAGAAAGATCTACTGGGTGGACGATCTCGGTGAGCTTTCCCCGCTTGCAAGCGCTTACGCGAGAGCGAGAGGCGCAGACCGTATGTCTTCCTTCGGCGATTTTATTTCCCTTTCCGATGTCTGCGATGTTGACACCGCAAAGCTTATCAAACGCGAGGTATCCGACGGCGTGATCGCTCCGGGATATGAACCGGAAGCTCTTGAGATCTTAAAACAGAAAAAGAATGGAAAATATAATGTGATCCAGATCGATCCGTCCTACGTTCCGGCACCGATCGAGCACAAACAGGTATTCGGCGTGACCTTCGAGCAGGGAAGAAACAACTTAAAGATCGATAAGGATCTCTTATCGAACGTTGTGACAGAGAACAAGGAGATCCCGGATTCCGCAAAGATCGACCTTATGATCTCCCTGATCACCTTAAAGTACACACAGTCCAACTCCGTATGCTATGTGAAGGGAGGACAGGCCATCGGTATCGGCGCAGGTCAGCAGTCCCGTGTCCATTGTACACGTCTTGCAGGCCAGAAGGCAGACAACTGGTTCCTCCGTCAGGCTCCGCAGGTATTAAACCTTCCGTTTATCGACAAGATCAAACGTGCGGACCGCGACAACGCCATCGACGTTTATATCGGGGACGAGTATATGGATGTTCTCGCAGACGGTGAGTGGCAGAAAGTATTCACCGAAAAACCGCCGGTATTCACAAAAGAGGAAAAACGCGCATGGCTCGACAAGATGCAGGATGTGGCCCTCGGCTCTGACGCCTTCTTCCCGTTCGGCGACAATATCGAACGTGCCCACAAGAGCGGCGTAAAGTATATCGCACAGCCGGGTGGATCTGTCCGTGACGACAACGTGATCGATGTGTGCAACAAATACGGAATGGCGATGGCATTCACCGGTATTCGTCTGTTCCACCACTAAAATCTCCTTGCAATTTTCATGTTCTTATGATAGAATTATATGCGGCTGTTGAAATACACAGCCGCGAAGATATGCCGGCGTGGCGGAATGGCAGACGCATCAGACTCAAAATCTGACGGGGGTAACTTCGTGCCGGTTCAAGTCCGGCCGCCGGCAGAAACGAAAAGACATGACTTTCTCACGATGGTCGTGTCTTTTTTGCATAAAAGGAAATTCTGATAAGAGGAGGCGTGTCCCATGACCTGTGTGGAAGCAGAAAAAATGGTGGTCCCGTATATGAAGGATGAACTGTCCCCGACTGAACTGGAAGATTTTCTTGACCATATCCATACCTGTGAGAACTGCCGGGAGGAGTTAGAGATCCACTATATGGTGGATGTGGGTTTAAAAAAGCTGGATGAAGCGGATGGAACATACGATATCGTGGGAGATCTGAAACGAAAGGTCGCAGAATCCTACCGTTCGCTGCGCCATATTTCCATGTTTCAGATCACAACCTATGCAGTCTCAACGCTGACTGGAATGGCTCTGATCGTCATGATTCTTTTGCAGCTTCGGATCTGGAATACGTTTGGATTTCTGTAAAGAGATGTCTGACGGATCATCACAGATCCTTTTAAATATTATCGAAAACAGGAGTGAACATGGAAAAACTTGTACTGATCGACGGTCATAGCATCTTAAACCGCGCGTTCTACGGAGTGCCGAACCTGACAAACTCGGAAGGTCTCCACACAAACGCGGTCTATGGTTTTTTAAATATCTTATTCAAGGTTCTCGATGAGGAGAAAGCGGACTACCTGGCGGTGGCCTTTGACTTAAAAGCGCCGACCTTCCGACATAAGATGTTCGACGCCTACAAGGGAACAAGAAAACCGATGCCGGAGGAGCTTCACGAGCAGGTACCGCTTATGAAGGAAGTTCTGACGGCCATGGGTGTTCCGATCCTCACAAAAGAGGGATATGAGGCGGACGATATCCTTGGAACCATCGCGAAACGTGAGCAGAAAGATGGATATGAGGTGACGATCCTCTCCGGAGACCGGGATCTTTTACAGCTTTCCGATACCCATATCCGGATCTGTCTTCCGAAGACAAGCCGTGGAACCACAGAAGTACACAACTATTACCCGGAGGACGTAATCCGGGAGTACCAGGTAACACCGGAGCAGTTTATCGAGGTGAAGGCCCTGATGGGCGACCAGTCTGACAATATCCCGGGGGTTCCGTCCATCGGTGAGAAGACGGCGACAAGCCTCATTGTGCAGTATCAAAATCTGGAAAACATCTATACCCATCTCGACGAGGTGAAACCGCCCCGCGCGAAAAAGGCGCTGGAGGAGCACAGAGATCTTGCGGAGCTTTCCCTGAAGCTTGCAAGGATCTGTGTCGATGCCCCCATTGAGTTTTCCATGGCGGACGCGAAGTTAGAGAATCTCTACACGCCGGAAGCTTACGAATACATGAAGCGTCTGGAGTTCAAGTCCATCGCAGCGAGATTCGGCGAGGGGATCAGGAATGAGAGCGGACCGGAGAAGCAGTTTGTCCTCGTGGAAGATTTCTCAGAGGCGGACGCGCTCTTTGAAAAGGCAAAAAAAGAAGAGCGCATCGGCATGGAGCTTCTGGCGGAGAACGGCTCCGTGACAGCTCTCGCTTTAAGCTTTGAGGAGACTGGAAGCTATATTTTCCTGGTCGGAGGTTTTATGACGGAGAGCTATATCGCCGGAAAGTACGAAGAGCTCTGCCGCACAGGCCATGCCTGGGTGCTGGATCTCAAGCATTCTTTGCCGTTTGCGAAGCTTTCCTACGGGGATACCGTTTACGATGCGGGTGTCGCGGCGTACCTTTTAAATCCGTTAAAGGACACCTATGGGTACGATGACATTGCGAGGGATGTTCTCGGCATGACGGTCCCGTCAAAGACAGACCTGATCAAAAAGATGTCCTATAAGGACGCCTGCGCGAAAGAACAGGATAATTTTACGCGCATGGCGGGACTTATGGCATACACCGCTTTTGCCGCCGGGAAACCGCTCTCAGAGCGTCTGGCAGCAGAAGGAATGGAGGACCTGTACCGGAATATCGAGCTTCCGCTGATCTATACGTTATTCCACATGGAAGATGAGGGAATTGCGGTCCGCCGGGAAGAACTCACCGCCTACGGCGGGAAATTGAAGAAACAGATCGCCGTTCTCGAGAAGGAGATCTGGGAGATGACAGGACAGGAGTTCAATATCAACTCCCCGAAACAGTTAGGCGAGATCCTTTTTGAGAAGATGCAGATCAAGGGCGGAAAAAAGACAAAGACCGGCTATTCAACAGCGGCAGATGTCCTTGAAAAGCTCGCCCCGGATTACCCGGTGATCCAAAAGATCTTAGATTACAGACAGTATACAAAGTTAAATTCCACCTACGCGGACGGTCTGGGAACATATATCAAAGAGGATGGCCGGATCCACAGCCGCTTTAACCAGACGATCACGGCGACAGGCCGGATCTCCAGCACGGAGCCGAACCTCCAGAACATTCCGATCCGCATGGAGCTTGGACGGGAGATCCGGAAGGTCTTTGTCCCGCGGGACGGATTCCTGTTCCTGGATGCCGACTACTCCCAGATCGAGCTGCGCGTCCTCGCCCACATGTCCGGCGATGAGCGTCTGATCGAGGCATATAAGACTGCCCAGGATATCCACGCCATCACGGCGTCCCAGGTGTTCCATATCCCGTTAAACGAGGTGACACCACTGCAGCGCCGCAACGCGAAGGCCGTGAACTTCGGGATCGTGTACGGGATCAGTGCCTTTGGACTCAGCGAGGACCTGAGTATCTCCAGAAAAGAGGCCATGGAGTATATCGAGCGGTATTTTGAGACATACCCACAGGTCAAGTCATTTCTTGACAGCCTTGTGGCTCACGCGAAGGAACAGGGGTACGTCACCACCATGTTCGGACGCCGCCGCCCGGTGCCGGAATTAAAGTCCTCGAACTTTATGCAGCGGTCCTTCGGTGAGCGCGTGGCGATGAACTCCCCGATCCAGGGAACCGCCGCTGATATCATCAAGATTGCCATGATCCGGGTGGACGAGAGACTGAGAAGAGAGAATCTTCGCTCCAGACTGATCCTGCAGGTACACGATGAGCTTCTCATCGAGACAGCGGAGGACGAGAAGGAGACAGTTATGAAGATCCTGTCCGAGGAGATGCACCATGCAGCATCCTTAAAGGTGGAGTTAGAGATTGACATGCATGACGGAAAGAACTGGTTTGAGGCGAAATAAATGGAACAGAAGAAGAAAATTATTGGAATTACAGGCGGTGTCGGCGCTGGAAAGAGCAGTGTGCTGGCGGTATTGAAAGAGAATTTTGGAGCGAAGATCATTCTGGCGGATCTTGTGGCCCACGATCTCATGGAGCCGGGAAGCGAGGGACTGAAAAAAGTCACGGAAGCCCTCGGAACCTCATTTCTCGACCCGGACGGGTCCGTGGACCGGAAGGCACTGGCGGATGTGATCTTCCGCAATAAGGATGCGTTAAGGACCATGAACTCCATCATCCATCCGCTTGTGTGGAAGACCATGAAAGAGGCAGCAGAAGCGGCTGAGGAGCAGCTTGTGATCATCGAGGCGGCAGTCTTTGACACCGCGCCGAAGGATCTCTTTGATGAGCTGTGGTATGTCTACACCACAAAGGAGAACCGGATCATCCGCCTTATGGCAAACCGGGGCTATAGCCGTGAAAAGTGCGAGGATATCATCGGAAGACAGGCATCGGAAGAGGAGTACCGCGCGCTCTGCGACCGGGTCATCGACAACAATGGGGACGAGTCCGATATCAAACGACAGCTGAAGGAGATCCTTGACCATGAGATTTGTTAGTATTGCCAGCGGCAGCAGTGGAAACTGCATCTACACAGGAACGGAGGAGAGCCACATCCTGATCGATGCCGGTATCAGCGCGAAGCGGATCGAGCAGGGGCTCAATGAGGTTGGATTAAAGACAAGCGAGCTGGACGGGATCTGCATCACT